>JGI12631J13338_1000595_pt1 | contig 10787 bp, 8 predicted proteins | sample BlaSpr_A8_Ref_O1_FD_13338 | JGI IMG/M metagenome (IMG submission 13338) | reverse complement strand
CCCCCCGGGCGGGCCATAACCAGGCCCGCCCGGGGGTCCGTGGTATGCGTCCGACACATCCGCAGTGGTTGGAGGAGTTGGTTTGATGAGTATGCGTAGAATGATGGCGCTGCAGGCCGGTCTTCTGCTGGTGGCCATGTTCGCCAGCGCCACGTCGCGAAACGACACGATGCGGATCCAGGTGCTGGATTCTGCAACGCGATCGGTGAGCTTTGACAACAACGGCGTTCCCCTCAATTGTGACCAACTCACTTTCGACGCGTATTGCCGTTCGAGCAGAGTCCCGCAAATGATCAATACCTTGCTGGTGCAGGAAGGCAACGACCCTCCGTTCCGTGTCAGTTGCACCATGGAGTCCAAACTTTCCCGGTGCGCACCGTTGCCCACGGGCGCGAGTTTCGACGCCAGAAGAGAAAAAAAAGGCATCACTGTCTATTATGTCGATGACAAGGGCAGGGCGCGAAAACAGTTCTACGCCTTCGTAGATAAGGATGAAAAGTTCGCTCCGCCGGGGGCTGCGGCCGCAGTCACCATTGCAGCCCATCCCGTTTCCGACAGAGGTGAAAATGATGTGCGCGCCCCGGCTCCGCAGAACTCGTCGCCTCGTGCGTCGAACGCTGATCCCAATGCGGCGCCTCCCGGACCGGGGTGGGTGCGGGTCGTTAATCCAGAGAAAGTGCGTTGTAATTTCAGTTCCACGCCTGCGGGTGCGGAGATTACTTTGGATGGCCTCTATGTCGGCAACACGCCCTCCGAAATCAGCATACCTGCCGGGACGCATACCGTCGCCTTCACTCTGCCCGGGTTTGCCGAATGGAAGCGCGAACTCGTATTGTCATCCGGATCGGAACCAACCGTAAGCACAGTTTTGCAGAAGATTCAGCAGTGATACTGAAGCTATGGCAGTGAACCAACGTGGGGCGGTCACAGCGGTCGACCTGAATACTGCAGGTAAACGGAGGAAGTGATGGCGAATGCTACTCAAGCGGTGGGAACTGGTACGGCGGAGTACAGCATCTGGCGCGTGATCATGGCCTCTTCGGTCGGCACCATGATCGAGTGGTATGACTTCTATATTTTCGGCAGCCTGACGTTGATCTTGGCCCTGAAGTTCTATCCTCAAGGCAACGATACGTTTGCCTATCTCGCCTATCTCGCGACGTTCGCCGTCGGCTTCCTGGTACGGCCTTTTGGCGCTCTCTTTTTCGGACGCATCGGAGACCTGGTAGGTCGCAAGTATGCCTTCCTGGTAACGCTCTCGATCATGGGCTTCTCGACGTTTGCGATCGGCTTGTTGCCGACCTTTAAGACGGCAGGCTGGTTCGCGCCGATCGTGCTCCTCTTGATCCGAGTCCTGCAAGGATTGGCGCTCGGCGGAGAATACGGTGGCGCTGCGGTTTACGTGGGCGAGCATGTCCCCGACAACCGACGCGGCTTCTACACCAGCTTCATCCAGATCACGGCATCGTTAGGCTTCTTCCTCTCGCTCGTTGCAATCTTGGGTACGCAATACTCGATGTCGAAGGACGATTTCTCGGCTTACGGATGGCGCATCCCCTTCCTGGTTTCGATCATCCTCGTACTGATCTCACTCTATATCCGCTTGAAGATGAAGGAGTCGCCCATCTTTGCGCAGCTCAAGAGCACGGGGATGACTTCGGCGCAGCCCCTCAAGGACGCCTTCGGCCAATGGGCGAACTTGAAACTCGTCCTCATTTCGCTCTTTGGTGCCACTGCTGGTCAAGGCGTGGTCTGGTATACCGGGCAGTACTATGCGCTGTTCTATCTGGGCGGGATCCTGAAAATAAATCCCAAAACTGTGAATGAGGTGGTAGCGCTCGCCGTGTTGATAGGGATGCCATTCTTTATCGTAGTGGGCGCACTCTCCGACAGAATCGGTCGGAAGAAGATCATGATGGCGGGCTGCCTGCTTGCAGTCGTCACCTATATACCAATTTACAAGGCGATGGAACGCGCCGCGGGAAACAACATTGTCACGGTCACGTCCGCAAAGGATAAGGTGACGGGTGCGACCAAACTGACTCCTATGACGACTGGCGCAAACGGCGCACTGGTGCCCGCCAAGGAGGCGCCGAATCCGAATCTCCCCATGTTGGTTTTGTTGGTGTTCATACAGGTTCTCTATGTATGCCTGGTTTACGGGCCCATCGCCGCGTATCTGATTGAGGCCTTTCCGGCGAAGATTCGCTATACGTCGGTTTCTCTGCCTTACCACATAGGGAACGGTGTGTTTGGAGGATTGCTGCCCTTGATTGGTCTTTGGTCGGTCGCGGCTACGGGCAACATCTATGCCGGCCTCTATTACCCGATGATTGTGGCAGGCATCACGTTTATTGTTGGTAGTCTGCTGCTGCGTGAGACGCGCAGTACGCATATTTGGACTGAAGCTGGAATACAGGCACCGGCTGGAGATTGACAGCTCATCGAAGACGCACCTTGGGCAGATTTAAGAGCGCAGAACTGGTGAGGTCGCCATTTCCCATGTTTTGACCGACAGACTGGACTCGAAAGACGCAGAAATATAGCCATAGCATTAGCCCCCGGCGATCCGCAGCGATGGCAGAGGAAGCCGCGCGGTGGTTATTACTTACGGGGTGTATCACTTTTCCCCTTGGCCCCTGGGTGTAGCGATCCCCCTCCGTATCCTTGACACTTTTCCCCTGTGTATAGTCAACCTCGTCACCCCGTCAAGGATGTGGAGGGGATAGCTATACACAGGGGAAAACTCCTACACCCATTGGAGCAGCTTTCGGGCTTACGCCCTTGGGGAGGCCGGTCCGGTTAATGTCAACGACTGGGAGTGCTGAAGATCAAGATTCGATTGCCGACTGACTAGAACAAAAACCCGGCGGTGTGACGGCCCACTTCTCGAAAAAGCGTGAGAAGTGGGGCACCCCAGTTCGTATGATTCAGCTCTCAAAAGCGACCGGCGTCATAATCGCGACGCCGGAGAAGGTGGCCACCCGCCCAAGTCGTGATAAATTTGGCTTCCAAGGGGACGTGGATGACACGCCTCATTTTGACCGTGTCATTCGAAGTGATTCGCGAGTCCCTCCATCGCAAGAATAGCCAAAGGTTTTCGCAACCGGCGCTGCTTTTCCGGAGAGGAATGTGTTCTACCAAAGACGGTTATTAGTTGCGATCTCACTCGGAACATTCCTGCCCATCTTGCAAGCAATGGGTTTCGCCCAGCCGGATCCTGTAACCGCAAATCAAGTGATCGCGAAATACCTCGAAGCAATCGGCGCGGACCGTTTTCCGTCGATTACAAGTTTCATCGAAAGCGGCGACCTCTCTGGGAACGTTACAAACTTTTTTCAGGGCGCTTATAGCCCATCGCAATTCCAAAACGCGCAGGAGCGCGGCACGTTTGAGTTCTACTTCAAGGCTCCCAATCTTAGATTTAGTCTGGAGCTCACGGAAAATAAGGTAGCGATTGAAGCCCACGGTTGCGATGGGATAGTGGCGTGGCACATCGACGCCCAGGCGCGCCGCAGCGAGTTGAAGCTCAAACCCGGAAACGAAGGCGAATGCGAAAACGGCTATGAGCCGATGCCACTTCGCATGCGGGCAACGAACGTGAAAATTCAACTGGATGGAAAAAAGCAAATTGGAGATCGGACCGCTTGGGAGATCAAAGTAGACGATCCTAGGTCGCAATGGCCCGAGACTTATTATTTCGACGCTGGAACCTACTTCCTTTTACGCGAAGGCAGGCTGGGATCGGATGGCAGCACAACCTATTCGGATTATCGTGATGTGGGAGGAATAAAACTTCCTTTCACAATCATTCGCCGACTTACAAATTCCGAGCGTGTAATGACCGTACGCGAAGTAAAACTGAACGCCTCAATTGACGATGCCCGTTTTGCCGAGCCCAAGGGCGAGCTTTGGGTGGGCGCGGGAGGTCCACCACCCGTCGCCCGGGACACTGAAACCGAGATCTATAACAGCAGTGCACCGGAGGCTCCGCCTGCCGTCAACAGCGCAATGGAAATGAACATCCCGAGATTTGTTTCCTGTTCCATCGTCGAGCTTCAACGCACGGTGCCCGAACTGCGCAGACTCAAGCTGGCCCCCGATCAGCAGAAATTGGTTGCGTTGCTCGACAAGATTGGGGCCAAAACCGTAGATCTCGCCTGGAAAACGCCCAATCTAATTTCGCAGGAAGCCGTGGTCGAGTCCCGGCAAGGCAAGGTCGAAACCCGCCAGAAGTTTTCTTATCTGATCCTGTCGCACCCTCAAGGCAAGACCGCCGTAACCCTCGACGAATTTCGAGTGGACCTCAAGAGCGGCGAGAAGTTTCAAACCGACGATGCAGAGAAATCGGCAGTTTCCGGTTCCGCCGATTCGTCACCTTGGGCCGACTTGGCGCACGCCAGCCAACAACTCGCCGCGTCGCAGGTTGTGCGGGGTCCACAGTCCCAGGGCTTCGCCAACATGTGGATCTATTTTTATCCCCTCAACCGGTCGGAATCGACTTTTCGCTATCTGGGCGACCAAAAGATGGACGGTCGTCACACCCTGGTTCTGGCTTTTGAGCAAAATCCTAAATCGGTTCGATTGCCGGCCGAGTTCCGCTTCGAAGACAAGACCATCCCCATTTTCTTTCAGGGCGTGGCGTGGGTCGATGCGTCCGATTTCCGGATCGTACGCTTACGAACCGATCTTTTGTCACCCATCCCCGGGGTCGACCTGCGCCGGTTAACCGCCGAGATTCGTTTTATGGAGACACGGATTGCCGAAGTGGCCACGCCCCTGTCGCTGCCCCGTGAGGTCACGGTTACCTCGGAGGTGAGGGGCGTGACTCTCCTCGACGATCACAAGTATTCGGACTACCGGCTTTTTCGGGCGCACTCGAAAATTGTACTCAACCCCTGATATTTTTCGAACGATTCCCTGATGCCCTCCATCGTTGGAGAGGAGCTCAACAAAAAATCCGAGAAGTTCCAAACCGACGACGCATGCCGGAGACGGAAAGCAGCTATACGCAGAAGCACTTCGTGTACGGTCGTACCTGTAAGACCGAATTCTGCCGCTTTCGGTCGGTGTAAAGGCGCTCCCAGCGCAACTCGCCGCCTCGCGAGCGAGCGAGCCCCGGCCTCTAAAACCAAACCCGTTGCGGGGGTGTATCACTTTTCCCCTTTGTATAGCTAACCCCTCCATATCCTTGACACCCTTGCCAGTGCTCCCTAAAATCCAATTAGGTAGTGGTGGAATCCTAATCTAAGCCACTGCATCTAAAGTATTTAATGGAGCGTTTCAGCTCCGAGACTCGGGTCGATATGCCAGCAGGGCCAGCGGGCGGTCGGGAACGGGAAATCCTTACCGCGATCGTCGAGACATTCATTGCCAGTGGAGAGCCGGTGGGGTCGCGTACGTTGGCGCGCGCCAGCCGCGAAGGTTTGAGCGCAGCTACCATTCGCAACGTGATGGCGGATCTTGCCGACGCGGGATTTCTCGATCAGCCCCATGCTTCGGCGGGGCGTGTTCCGACGGCGGAGGCTTATCGCTATTACGTCGAGCAACTTAGCGGTGAAGCGCATCTCTCGGACGAGAATCAAAGTATTATCCAGGACACTCTAACCGGTGTCACGAATGTGCAGGAGTTCATGGAGCGCACCTCGCATGTGCTCTCGCTGATTTCGCACAGCGTCGGTATCACTGTGGCTACTACTACTGGACCCCGGAACGCGCTGGAGCACGTGTATTTTTCGCGGCTGAGCGATCAGAAGGTGCTAGCGGTGGTGGTGACGCGTTCGGGAGTGGTGCGCGACCGGGTGCTGCGGCTAGATATTCCGCAATCCGATCTCGACCTGGCGGCGCGCTATATCAACGAGAATTTTCGCGGCTGGACTATGGGCGACATGCGGGCTGAGTTGGCGCGCCGTCTGGAAAAAGAACGCAGCGAGTATGACCGCCTGATGCAGTCGATTGAACAGCTTTATCAGCAAGGCGCGCTGGCTTCGAACGATGATACGCAGGCAGTCTTTGTCGAAGGAGCTGCGAATTTAGTTGGACACCGCGTGACGGGCGATGAAGACCGGCAGAGGCTCCAGGATATGCTGCGCACACTTGAGGAGAAAGAAAAAGTGGTAAAGCTGCTGGGCGCGTATCTTGATACGCGGCAGGAAGCGGTGCGCGTAGTGATTGGGCTCGACGAGGCCTTGCCCGCTTCGAACTTGCAGAATTTTGTGCTCATTGGTGCTCCCGCCCGCGTTGGCGGAGAGGTGATGGGGTCACTGGCAGTGATCGGGCCGACGCGGCTGGACTATCAACATACGATGTCGGCGGTGTCTTACATCGCACGACTATTTGACAAACTTTTGAATGAATCGGAGTGATTCCGCTGTATGCGTAGAGCAAATGGAAAAACCGAAGCGAACATTGACTTGGCTAATCGCGAGGGGGCGAATCAAGACCTAGAGCGCGATGATCTGGATCGCGAGCTTCCGCCCGCAGAGAGCGGAGAAGGCGCTGGACCTGTCTCAATCTCGAGCGGCGCAGGCTCCGGGAGCACGCCATCGGAGACGGACAAACTTAAGGCTGAGCGCGATGCGCTGCTTGATCGACTGGCTCGTCTGCAGGCGGAATTTGATAATGCGCGCAAGCGCGCGGTGCGCGAACAGCAGGACTTCCGCGAATTTGCCGCAGCCGATGCCATCAAGAATTTTCTGCCGATCCTCGACAGTTTCGAGCGAGCCTTAAAAGCTGGCGGCGATGCTACCGACTTCCGCGACGGGGTTGAGCTTATCTATCGGCAGTTTCAGGATGCGCTGCAGAAGGCTGGAGTGCAGCCGATTGTTGCCCTGGGGCAGCCGTTCGATCCTCGGATTCACGAAGCGATCGAAATGGTGGACACGACCGAAGTAGCGGATCATCACGTGCTCGAAGAATTGCAGCGCGGTTATAAGTACAAGGATCGCCTGTTGCGTCCTGCCATGGTGCGGGTCGCTCGCAATGCGCGCGGATAGCACCGCCTTTCGCGAAGCGATTTGCTTCAAGCCTGCGTTGACTGCTCGTTTGCGCAACTGATTTTTATTGAAAACGAATGGGGGAGTTTCTGGCCGCCAATACAAAACGTGATTATTACGAAGTCCTCGGCGTCGCCCGCGTGGCAAGCGATGTCGAAATCAAGAGCGCTTATCGCAAGCTGGCGATGACATATCACCCGGATCGCAATCCGAACAATCCTGAGGCGGAAGAAAAGTTCAAGGAGATCACGGAGGCGTACGCAATTCTTGCCGACGGCGAGAAGCGATCTCTCTATGACCGCTTTGGGCACGCAGGCGTGGGCGGTAATTCGGGAGGTCCGGCTGGATTCGATCCTGCGATCTTCCAGGATTTCGGCGACATCTTCGGCGATATTTTTGGTTTCGGGGACATATTTGGGCAAGGCGGCCGTCGCCGCAGCCGAGCTCAGCGCGGGGCCGATCTCCGCGAAGATTTGAACCTTGAATTTGATGAAGCGGTGTTTGGGGTCGACAAACAGGTCAATGTGCGCCGGCACGAGACTTGCGAATCGTGCCGTGGAACCGGCGCTGCGCCGGGTAAGGCGCCGGTGAGTTGTCGCGCCTGCAATGGACGAGGCCAGGTGCGGTATCAGCAAGGCTTTTTCAGCATTGCGCGAACTTGTCCTACGTGTCAGGGCGCGGGCACTGTAATCACAGATCCTTGTACGAAGTGTAAAGGTGAAGGTCGCTTGCTGCGCGAGCGCGTGGTGGAAGCCAAGGTGCCGGCTGGAGTGGAAGACGGCACGCGAATTCGTTTCACTGGCCTTGGCGAAGCGGGTGCGTTCGGCGGGCCAGCCGGTGATTTGTATGTTGTCTTACACGTGAAAGAGCATGCCTTCTTTGAGCGTGAAGGCAACGATCTGCACTGCGTGGTCCCGATTTCGTTTCCGCAAGCGGCCCTAGGCGTCGAGATTATGGTTCCGACCCTGGAGGGAGAACATAAGCTGAAGGTGCCGGAGGGCACGCAGTCAGGAACGTCGTTTCGCATACGGAACAAGGGTGTGCCGGTGTTGAATAGTCACGGCAAGGGCGATCTTTATGTCGAAGTGCGGATCCAGACTCCGGGGAAACTGAATAAACGCCAGCGTGAATTATTGGCCGAGTTTGGGGAACTCGCTCCGGTGGAAAATAAACCGCAGAGCCGGTCGCTGCTGGGCCGGGTTAAGGACATGTTCGTTTAGAGTTTTTCGGTTCCAAGTTCTCAGCAAATGCTCTTGCAATCCGCGATCGAGCTAGGCAGCTTGACTCTGAGAACTGAAAACTGATTCATGACACGCCGCCGCTGGATCGCTGACGAGGTGATTGAAAATACAGCCGCTTTGATCGGCGACCATGCGGCTCATCTGGCACGCGTCCTGCGTGCTGAAGTTGGCCAGGAGTTCGACATCGCGACCGGGACTGCAGTTCGCCGGGGAACGATTACTTCGATCTCCGACGATCGCGTTGAATTCACACTTGGCGAGGAGGCTGTGCCGAAGCTTACTCTGGGGAGATCGACTGCGAAGATCACACTGGTTATTGCTATCTTCAAGTTCGATCGCATGGAGTGGGCGATTGAGAAGTGTACGGAGATTGGCGTCGCTCGCATGATCCCCGTCATCGCTCGCCGTAGCGATGCTCATCTGGCTGCTGCCGCTGCCAAGCGGCGTGAGCGCTGGCAGCGCGTTGCTCGTCAGGCTGCAGAGCAGTCGCGAAGGTCGGCGCCGCCTGAAATCTCAGCGCCCATCAAACTGAAAGAACTTGCCCGCGATGGCGTTCTGCCGGCAGAGGCGATGACGCGTGTCGTTCTCGCTGAATCGCTTGCTCGCGCTAAAGAAGACGCTCGACTGGGAGATGTTTTGCAAGCCCGGTCCCCTCACGGCGAAGTGGTGCTCGCGGTGGGGCCCGAAGGCGGATGGGCTGATGAGGAACTGGCTTGGTTTCGCGAAACGGGATGGGTCGCTGCCTCGCTTGGCGACACAATTCTGCGAGCTGAAACTGCGGCGATCGTTGCTGCTGCCGTTGCGCTCGAAGCGCTGCGTTGAGTCTCCATATTCACAACCGCGTCTGATATTCTCCGGCTAGTGACTGCGACTGCCTTATCTGCGACGAAGATCATTCCCGATGAACGGCAACAGCAAGCCATTGGACACGTTCATGGTCCGATGCTCGTGATCGCTGGCGCCGGGACCGGGAAGACTACCGTCCTCACGCAGCGCCTGGCCAACCTCATTCGCGAAGGTCACGCGCGTCCCGACGAAATTGTGGCGCTCACGTACACGGAAAATTCTGCGGCCGAAATGATGGCTCGCGTCCGAGTTGAACTGAAGGGCACGGCTATCGACGGCCTGCAAGCCTGCACCTTCCATGCCCGGTGCAACGAATTGTTGCAGCGTCACGGGGCTGATTTTGGGGTGCTCGACGACAGAGATCTCTGGGTATTTCTGCGCCGCCGCGTTCGTGAACTCAAGCTCAAGCACTTTGTGCGCGCCACTAACGTCGGCCAGTTTCTCGACAGCCTGCTCGAATTCATGCGGCGCTGCCAGGACGAGCTGGTTGGTCCGGATGAATATAAGTGCTATGTGCAACGCCTCGAGCGCGGCGAGGTTCCATATCCCCGGGTGACCAGTTCGAAGAAACAGACGGAGATGGAGGATGCCGAGACCCTGGGACGTTGCCAGGAAATCGCCAGTGTTTTCGCCACCGTGGAAAATATGCTCCGGGAAAAGAATCTCGGCACGTTCGGCCACATGATCACCAAGGCCTATCAGTTGCTCAAGGATAATCCCAAATTGCTCGACGAAGAGCGGCGCCGCGCTCGGTTTTTGCTGGTGGATGAATTTCAGGATGCGAACTTTGCGCAGGTCGAAATTCTCTCTTTGCTCGCTGGTTCGGAGGCAAATGTGTTCGCGGTCGGCGATCCGGATCAGGCGATCTATCAGTTCCGCGGCGCATCGAGCGAGGCATTCACGCTCTTCAGGAAGAAATTTCCTACGGCGCAAATCGTTGCCCTGGAAAAGAACCGTCGCTCGCTCTCCCCGATATTGCGTTGTGCTTTTGGCATTGTGAATGACAACCCGGCTGTGTTCGGGCAGACATCCTCGCAGGAGGGAAGTTCCATTTCTTATCAGCGAGCGCCTCTGGAATCGTTGCGGGATGCGGAAGCGAAGCAAAAAAGCGAGACGATGACTGCGCCGCTGGTCGAAATTGTTACCTGGGGAGACAAGGAAGTTGAGGCTGCCGACCTCGCGCGTCGGATCCAGAAAATGCGCAAAGAGTTGCGTTGCAAGTGGGGCGAATTTGCCGTCCTCTCTCGCTTGCACAGCCATCGCGAGGAGCTGGTTCATGAATTGGCGGAGCGGGGCATTCCGTTTGCCATCGAAGGATTGGATGTGCTCGACACGCCCGATGTCCGCGACATTGTGGCTTGCCTGACCGCTGCCGTTTCTCCTAACGATGCGGCCAGCCTGTTTCGCGTCGCCGCGCTGCCTCAATTCGGCATTGACGCGTTGGAATTACGGGCGGCGATGAGAACGGTACGCCGGCAGGATCTCGATCTCCGTGCGGTGCTGGGAAGACTTGCGGCGGGTGCAGAGGTATTGGAAGCGGTCGACAACGCGCACCGCGAAGTAGAAAAAGACGGAGTTCGCGCCGATGATGCGGCGAAGCTGGTGATGCGACAGTTTGCTTTGCAGCGCTCGCCTTTGACGGTTGCGTTTTTGAATTTTGTGGAAGGATGGCACAAGAAAGCGATCGCCGAAACTGGGAGCCCTT
>JGI12631J13338_1000590_pt1 | contig 10833 bp, 10 predicted proteins | sample BlaSpr_A8_Ref_O1_FD_13338 | JGI IMG/M metagenome (IMG submission 13338) | reverse complement strand
CCCTCGCCGCCATCACACAACNCACGACCCACCCCTCGGAGCAACACATAGCAACCCCAACCACACCACAACCCCAGCAGCCCCAAGAACCGGCTACCCTACCCACAACACACCAGACAGACTCGAGGGCACATGCCACTGATCAACGTTCACCGGCCGAGGACCGCAGTGACACGGAGGGGGACGCGCGGTGAGTGAAGCCGCCAGACCACGGGCCGTACGCTCACCGGTGATCGAGCGGAAGTACGGCGAGATCGTTGAAGCGGCCGGGCGTCTGTTCGCGCAGCAAGGTTTCGACGGCACATCGCTGCAGGACATCGCCAACGAGGTGGGCGTGCTCAAGGGGAGCCTGTACCACTACATCACGTCGAAGGAAGATCTGCTGGCTGACGTGGTCCAGCTCGGCCAGCAGGGCTTGCAGGAGAACATCACGCTCTGCAATAACTTCACCGGATCGCCGATCGACCAGGTAATCGCGTTCACTTATGGGCACGTGTGCCTGAACGCGACGCCGGAGCGCATCGAGCGGGCCAGCGTGTTCTTCCACGATTGGGAAAAGGTCAAGCCCGACCGGCGGCGGGATCTGGTCAAGGACCGCGATGACTACGAGCGGTATCTGCGCGATGTCCTCACCGCTGGCCGGAAGGACGGCTCAATCGACCCGGATGTGAATATCCGCAACTGCAGCTTCGCGATACTCGGCGTGATCACTTCGTACAACCGCTGGTATCGGCCGGGCGGCCCGCTCACTCCGGACCAGTTGGGTCGGGAGTTCGCTGCATTCTCGCTGGCCGCGGTCCGCACTCCGGCAACAGGCGCGTCACACAGCCGATTCGGCCGGGTGGACGAGGTCGTCGTGCGGTGTCGCGAGATCATCGCGTCGTCCAAGACCGAGGTGAGCTACCCGAGGCGGCCACGTGCGATCATGGGCCGCCAGCTGACCGAGTACTAAATGCCATTGGATTATGAAAGCAAGTCGAGCGTCTTGCTAGGCAGACGGCATCGGCGCTGTTCGCCGACCTCGGCGCCGAGGTGATCAAGGTCGAACCACCGCGCGGCGACCCGGGTCGAGGCTGGTCCAAGTCGATCGGTTTGGACGTCGGGATCCAGTACACATTCGCACTCTGGCAGGAACCTCGGACAACCCGGTCCTCAACTTGTTCGGCTAGTCGCTGCGGACGTCTCCAACACCAGGGGCGGCCTGTCCCTGCTCAGTTCGAAGTGAAAAGTCAATGGCTTCTGTGGTGAGCCGGTCCTTCTTGTCTGGTAAGCCGGCCCTTCTCGAGGAGTGCGATATCTTTGCTGTGGGCGAGTGACGGGGCGGCGGTGGCCGCGTCGGAGGAGTGCGTTCTGGGCCGGGTGGAGGAGCGCTTCGGCATCGCGGCTTGCCTGACCGAAGGCAGAATGCGCCGGTCGGTCGCCCGCGTCGGCCCGTGGATGGACAGCGATCGCGGAGGCCTGCAGGCGGGCGCTATCAGCGTGCACTTCGACCATGTGATGGGCGAAGCGCTGAACGCTATCGGGCCGCCGAACCACTGGCAGGTCACGACCGAGCTAGCCTTTGACATCGTCCTGCTTCCGCCGTGGGAGAGCGAGACGCTGCACGTCAGCGGCTGGGTGGCCGGCCGGGGCCAGCGCGGCGGGTTTGCTCAGGCTGAGATGGTCGACGAGCGCGGCACATTACTCGCTGTCGGTACCACGTGGGTCCAGTGCATTCCTGTGGGTAGCCCATCGGAGATGGACGAATCTGGCGCGGTCGGCGACCCTGCTCGGCCATTGGCCGTGACCCTTGCCGCGNACTTGGGCGTTCGGATGGGTTCGGATGGTGGTGATCCGCGGGCAGAACTGATGGAGCCCGGGCTGTGGACGAACACATTCGGGGGCCTGCACGGCGGCGTGTGGGCGAGCCTGGTCGAACTCGTGGCCGCCGAAGTGTTCGCAGATGCGGGCCTGAGGACGGCTCATGTCCATGTCAGCTATCTGCGGTCACCCGCTCTCGGGGCTCCGGTGTCCGCGATCGCACGGCCCGTTCATCTCGGCCGATCTTTCGGCGTTGTCGCGGTAGCCGGGACGGATGGCACCGGGCGCCTGTGTGTGACAGCGACGGTGACTGGACGGCGCGACGAGCACTGACGGACGGAAATCGGCGGTATCAACGTCGATGCTGGTGGCTGGTGATGTGGTGGCCCCAGGCTGCGCTGCCGGTGGTCATTGCGGATGATGTCGATCAGGTGACGCTGGAGGACGCGGCGTGCGCCAAGGGCACCTACCACAGCAACGGCGTCCCCCGATGCCGGCGGTGATCGCGACCAGCAGTCAGGTCGGAACTCGGCGGCACGGTGGGTCGAGTTGCGGGTCCGCCGGGCCTGAAGCCGCCGTGACGCGCTGTGGCGGAACGCGTCGCACGGATGCTAGGCTGCCTATGAACCAAACGATTGGCTCATAGGAGAGGGACCCGATGACGTTGCCGATGTTTGATGCCGACCAGCACTACTACGAGCCCGATGATGCGTTCACCCGTTATCTTCCGGCGCGGTTCATTGAGGAGAACCGCGCGGTTCGCGTCATCCGCACCAAGGACCGGCCCCAGGGGCGGCTGTTCTTTGGGGATCAGAAGATCACGTTCTACGGCGTGAACCCTGTGGAGGCCACCAAGGAGCCGGGTGCACTGCTCAAGTATTTCAAGACAGCCGCCGGTACCGGCAACGCCGTCGCAGGCAATGTCAAGGCCGATGACATCCCGGAGTCGCGTAGCCGGGAGCTGCGTGTGAAGTGGATGCGCGAGCAGGGGGTGAGCGGGACACTCATGTTTCCGACCTTCGGGGTCGGGGTCGAGCACCAGCTGCAGGCCGATGTTGAGGCCTTGAACGCGGCACTGACGGCGTTCAACCGGTGGATGGAGGACGACTGGGGCTTCGGTAGCCCCGACAGCCCGATCTACTGTGCGCCGATGCTCAATCTGACCGACATGGCGTGGGCGGTCGCCGAACTCGAGCGGGTCCTCGACGCGGGCGCTCGGGTCGTGCATCTGCGCCCGGGCCCGGTCGCCGGCACCCGTTCCCCGGCCGACCCGGCGCACGACGCGTTCTGGGCGCGGTGCGCGGAGGCTGGCGTCCCCGTCGACTTTCACCTGGGCAACAGCGGGGAGAGCGCGTACTACTCGGCGCTGTGGGGCGAGTCGCCCAACCCGCCGAACCACCGCTTCAGCCCTTTTCAGCGGGTGACGAGCTTCGGCGAGCGCGCCATCTCCGACACGCTGCTCGCGCTCGTCACGCACAACCTGTTCGGTCGGATACCCGACCTCAAGGTCATGTCGATCGAGCACGGCTGCGAGTGGGTGGGCCCGCTGTTGAAGAAGATGGACAGGGCCGCCCGGATGTGCGGTCCCCGCGACTGGCCGTTCGGAGCGGTCACCGAGCGGCCGCGGGAGGTCTTCAAGCGGCACGTGCTCGTCTCTCCGTTCCCCGAGGACAACATCCTCGGATTGATCGAGCTGCTCGGTGACGACGCTGTCGTGGCCGGTTCTGACTGGCCCCATCCCGAAGGCGAGGTGGTGCCTCGTGACTTCTTCGCCCATCTGGAGGGCAGAGTTGGCGATGAGACGCTGCGCAAGGTCATGCACGACAACACCGCCAAGGTGCTTGGTCTGCAGACCGCCGACGCACGGAGCAGCTAACCGATGACCAACGAGGCCAGCGGCACGACGGTTCCCGGTTCACTGGTCGCCTTCGCCCAGCTGCGGGTGGTCGAACTGGGCCAATGGATTGCCGCACCGGCGGCATCGGCGCTGTTCGCCGACCTCGGCGCCGACGTGATCAAGGTCGAACCACCGCGCGGCGACCCGGGTCGACGCTGGTTCAAGTCGATCGGTTTGGACGTCGGGATCCAGCCCACATTCGCCCTCGACAATCGGCGCAAGCGCAGCGTTGTCCTGGATCTCGCCGAGGAGGCGGACCGGGCGGGGCTCGACAAGCTGCTGGAAACAGCTGACGTGTTGATCACCAACATGCGCATCACCACCCTCAAACGGCTCGGCCTCGACCATGAGACGGTCCTGGCCGCCCATCCCCATCTCGTATACGGCTCTATCACGGCCTTCGGCCTAGCCGGCCCCGACGCCGAACAGCCGGGATTCGACGTGGGCTCGTTCTGGGCCCGCAGCGGACTGTCGCACCAGCTCGCGGGGGATGCGCCGCTACACGCACCGGGCTCCTACGGCGACCACATCACCGGGCTGGCGCTGTTCGCAGCAGTCATGGCCGGCCTCTATGAGCGGTCGCGTACCGGACGAGGTGGCTTGGTCGAGACGTCGCTGTTGCAGGCTGCGTCGTGGATCCTCGGACCGGACCTGGCCGTGTTGTCCGCATTCGGGAAAGTGCACCCGGTGGCGCACCGCAGCGAGGCGGTGACCCCTCTGGTGAACAGTTACCGCACAGCCGACGACAAGTGGATCTTCCTAACCGGTGTCGAAGCGATGCGGCACTTCCCTGCGGTGTGCGCCGCGGTGGGCCACCCCGAACTCGTCGATGACCCGAGGTTCGCGGACGCTCAATCGATCCGCAAGAACCGCCGCGACCTGATCGCGATCTTGGACGCGGCATTTGCCCAGGCTAGCTACGACGAGTGGGCTCGACGGCTCGACGAGGCGGGGGCCTGGTGGCAGAAGGTAAACACCCCGGCCGAGGTGCTCGAGGATCCGCAGCTCGCAGCCAACGGCTGGATCGAGGATGTCGAGGTGGCCCCCGGCCGCTCGGTACGGATGCTCACCCGCCCGGTCACCGTCTTCGGCCACCGGGAGTTGAACGTTGCCCGGGCCCCGGAGCACGGTCAGGACAACTCGCGGCTGCTGTCAGGCTCAGACACCCCTGCGTTAGCCCCGGACTGAGCGTCCCCACCCGAGGCGTCACCCACTGACCTAATGTCCGGAGCTCATATACCGGCTCCGGGACTGACTACACCGACGAAGGGTACTCGACTGATGGGAAAGCTTGAAGGCAAAGTCGCTTTCATCACCGGCGCGGCGCGCGGGCAGGGTCGCAGCCATGCAGTCCGGCTGGCCCAAGAGGGTGCCGACATCATCGCCGTCGACATCTGCCGGCAGATCGACAGTGTGACGTACCCTTTGGCCACCCCGGAGGACCTCGCCCAGACAGCCAAGGAGGTTGAGGCACTGGACCGGCGGATCTTTACCGCACAGGCCGATGTCCGCGATGCCCAGGGCCTCAAGCAAGCGTTCGATCGGGGGACGGCCGAGATCGGCCCGGTAGACATCGTACTTGCCAACGCGGGTATCTCCGTAATGTCCCGGGACCCGCTGCCCAACGAATGGCAGGACGTGATCGACACCAACCTGTCCGGCGTCTACCACACGGTGGAGACCGCCGTCCCGAGCATGATCGAGCGCGGCAAGGGCGGCGCGATCGTGTTGACTAGCTCCGCCGCGGGCCTTGCCGGCATCGGCGGCGGTACACCAGGCGCACTCGGCTACGCCGCGGCTAAGCACGGCATGGTGGGCCTCATGCGGTGCTACGCCAACGTCCTCGCGAAGCACAGCATCCGTGTCAACACCGTCCACCCCACCGGCGTGGACACGCCGATGATAAACAACGAGCCCATGCAGAAATTCCTGCAGTCGGACCCCGTGATTGGGAAACCCATGATGAACGCGCTACCGGTCGAGATGGTCGAGTCGGTCGACATCTCCAACGCGATCCTCTTCCTCGTCTCCGACGACGGCCGCTACGTCACCGGCGTGACGCTTCCGGTCGACGCGGGCTTCATCAACAAGAAATGACCTTGAGCCTTAACCTGTGGTCGGCGTGATGCACACTCAGTTGATCACGGTTGAAGCCCTTGGTTGATGATCCTTGTTGCGAACGAAGGGCATCGGACCAAGGGCTTCGCTTGATCTTTGTCGTGCTCGATGAAGGTGTGCAGTGTCTGCCGTGGTATGCCGGCGCGGGACGACGACGGCCTTGTCGACAGAACTTCCTCGGTGGAGTCCCCCTAGGCCCGAAGTCGATCCACTACGACAGGGGCGGACCGATGTGGCACGGGTGACTGGGATTCGGCACGATCACGGTCGGACAATCGCCTACCGCCTCGTTGAACAAACCACAAACAAGTCAATGATGTATCGAATATAGGTGCCGTTCTGGGGAGGCGGCCGATGCCAGGTCGTCGTCGATCAGCTCGTCGGGCAGATCGAGGATCCGACATGCCACCCGGATCTGGAAGCGCGCATCAGCCGCCGAACTGACACCCGCCACCCAACCCCGGAGCGCGCCAGCGAATCCGTCGATCACGATCGGCAGGAGTCTTTGTTGCTGGGAGCTGATGGGCCCGCCCGATTCGGCGACGCGGCGGATGATGCGGCGGTGCAGATCGCTGATCTGCTCCAGCGTGTTGCCTAAAGTACGGCTGCTTTCCCAGTTCACGTATGTCAGCGCGGCCGTCAGCTTCGGATCACGCTGACCGGCGTTGAACTCGCGCAGGAGGTGGTTGGTCACCCGCTCGCGCACGCTGCTTCCGCGTGGCGGTTCGCTGGAGATCTTCTGGAGCGCGTCCTCATATCGACGATACGAGACTGCCAGTATGAGGTGGTTCTTCGTCGGGAAGTAGCGATATAGCGTGGCCAGGGAAACTTCAGCCCGCTGCGGCATGTCCTTCATCTGCAGGTTGTCCGCACCGCCGGCCGAGAGCAGCGCGGAAGCCTCCGCTAACATGCGCTCATAACGCTGTCGTTGGGGGGCTGTTTTGGGCGTGGCGGGCATTGGTTGATGCACCGCTAACCTGCGCTCATAACGCCGTCGCTGGGAGGGGGCTTCGGGCGTTGGTTGATCCACTGCTCGACGTTACCATCCTCCTCTTTCGATCGCGGCGGACCGCACTGATGGCAAGTGAGATGACGTGGTCGATCCACCGACGAGTGTGACACCCGGCCCGGTAGGAAAGGCTCGGCCGTTCGTCGGATGTCGTGGTGGGTTGGTGCGGAGCCGGGCCCTGGCCCGGGCTCGACGCGGAACGTTGTCCGGGCCTGGCTTGTTCATTGGTGCAGTCCCTCTCGGTTGGCGCGTGCTTGATCAGCGCTGACAATCATGTGAACCCAGAATCGAATCTGGTTTGCAGATTGGCCTCAGCGCTGGCGGGGCGGCGACGTCAAGACCGTTTCTTGCAGTAGTCATCCTGGCCGTCGGATCGCGCCGGCGGCTGGCAATCTTTTGATAACAAGAATTGATTCTGGAAAGCTCAGTCGGAGTGAGCCCCCGCACGCATGACCCAGTCGGTGGACGTTCTAAATGCTGATCAGCCCGTCGGGCCGAGGTCGACCGCGGACAGCGGCGAGCGGATGTGGGTGGTGGTGATCGCGACCAGCAATCAAGTCGGAACTCGGCACGGTGGTCGAGTTGCGGGTCCGCCGGGCCTAAAGCCGCCGTGACGCTGTGGCGGAATGCGTCCCAAGGGTGCTAGGCTGATATGAACCAAACGATTGGCTCCTATGAGAAGGGCCTCGATGACGTTGTCGATGTTTGATGCCGACGAGCACTGCGCCGTTCCCGTCGTTCGCACAAAGGACGGGCCCGAGGGGCGGCTGTTACCCGCTCTCGGGGCTCCGGTGTCCGCGATCGCGCGGGCCCTTCATCTGGGCCGATCCTTCGGCGTTGTCGCGGTAACTGGGACGGATGGCTCCGGGTGCCTGCGTGTGACAGCGACGGTGAATGGACGGCGGCATGCCGCCTAGCAGCAATTCGACCCGTCGCGTGGGTCGGCATCGTCGCCCTGATGCTCACACAGGCATATCCGCGTTTCAGTGGTGGGAGGCCTGATGTACCGACTAAGGCTGCTCGACGGTAGGTTGAAAATGCGCCACCTCGTCCTGGTAGACGCGCTGACGCGTCAGGGAAGCGTCATCGGCGCGGCTGCGGCTCTTCATATGACTCAGCCGGTGGCCACGCGAACCTTGCAGGAACTCGAGTCCATCCTTGGCGTGTCGCTGTATGAACGCGGTCCGCGCGGCGTCACTCCGACGACCATCGGGCAAGCCTTCACCCGACATGCGCGAGCCGTCCTCGCCCAGCTCAGCCAGGCGGATCGACAGGTGACCGAATTCGCCAATCCCTACCGCGGGACGGTGGTCGTCGGGTCCACCCCCGGATCACACCACCTGCTGCCCATAGCAATTGCCCGGCTAAAGAGCGAATACCCACTGCTGACGGTGATCGTGCGAGAGAACTCCCCTGAGGCATTGTCGGCCGAGCTGGAGGCGGGAAACATCGACCTGATCGTCGGCCGATTCACATCACCGACAACCGAATCCGAGCTGCGCATCCCGCTCTATGACGAACGCATCGAGATTTTCACCCGCGCACAACATCCGCTGACGCAACGGTGCACGATCAACTTTGCCGATCTCGGGGAATACCCGTGGATTATCCCGGGCACCGAGTCGGCCCTGCGGCGCGAGATAGACCAACTCTTCGCGCGGCACGCGATGCCGTTGCCGGAAAACCGTATTGAGACACCTAGTTGGCTGATCGTGCGGCAGCTGGTCCTGGAGAACGACTTTGTAGCGGCGCTGTCCGGCTTGATTACGCTTCACGAGCCCGGCCTTCGCGCACTTCCCATTTCGTTCGGGCCGATCGAACGCAGTGTCGGCATCACGACGGCGGCTGGTCAGCTGCTGAGTCCCTCGGCGAACGCGCTGATACGGCGTCTTCAGGAGGCGGCCACGGAGCGTCTACGCGATGAGTCTGAGGACGATATCTGCCACGCTTAACCGGCCGCGGCCGCGTTGGCCGGCCTCGATGGCATGTAGGGTCCGGCGCTGGTCGCCAGGGTGGTCACAAACTGCTCGTGGATCGCTGCGCCCTGGGCGATGAAGTCTTGATACATCTGGGCGTGCGCGCCGAACTGCGCGGCCGTCAACGCCGACACCTCATCGGCGGCGGCGGGAACCACGCCGGCCGTCGGGCCGGCCGCGGCGGCGTTTCCGGCGCTCACCGCCGAGCCGATGCCCTGCAGTGTGAAGGCTACCGATCCGATGGTGAGTGTGCGGCGGATCACGACGATGCTGCTTGCGGAGTAGTGCAGGCGGGCTCGATGGCGTCGGTGGGCTTCTTCTTCAGAAGCAACGCCACAGGAATGTAGGCCAGTGTCGCCCCCGCCACCGTCGCGGCGAACAGCACCGCGTACGCGTGCGACAGGTCGTGCAGCAGGGTGCTCGCGAAGTCCGGTGCATGGATCTGCCGCGGTATCGCCGTCGGGTCTAGCGGTACACCCTGCCGAACGGCCGCGTGCTGCAGAATTGCGAGTTTGTTCGCGGCGGTGATATAGGCGCTTCGGTTGAATTGGCTGCTCGCGATCACCGACGACAACGCGGCACCCACCGAGTTGGCCACCTGCAGGTTGACGTTGAGCATGGTCGAACCACGGGCCACCTGATCCGATCTGAGGGACCCCATCACCGCCGCCGACAGCGGCGGCACTGCGCTGCCCAAGCCGAATCCAGCGATTATCAACCCCGTCAGCAGGATGGGCGCATATGCCGCATGCACGAATACGCCGTAGACGAACGTCCCCAACCCGAGTGTGCTCAGCGCGATACCGGTTAGGACGACCATGGCCGGGCCGCGTTTGTCGACCAACCGTCCGGCAATGGGCACGATCACCATCGCACCGATTCCTAGTGGGGCCGCGGACACGCCAGACTGCAGCGGGCTCTGATGGAACACCTGCTGGAACGAGCTCGGCAGGAACAGCACAACACCGGTAAATGCCACATATAACAGAAACACCGCCACGTTAGCCAGCCTTACCACCCGGTTCTTGAGGAGCCGCAGATCGATGAGCGGGTGTGCAGGGCGGTCCAGCGCGTGCAACACGAACCCGGTGATCAGCACCAGGCCGATGCTCACCGGTAGCCACACATGGGCATCAGTCACCGTGCCGCGCCCTGGGATGGCCGACATTCCCAACAGGAATAGCGCAAGGCCCGGTGACAGCAGCAGCATGCCGACGAAGTCGAAGGGTTCTGAGGCGCTCGAATGATCTTTGGGGAACACGATTCCTGCGAGCGCGACCGTGGTCACGCCGATCGGTAGATTGACCAGGAAAATCCATTGCCAGCCAAAGGAATCGATCAACCAACCACCCAGGATCGGCCCGCAGATCACGCCGAGATACGTCGGGATCATCATTAAGGCAATCAACCTGCCCACCCGCCTCGGCCCGGCCGCGTGGGTGAGAACCATGTAGTTCAGTGGGCCGAATATGCCGCAGGCGAAGCCTTGTATCACCCGAAATGCGATGAGCAGTGTGATATTTGGTGCCATCGCGCATAACAGCGAACCCAGCGTGAAGGCCAGCACCGAGCCCATGAACGGTCGCTTGGTGCCGAACCGGTCGGCTGCCCAACCAGCCAGCGGGATCGCGGTGGCCAACGCCAGCGCGTAGGCCGTCAGCGTCCAGGCGACGACGGTCTGGTTGGACTCGAATTTCACGATGAACGTGCGCTGGGCCACGGCGACCAGGTTGAGGTCCAGGACCCCCATCATGCAGGCAAGCGCACACACCCCGGTGATCCGCACCACGCCAGCGCCAAGCTTGTCCGGGAAATCCGGATCCGACTGCTGGGCGGGCGCAACCGACGGCCCGGAATCGTTAGTCGGAGATTTCCGTAATTGCGGATCACGTAATTGCGGATCAATTGTGGGTTCCACGACTCTGGACCTATGTCCCTTTCACCTTGCTACTTGGCTACTTGGCTCCTTGCAACGCGACAGGCGTCGGCTAGCTGCCGCAGAACCTGTGGCTCGCGAGGTGCGGACGCTGACA
>JGI12631J13338_1000589_pt1 | contig 10854 bp, 8 predicted proteins | sample BlaSpr_A8_Ref_O1_FD_13338 | JGI IMG/M metagenome (IMG submission 13338) | reverse complement strand
CCCGCCGTGTCGACGATCAGCACGTCGCAGCCAGTGTTGATGGCTTCGCGCCGCGCCTCTTTCGCCAGCCGCTCGACCGTAGCCGTATTCGCCTCGCCGACCGAGCCCTCGTAGATGTTCGCCTTAATCGCCGCCGCTACAACCCTCAGCTGCTCCCGCGCAGCAGGGCGGTACACGTCGACCGAGACAAGTAACGGACGATGTCCACCATTCTTAAGCCAGTTGGCAAGCTTGCCCGAGGTAGTAGTTTTGCCCGAACCTTGCAGCCCGGCCATGAGCACTACAGTAGGCGGCTGCGAAGCGAACTTTAATTTAGCCGTATCTTTGCCCAGCGTCTCGACCAATTCGTCGCGCACGATCTTGATAACCTGCTCACCCGGCGAGAGCGCAGTCAGCACTTCCTGCCCGACGGCTTTGGCCTGAATCCGGTCGATAAGCTCTTTGACAACTTTGAAGTTGACGTCGGCCTCAAGCAGCGCCAGACGAATCTGTTTCAACGCCTCAGAAATGTTCTCTTCGCTGAGGACTGCCTGTCCGCGCAGGGACTTGAAAGCGCGCTGCAGTTTTTCCTGGAGATTCTCAAACATAAGCTTCGAGACTGTATTCTAGCAGCGATAAAGGGCGAAAGCGGATTGTCACGACTGGGAAAAATGCCCGAGCACATAATGCCTACGATCCGCTTGCTTGGGGGCGAAGAGGACGAGACTGGGAGCGTTGATTGCGTGCACCTGAATGAAGCATGTCATATCGTCTTTCGCTACCGAGGTAAGGTCGTCGAGGAATCTGCTAGGGATTACTTTGAAGCGAACCGCCATTGGAAAAGCTCCTGAGTTGGCCGAGCTGGTTCACATCTTCGACGAAGGTCCAGATGTAATTCCGTCGACAGTCGCTCGGCAAAAGGAGCACTGGCAAGAGTGGCTAAGATCGCGCGGATTCAGTTAGCTTCACCTTTACTCTACCTTCGGGCGCACCATTTCGAAGCGCTGTGTAGTGCGCGTGTACTGCATGCCGCCCATGCGCCCGATCATGTCGAGCGAGTTTCGGTCGAGACGGCCTTCTGTTATATGCTGTTCGTCGATATGAAGCGAGACGATTTCGCCAATCACCAAACTGCTACCTTCAGGGCCCGGACTGAAGTCGAGAATCTGACGCAGCTTGCATTCGAAGCTGACGGGAGACTGCGCCACTCGCCGCGGCCGCACTATTTTCGAAGGCGCGGAAGCGATTTTTGCCAGCTCGAACTCATTAACGGTCGCGTCATATTCACCACTGGTTAAGTTCATGGCCTCGGCCAATTCGAAGGTGACCATGTTGATCACGAATTCTCCGGTCTCGCGAATATTTTCCAGCGTGTCTTTAATATGCACTCCAGGGTGCCCTGCGGCCTGGTCCGCGGCGGCTTCGGATTTCTTGGGCAAGCGCATTCCCGGCGCAAACACCAATAACGGAGGCTTGGCGCACACGGCGTTAAAAAACGAAAAGGGCGCCAGATTCGGTTGTCCGGCAGCGCTGAGGCTCGAGACCCACGCGATGGGACGGGGCACAACGGCGCTGATCAGGATGTTGTATAACTCGCGATGCTCAAGTTCAGAAGGGACGACGTCCATAGAATCGAGTATATCGAAGCACTTGCTCAGCCACGGCTTGGTCAGGTCTTCGCCGGGAACACTTCTTTCGCGGCAATTACCGTGTTGCAGTGAATCGTGACCGTATCTTCGACATTCCGAGCGTAACCGCCCGCATAGGTCACCATCACAGGAATGCCTCGCGCGCGAGCTACACGGAAGACTAATTCGTCGCGTCTTTTCAATCCTTCGATGGTGAGCGCAAGCCCGCCGAGTTGATCTTCGTGATAGGGATCCGCTCCGGCGATATAACAGAGCAACTCGGGATCGAACTGGCGAAGGCCCGAACTAAGCGCGTTATCCAGCCAGGAGAGATAGTCGTCGTCGCCAATTCCGTCGGGGAGATTGATGTCGATTGAAGAGGGGGGCTTCCATGCCGGATAGTTATTCTCCTGATGCAGCGAGATGGTAAAAACATCTCCGGCGTGAGCGCCCTGGGTCTTATTCTTGGGCGCCGTTTTGAGCGTTGCGGTCGGCGTCGACGGCAGAGCCTCACCAGGAGTCCGTGCGCCGGCAAAAATCGCGGCAGTGCCGTTGCCCTGATGCACGTCGCAATCGACGGTCATTGCAGTGCGAATTCTGCCATCGCGCTGCATGCGGCGGATAGCGATGGCCACGTCGTTTATAACGCAGAAGCCTTCCCCATGATCCGGGAATGCGTGATGGAATCCTCCGCCGATGCTGAAAGCGACGCCGTCGTTCAGGCCATGATCAGCCGCCAAAATAGAGCCCCCGGCGGCGAGCCAGAAGGCGCGCACTAACTCCGGCGAGTACGGGACTTCGAGTTCCATCTCTTCGCGAGCGCTGAGTGTGCCTGTCTTCAACTTCTCGACGTACTCGGGCGTGTGCACGAGCAGAACATCCTGGTCGGTTGCGGGCTGAGGAACGACAAAATCAGCCGGCGTGGCAATTCCGGAAGCGAGCAGCCGGTCATGCGTGCGTTTATATTTTTCCGCGGGAAAAACATGGGTGCCGATGGGCAGGAAGTAGTCGTCGCTATAGACGAGCTTGAAGGTCAGCATTCGGCACTCAGCCCTCTGGGGCTCTGAAAACCCCATATCATACGCGATTGCAGGAATTCATTAGCTGCTAAACTTGCCTCATTGCCTCCGAAGAAGAAATCACCGCCCCAAGTGAATGCCGCGCTCGATTCTCCGCCCACCGCCGCTGCCGGTCGCGGTGAGAGCAAGGGCCGCATTTTCCTGATGGACACCATGTCATTCATTTTTCGCGCCTATCACGCCATGGCGCGGCAGCGTCCGATGTCCACTAAGACCGGACTTCCGACGGCAGCGACCTACGTTTTCGTCAACATGTTGCGGAAGCTGCGGGATGACTTTTCGCCGGAGTATCTGGCGGCAGTGTTCGACGTGGGCGCACCGACCGTCCGCAATCAGCAAGCGGAGGCGATCACAACCATCCGCAAGTTCGACATCAAGACACAGAGCTTCAAAGAATCGCAATATGGGGGATACAAGGCGAATCGCGCCGAGATGCCCGGGGACTTGGTGCAACAGATCCCTTACATCCGGCGCGCTTTGGAGGCATATCGCATCCCGATTTTGCAGCTCGAGGGTTACGAAGCCGATGACGTAATTGGAACGCTGGCCCGGAAAGCGGCGGCGGAGTCGTATTCAGCGTTTGTGGTTTCGAGCGACAAAGACATGCTCCAGCTGGTGAATGAGAACGTGTGCGTGCTGAACCCGCCGAAGGACAACCTGATTTGTGATGCGGTGAAGGTTGAGGAAATTCTCGGAGTGCCTCCGGCGAAGGTAGTCGACGTAATGGCGTTGCGCGGCGATTCGGTGGACAACATTCCTGGAGCGCCGGGGATCGGCGATAAGGGGTCCGTGGAACTTATCAAGCGTTTTGGCAGTGTGGAACAGGCGCTCGAGCGCGCGGCTGAAGTGGAGAAGAAAACATATCGGGAGTCATTGCAGAACAATCGCGACAACATTCTCTACAGCAAGCAACTGGTGACAATTGATACCGACGTGGCCGTGGAGTTCGATGTTGCGGCCATGAAAGTCGGCGAACCGGATGTCGAAGCTCTGCGCGCACTATTTGCCGAGCTCGAATTTACTTCGTTGTTGAAGGAATTGCTTCCAGTAGTCGAGGTGAAAGACGGCGACTACCGCGAAATCAAATCGAAAGCCGAATTCGACGAATATCTGGCAGGATTGGCCGAGGGTGTGCCGCTGGCGTTGGCGTTTTCATCTGCGCACACCGCGACCATGAACACGGAGAGCACGGCAGAAGACGAAGAGCCGCAGCCGGCACAGTCCGGATTCCTCGCCCTGCAGCCCGCGGATGAGGAGGATCAGAACGCCGCAGGCCAGAGCGCCGCAAGCTCAAAGAAAATTGCAGTTTCGAATGCGCCGGGCGCTGGCGCGATGGTCGAGCTCGAGGACAAGGCACTGGCCCATCGAGTGAAGAGCGTACTCGAAGATGCCGTCGTGCCGAAAGCGATTCACGATCTCAAATCAGCCCTCCATCATTTTGGAGAACGTTCTTCCGGGCCTGGCATTGCGCTGGCTGGAGTGAAGCATGATTCGATGCTGTACTCCTACTTGCTCGATCCGACCTACTCGTCGCATTCGCTGCCAGAGGTTGCGCTGCGCCGATTCAACTTGAAGCTCAGTGGAAATTTGGCAGAGGCGGCGGATGTAACGGGCAGGCTGGCGAGCGCGCTCCGCAAAGAAGTCGAGGAACAGGGGCTGGCCTCTGTGTACGAGGAGATCGATGCGCCGCTTGTGCCGGTACTGGCGCGCATGGAAGATGCGGGAGTCAAGATCGATCCGGCGGTTCTTGGCGAGATGTCGGTGAGGTTGCAGCGCGAGGCCGAAGCGAAGGCACGGGAGATCTACGAGCGCTGCGGAGTGGAGTTCAACATCAGCTCGCCGAAGCAATTGGGCGATGTGCTATTCAACAAACTTGCCCTGCCGATACCCGTGAAATACGGGAAGGGAAAAAAGATCTCGACGGCAGTGGATGTACTGGAAGGACTGGCGGAGGATCACGAAGTTCCGCGGCTGGTGCTCGAATACCGGCAACTTACCAAGTTGAAGTCAACGTATGTGGATGCGCTACCGGCGCTGATCCACAGCCAGAGTGGCCGAGTGCATACGACGTTCGGGCAGACAGGCACAGCGACGGGGAGGTTGTCGTCAACGAATCCGAACCTGCAGAATATTCCGATTCGCACCGAACTCGGGCGGGAGATTCGCGCGGCTTTTATCGCCGAACCGGGGCATGTGCTGCTGGCGGCAGACTATTCGCAGATCGAACTGCGGCTGCTGGCGCATTATTCGAAAGACAAACTACTCGTAGAGGCATTTCGACGCGGAGACGACATACACACGCTGACCGCATCGCAGGTCTTCGGCGTCCCGCCCCTGATGGTGACTCCAGAACATCGGCGGCAGGCGAAGGTGGTGAACTTCGGAATTGTTTATGGCTTGTCGGCGTTTGGGCTGTCGCAGAATTTGGGCATCGAGCCAAGCGAGGCCCGAAAATTCATCGATGCGTACTTTCAGAAATACTCTGGCGTGCGGGCACTCATCGATACCACGCTCGAGCAGACGCGCCATGATCACAGAGTGAGGACACTGTTCGGGCGGATTCGTCCCATTCCCGATATCAACAGCAAGAACGCTACGCAACGCGGATTCGCGGAGCGCACAGCCGTGAACACTCCGCTGCAGGGCACAGCCGCCGACCTGATCAAGTTGGCGATGATTCGAATTGATGATGAAATCCGGAGACGCGGGCTGACCTCACGGATGACGTTGCAGGTTCACGACGAACTCGTATTCGAAGTGCCAGAGCGTGAAGTAAACGCAATGAAGTCGCTGGTGCGTGAGCACATGGAAAATGCCCACGCGCTCGCAGTCCCACTCGAGGTAGAAATCGGAGTCGGATCGAACTGGCGGGACTTGGAGTAGAACAAACTCGGGTTAGAAGCCGATTCGCGAATGCGGCGCGATGTCGCAGGTAATACGGCAAAATTACCCAGAGTTTGGTAGCGCCTCCGGCATGGATGGGTTCGTGGCTAGCTGCGAGGAGCTCGTTCAACTCGCGACTCCGGAGTTTCCGGTCCAGCATTCCGATATACTGAGTAGAACTGTTCTCGCAAGCGCCATGTAGTCGTTGAATCCAGCCGCATAATTTAGGGTTTTTCATTCTGCGGAGGCGGTCTGATGAGTGCAGCTCCATCGCGGGTGTTCCGAACGCCACAGCGCGGTTTTTCGCGTCATCCCATCAGCGTGCCTCTGGACCTGATTGCGTTGCGATCCGGGGTTCCGGAAAATCTGCCCGGACGCTGCACCGACATAAGTGAAGTGGGCCTAGGCGCCGTGGTGGCCGGGGAACTGTCCACAGGCCAGCAAGTGGCGATCGAACTGCGGCTTCCAAATGTTGGGTTGCCGGTACGTGCTCGTGCGCTCGTGCGCTATCAGTCGCAGCTCCGTTGTGGGCTTGAGTTTGTGGGAATGTCGGTGGAGCAGCGGGAGATGATCCGGTACTGGGTTTACCGGTCCGCCTCGGAATTTTCGAATTCCGGAGATTTACGAGAAGGGGAGAAAACTGGACCGGCAAAGACAGAAACGTCCTCGGACGTGGGGGAACCGGTCGTTAAGCCCAGAAGAAGAGTTCGCATGGGTCGGCGCGGAGTATATCTGCTGATCGCTAGCCTGTTGCTCCTGGCAGGTTTGGGATGGTGGCAGTGGCAGAGGTCGTGGAGCGACCTGGAAAAGTCGGCGCCGGAGAGAGGGTTGCGCGTTTCTCCCGAAACCATGGACAAGCGGATTGTGACGAAGGTGGATCCGGTTTATCCCGAGGCTGCCCGAAGTGCGGGCACGCAAGGATTGGTAGTGCTGGACGCAGTGATAGCGCCGGATGGCAGCGTGACACGTCTGCGAACTATTTCCGGTCCTGAGCCGCTGGTGCGCTCGGCGAAGGACGCAGTGCAGTCCTGGAAATTTGAGCCCTACCTGTACGGCGGCAAGGCGATCGAGGTTCAAACCACAATTGCCGTCGACTTCCGTTTGAATTGACCAAGTGATGCAATCGGTCGAACCCTTTTTCTCCGGTATCGGGGGACTGGGGCCGCCGATTCGACCGAGCAGCGCTACCGGAGGCGCAGCAGGGCGGATTCGGATCTGCTCATCCAGTATGTCTTGGTGGGGACTCGAACCCAGCACCTCGTAACAGGTCTTTTCGTGAACTGCTGGTGAATGCTTTTCGCGACGGGGCGAGTGGATGAATCGTCGACCCCTGAATTCCGCGCTCGATGCTCTATCGGGAGGTGCCCACGCCGCGTGTGGAAATTTCGGGGGAGATTCTTGCTGACGGCTCCGCGGCGGTTCGGGCCGTCAGCTACAAGCGCGACCCCTCGCTCCGTGGGATTTGGGGCTCAGCGAACACACCATCAAACATGTCGATTGTGAATCTTGCGACGATTTGGGATTTCGAGCCGAGTGGAACCGGTCTTTTATGCTAGGTCGCAGGGCGAGCATTGCCCGGCGGAATGGATGCCGAGCAACGGCCGAGCGCAGGAAGAAAAACCAAAAGATACAATAGCAAAATGCGAAAAAGCGAGCCGGTGACCGGACCCCAGTTCCAAGCGCAGCCCCCGCCCCAGTCCAAAGTAGTGCGTCGTTGGACCGTGATCGCCGCGGGGTTGCTTGTCCTGGCGCTGGCTCTGGTCGTTATCTATACGGGGCCAAGCGCCTTTTACAGTCCAGTCGCTTTGGTGGTGGTGGCCGCAATCGGACTGGCCGCGTTGCTCCTCCAGGTGTGGTTTCGCCGCGATCTTCCGATTCATTCTCCGCTTTGGCTTAACATCCTCGGCATTGTCTGTGCCATGGCATCGCTGTTCTCCGATTACCTCCGGATGACTCGCGGAATGCTGGATCTGGTGGCCTTCGCTGCCGTGGTCTGCTTCGGCATCAGCGGATCGCTCATCCTGCATGCCTTGCGTCGCAGAGCGCGACCGACCCAATCGTTTGAAGTCGAGTAGTCGACACAGAGTTCCGTTTACAATTCCATGATGCGAGTCACGTTGTTCGGAGCCTCCGGTTTACTTGGACAAGACTTGGTCAAGGAACTGAATGATGAGCAACTGACTGCGCTATCTTCGAAAGATGTCGACGTGCGAGACCGGGCGCGCGTCAGCAAGGTCATTCGCGATTCCCGTCCCGATTGGGTAATTTTGTCTGCCGCTTACACCGACGTCGATGGCTGCGAATCCAACCGCGAACTTGCTTTCGCCGTGAATTGCGAGGGCGCCGTGAACGTGGCCAAGGCTGCGCACGAAGCGGGATCGCGATTGCTGTTCCTGAGCACGGACTACGTTTTCGATGGCAGCAAACGGTCTCCCTACGAAGTCGGCGACGCCAGAAATCCGGCCAGCGTTTACGGCGAGAGTAAAACTCGAGCTGAAGAATGGCTTGTCGAGATCCTGCCCGAAGTTTGCATTGCCCGCACGTCATGGCTATTCGGCCACGGAGGCAAATGTTTTCCCTCGACGATTCTGAAGCTGGCAACGGCCCGCCCTGAGATTTCCGTAGTGAACGATCAGCGTGGAGGTCCGACTTTCACCCGCGACCTGGCCTCTGCTCTCGTGCAATTATGTCGAGCGTCTGCCCAAGGCATCGTGCATGTGACCAACTCAGGGAATTGCACCTGGTACGACTTCGCCACCGAAATCATGCGCCAGTCTGGCCTGTCGACCAAAGTCAAACCTGTAACAACAGCCGAATTCCCTCGTCCAGCGCGGCGGCCCGCCTACTCAGTGCTGTCGCCGGACAGTCTGAACGCTTACAACGTCCGGATGCCGGAATGGCAGGATGCGTTGCGGCGCTATCTATCGGATACCTCGGTTGCGCCACGACCATAAAAATGGCAGCCGGCCAGAACAGCGCAGCGGTCTCCGGGTTCCCGGTTCTGATGTCGGAAGAAACGCCCGATGAAATGTCCGATGATCGGGCTACCACGTGCCAGGCATTGTGCAGAAGGGGATCATCGATCACGACGACGGTCCGGCCTCGCCGATCGTATGCTTCTGCTTCTGCATGCGCCTCGGCTTTCCCTCGCCGAGAAATGCTCGCGAGAATATCACAGCGAATTTCCCATCTTGAGCCGGCAGCGCCGCTTCTGCGCCGTCGGACACTGCGCTGTCCAATTATGCACGGCGTGGTTTATTCTTGTTTTTCTTCGAGGAAAACCGTGTACAAACGCTTCTTCTGGAATCTGCTCGCCGCGCTCTGCATTTTATTGTTTTCTTTCCTGCTTTCCGCTCAGCAGTACGACGCGGCGATGTACCAGGAGCTTCACTGGCGGCTGATCGGCCCGTTTCGCGGCGGCCGCACGGTAGCGATTTCCGGGGTTCCGGGCCAGCCAAACCTTTTCTATATGGCGCCAAACAACGGCGGAGTTTGGAAGACGACCGATTTCGGCTACACCTGGAGCCCGATTTTTGATAGCGAGCCAACCCAATCGATCGGAGCGCTCGCCGTAGCACCGTCGAATCCCAATACGATCTATGTCGGCAGCGGAGAAGGCTTGCGCCGTCCCGATCTCTCCGTTGGAGACGGGATCTATAAGTCGACCGATGCGGGTCGCACCTGGCAGCATCTCGGGCTGCGCGATGCGCAACAAATCGCATCCATCATCGTCGATCCCAAGGATCCGAATCGTCTGTTCGTTGCGGCTCAAGGACATCCTTACGGTCCGAATCCCGAACGTGGCGTCTATCGTTCGCTCGACGGCGGGCAGACTTTCCAAAAAGTTCTGTACAAAGACGAGAACGTTGGAGGCATGGATCTGGTTTTCGATCCGCGCAACTCGCAGGTGATCTTTGCCAGCATGTGGGCTTCGCGACGCCCGCCGTGGACCACTGGCGGTGGCTACAACGGATCGGGCAGCGGTCTCTACAAATCGAGCGATGGAGGCGACAACTGGCGGCAACTTACCCGGGGATTGCCGGGCGCTGCTGAAGGCATTGGACGCATCGGGCCCGCGGTTTCTCCTAGTGACCCTGATCGCATGTATGCGTGGGTCAATGCCACGAAAGGCAGCGGCATCTACCGCTCTGACGATGCTGGTGAAAGTTGGCAGCAGGTCAATAGCGAGGAACGCGTCTGGGGACGCGGCGACGATTTCGGCTGCGTGCGCGTCGATCCCAGGAACAAAGACGTGATTTACGTAGCCAACACTTCAACGTATCGCTCGACCGACGCGGGCAAGGATTTCACGGCCATCAAAGGAGCCCCCGGCGGCGACGACTATCACACGATTTGGATTAATCCCGCAGTTCCCGACATTATCGCGCTCGCCGTTGACCAGGGAGCAACCATCAGCGTGAACGGAGGACGGACCTGGAGCTCCTGGTACAACCAGCCGACTGCGCAGTTCTATCACGTCATCACGGACAGCGAGTTTCCTTACTGGGTCTATGGCGGGCAGCAGGAGAGCGGTTCGATCGGCACTGCAAGCCGCAGCGACTTTGGCGAAATCACGTTTCGCGACTGGACGACGGTTGGCGTCGAAGAATACGGATATGTTGCGCCTGATCCGCTGCATCCTAATTTGATTTACGGAGGCAAGGTCACGGTGTTTGACCGCAATACGGGACAGACTCGCGATGTTTCCCCGGTGGTGTTGCGCACTGGGCAGTATCGCTTCAATCGCACGGCGCCGCTGATCTTCTCGGCGGCTGATCCGCGCGTGCTCTATCTTGGATCGAACGTGCTCTTTGCTACTCGCGATGGTGGCAACAGTTGGCAGATCATCAGTCCTGATCTGACGCGCGAAGATCCGGGAGTTCCTGTGACGCTTGGGCCGTTTGTCGAGGGCGATCCCGCGAAGGGCAAGCATCGCGGCGTGATCTATTCGGTGGCTCCGTCGCCGAAAGATGCCGACCTGATCTGGGCTGGCACGGACGATGGCGTGATCCAAGTGACCCGCGACGGCGGCAAGAACTGGGAGAACGTCACGCCAGCAGAACTTACTCCTTGGAGCAAGCTGGCTCAGATGGATGCGTCACATTTTGATATCGCATCTGCTTATGCCGCGGTGAATCGCTTCCGGCTCGACGATCTGCATCCTTATATCTATCGCACGCACGATGGCGGAAAGTCATGGCAGAAGATCGTCATGGGATTGCCCGAGAACGAGCCTGTTAACACGGTGCGCGAAGATCCGGAGCGCAAGGGGTTGCTCTTTGCTG
>JGI12631J13338_1000588_pt1 | contig 10904 bp, 12 predicted proteins | sample BlaSpr_A8_Ref_O1_FD_13338 | JGI IMG/M metagenome (IMG submission 13338) | reverse complement strand
GGTGTTGCCGCGATTCTTCGGGTGAGCGGCTGCTTTTAATGCTCACACATGCCGATGAATCCTGATGCGGGACAGTAGGTTTCGTCAGCTGCAGACGCTGTCTTTGGCGACCGCCCTGGTCGGCTGGAGCTTCGTCAGTCCGCGGCTACCGGCTGCGCGGCGGGTAGCAGTGCAGGCCGGGGTGGGCGGGTTGCTGGTGCTGGGGACCCGCTCGCCGCTGGGCCTGCGCCCGCCGCTGCTGTGGGCGGGATTGCGGCTGGGGTCAGCGGCTGGGGCGGTGGCGGCGACCGCGATCGCTGCGAGCACCTCGGTGCCGGCGGTGCGGCTGTCGATGTCTGGTCGCGAGCTGCCGGCCTCGGCGCCGGGCTGGCTGCTGGTGCGGATACCCGTCGGCACCGTCTGGGCCGAGGAGGTCACATTCCGCGCGGCGCTGGCCACCGTCGGTTCCGTTGCTTTCGGTAAATCCGGCGGACGGTTGCTGCAGGCCACTGCATTTGGGCTGTCTCACATCGCGGACGCGCGCGCGACGGGTGAACCACTGATGGGCACCGTGCTGGCCACCGGCATCGGCGGTTGGCTGTTCGGTTGGCTGGCCGACCGTTCCGGCAGCCTGGCGGCACCGATGCTGACGCACCTGGCCATCAACGAAGCCGGCGCAGCAGCCGCGCTGGCGGTACAGCGGCGTTTGACGCCACGACGGTGGTGGAACATCTCACAACTGCGCGGAATTCGGCGGCAACGCGGGTACGATTGTTTCATCTAGGTTAACCGGTCATGGAAGGGGTTGGCACCTCCGGTGCACAGACTCAGGGCCGCGGAGCATCCGCGGCCGGATTACGTTCTTCTACACATCAGCGATACGCATCTCATCGGGGGCGACGCCTCTCTCTACGGGGCGGTAAATGCCGATGGCCGGCTTGGCGAGCTGCTCGAGCAGCTGACACACTCCGGCCTGCGCCCCGACGCGATCATTTTCACCGGCGATTTGGCCGATACGGGCGAGCCGCAGGCATACCGAAAGCTTCGAGGCCTGGTTGAACCGTTCGCCGCCGAGTTGGATGCCGAGCTCGTCTGGGTGATGGGCAACCACGACAACCGGGCCGAATTACGCAGGCTGCTCCTGGACGAGGCGCCCTCGATGGCGCCGCTCGACCGCGTGCGCATGATCGACGGGCTACGGATCGTCACGCTGGACACGTCGGTTCCGGGACACCACTACGGCGAAATCACGGTGTCCCAGTTGGATTGGCTTGCAGAAGAACTGGCCGCCCCAGCACCGGACGGCACCATATTGGCGTTGCATCACCCACCGATTCCGAGTGTCTTGGACCTGGCCGTGACAGTTGAACTGCGCGACCAGGCTTCGCTTGGACGGGTGCTCAAGGGCACCGATGTTTCGTGCCATTTTGGCCGGGCACCTGCACTACTCGACAAACGCCACCTTCGTCGGAATTCCGGTGTCGGTCGCCTCGGCTACCTGCTACACCCAAGATCTAACCGTTGCCGCCGGGGGAACTCGCGGCAGAGACGGCGCCCAGGGGTGCAACCTGGTGCACGTGTATCAGGACACCGTGGTGCACTCCGTGATTCCGCTTGGCAGCGGAAAAACTGTTGGCACCTTTGTCTCTCCCGAGCAGGCGCGACGCAAAATCACCGAAAGCGGCTTGTTCATCGAACCGTCTGCGCGGGATTCGCTATTTGCGCACCCTCCGATGGTGCTGTCCCCGTCGGGGGCGCAAGCTCGGGGGGATTGACGGCACTGACGTCTGAGGCGACCTTCTCCCACGGCGCCGGTATTGGGAAGTAGCGTTCCAGGAAATTGACGACCTCTTCGGCTCGCTCGGCGGCGGAGACTTCGGGAAAGCTGCTGTCGTTGAGGCAGAAGAAATCGTATCCGCGTCGCTTCCGCAACTCGGGAAGTAAGCCGAGGCCCTCGCGCGTGGTCGTGTTCACATACCGGACTTTGGCCTTTTCTTGCTGGACGGCACGTCCGGTCATGAGGGCGTAGTAGTGGTAGAACGAGTTCGTCACCGAGATATCGGTCCCGGACCGGAACGCACTGGCCTGGGTGCGGGCGAATTCCTCGGGGAATTCCCGCTCCATCTTGATCAGCACACTCTTGCGCAACGGGACGGCGGTGTGCTCGAGATGGCGGGTGATGACCTGTCCAAACCGCTCGAAGAGGAGCTGCCGGTTCACCCGGGCCGCGTTCTCGAAGCCACTGCGCGTCGGATCGTTGACACCGAGCCCGATCCGGGTTTTGGCTTCGATGAATCTTGTAACGCCGCCAGGGGAGAAGAACATGGTGGCCTTGAGCGGTCGACCGAAAAACATATCGTCGTTGGAATAGAGGAAATGCTCGCTCAGGCCGGGGATGTGGTGTAGCTGGCTTTCCACCGCATGCGAGTTGTAGGTAGGCAACGCGGCCCTATCCGAGAAGTGCTCCTCGGCGGGAACAATGGTGATCATTGGATGGTCTGCCAACCATGGCGGCGGAACTGAATCCGTCGCGATGAAGATGCGACGGATCCATGGAGCAAACATGTTCACCGAACGCAAAGCGAATTTCAACTCGTCGATCTGGCGGATCCGCGCCTCGGCCTCGTCGCCTTCACCCACTACGACCTGTGACATTTGTGCCGCGCGTCGGGCCTGAAACTCGGGATCACTACCGTCGACCCACGAGAACACCATATCGATGTCAAACGTCACCTCGCTGGCGTGCGGGGCGAACATCCCCTCGATGGTCGGCCACTTGTATCCGTAGAGCTTGACGGTTGCCGGCTTTAGTTCGTTGCGGGGCACCACGGTGCGAGTGAGAGAGTTTTCCACCGGGCAGCGGACCAGAGTCTCCTCGAACACCCAGAATTGTATTTCGACACCGAACTTCGGCCCGTACGGGAATCCTCCTGGTGCGATCCGCCGTCGATACAGCCGCACAATAAGCGGGTCGACCAACCTGGAGAGATTGCCGTTGGCCACCAGCACGGGAGAAATCCCGCGCTCATCAATAGTTTTGGCGTACATCGGTTCGTCGGCACATGCTGCCGTGAGTGCGCGCTCGACCGCGGGACGCAATTCGATATCGATCGCGAGAATTGGCAGGTTCTTGTGGCTGCGGATGAATAGATAAGGAATGGTGGCTCGGTTCAACACTTTTCGCAGAAAGACCAGGTCTTCGATCTGTGTCTCTTGCGGGGTAAGCCTGGACTCCAGGCGGGCAATCTCGCCCTGCCGAGTGACAATGATGGGGTCGAGGGAGCGCCGAGCGGGCTGAACGCCTTCGCGTGAAACGAACTTGACCATCGGAAACACCGCCTCAGGAACTCGCTGGGAAACCGCGAGAATCTCAGGCGTTCAGCGTCGAAGCATGAGACCCCCGCTAAGATGGGGTTTGTATATATGGTGCCGGTAAGGCGACACCTCGTGCAAGGCAGCCGATTTAGCGATTCTCCGACACCTGACTGCAACCTGTCGGTAGCAAGCGCGTCATATCGTGTTCGGTTGCGATCCAGTCGTGAGCATACCCGGTCTTGGTGGCCGGGGACGAGTCGTTCTCCGAGTCGTCGTCGCCGGTGTCGCCGGAGTCGCCGCAGCTGGCCAGTGATAGCGTCGCCGCGGTCAACGCGAACGCCACGAGCCGACGGGCGATGGGTACCGTACGTGTCCGTGAACCAGAGTCTGCGGGTGGCATGGCGTGTCCTTCTAGGGGTTGATGGTGTTATCGCCCAATTGGCGACCCCACACGTATTCGACGACCGGCGGTGAACCGACGTAGAGGTGGTTGTACGGAGCCATGCTTGCGCCGTCATCCATCACGAGATACGGAGCCGGCCAGAGTTCTCGAGTGATCGTCTGCCAACAGCCCGGTCGCCCTCCGGGTCCACCCTTGGCGTTGGTCCGCGGCAGGTTCTCCGGGTAGATGTACGGGCCGGGCGCCCCTGCGATGGCCCCCGATGAGCGCGCCCCCAGCGAGTAGCCGTTGTTCCCGAGGTCGGCGTAGACCTTGGGTGCGACGTCGTGGTAGTTGCGGAAGGTGCAGAAGATCTCAGGACTGTACTCGTCGAGCAGCTGGCTGGTGGGAGCCAGATCGGCGCCCCCCGCGCCAGGTACGGCCCGCCACGCCCGAAGACATCCGCGCCGGTGTTGCCCAGTGCGGCTGCGGCCAGCAGCGCCGCGTCCAGATCGCTCTGCTGCCGGTTGAGCGTGCGCGCCGTGGTCGTCGCGTGGTCGAGCGCATCCCACAAGTCCGGTGCCGCGTCGGCGTAGGTGTCGCCCAGGGCCGCCAACCGTTGAACGTCGTAGTGTGCCTGTGGCATTCGCGGGTTCACGTCATCGAGGACGNNATCGGCGTTGACGATCGCCGCGCCGAATTTGTCGCCCAACCNGGTCAGCGCCTCTGCGGCCGCGGTGAGCGTCAGGTTCACCTTGACCGGATCGACCTTCTCGGCGATCGAGGTCAGCGTCTCGAACAGAGTGTTGAATTCAGTCGTCACCGATGTCGCGCCGATCACGGTGGACGGCGTGATCGATTGCGCCGCCGGCTTCTTCGGCGACGTCAACGCAACGTACTTATTGCCGAACACCGTGGTCGCCGTCACACTGGCCGCCACGTTGGCCGGAATCAGGTTGACGCATTTCGGCGTCATATCCAGCAGCAACTTGGCGGCCGGCCTGCCGTCACGGGTGATCTCGCTGATGCTGGACACTCGGCCGATCTCCACCGCGTTATAGGTGACCTTCGACCCCGGATCTATCACCAATCCCGCCCTGGCAGCCACCAACGTCAACTTCGCCTTCGGCGTGAATTCGCCGCGAACTGCAAATACAAGCCAGGGCAGGCAAACACCATGACCATCAGTGTCACCAGGCCGATGGTCTTGTACGGTGGCCGCTTCCTGCGACGACCACGCCTCGTGATTCTGAGATCCTAAGGTATGGCAGCCCGAGATAGCGCCGATCCGGCAAAGACTCGGCAGGTCGTGCTGGCCGTTGCGGACTGGTTGTGTGACGAAACTCGTCCGCCGCCCGACCGGGCCGCGCTCGGGACCGCGGTTCGGCTAACCGCGCGCACCCTTGCCGCACTGGCCCCCGGCGCCAGCGTCGAGGTGCGAATCCCGCCGTTTGCCGCGGTGCAGTGCATTTCCGGGCCCAGACATACCCGTGGCACGCCACCCAATGTCGTGGAGGCCGATCCGCGGACGTGGCTGCTGCTTGCCACCGGGCTGTTGGGACTGGCGGAGGCGACGGCCACCGGGGCGCTGACCTTGTCGGGCTCCCGGGCCGGTGAAATCGGGCATTGGCTGCCCCTGGTCTGCCTCTGATCGCTCTCAGCTGAATTAGCGACCTGAACTGCCGTTTTGGGCGATAGTGTGGCGTTGCCCGCAGCCGACACGCGGGAAGGATTCGGTGGTGGGGCCGTCGTGGCCGTAGACTCCGTTACGTCACCAACCGTTCCCCGGGGAGCCGCCAAATCGTGACCGTCCAGGAACCCGAGCAGGATCTGAACTCGCCCCGTGAAGAGTGCGGTGTATTCGGGGTCTGGGCCCCGGGCGAAGAAGTAGCCAAACTCACCTACTACGGACTGTATGCGCTGCAGCATCGCGGCCAGGAAGCCGCGGGGATCGCTGTCGCCGATGGGTCTCAGGTGCTGGTCTTCAAAGACCTTGGTCTGGTCAGCCAGGTGTTCGACGAGCAGACGCTGGCGGCAATGCACGGCCACGTCGCCATCGGGCACTGCCGTTACTCCACCACGGGCGACACCACGTGGGAAAACGCCCAGCCGGTGTTCCGCAACACCGCCGCCGGCACCGGAGTTGCATTGGGGCACAACGGAAATCTGGTCAACACCGCTGCCCTTGCCGCACGTGCCCGCGACGCGGGGTTGATTGGCAGGCGCTGCCCGGCTCCGGCGACAACCGACTCTGACATCCTGGGTGCGCTGCTGGCCCACGGCGCAGCCGATTCCACCCTGGAACAGGCGGCGCTGGAACTGCTGCCGACTGTGCGCGGCGCGTTCTGCCTGACGTTCATGGACGAAAACACGCTGTACGCATGCCGTGACCCGCACGGGGTGCGGCCGCTGTCGCTGGGACGGCTGGATCGCGGCTGGGTGGTGGCCTCAGAAACAGCCGCGCTGGACATCGTCGGCGCTTCCTTCGTCCGCGACATCGAACCGGGCGAATTGCTTGCTATCGACGCCGACGGGGTGCGCTCCACCCGGTTCGCCAACCCCACGCCCAAGGGCTGCGTCTTTGAATACGTCTACCTGGCACGCCCGGACAGCACGATCGCCGGCCGGTCCGTGCACGCCACCCGAGTGGACATCGGTCGTCGGCTGGCCCGTGAATGCCCGGTCGACGCCGACCTGGTGCTCGGCGTGCCGGAATCGGGCACCCCCGCCGCGGTGGGATACGCGCAGGAGTCCGGTATCCCCTATGGGCAGGGCCTGATGAAGAACGCCTACGTCGGGCGCACATTCATCCAGCCGTCGCAGACCATCCGCCAGCTCGGCATCCGCCTGAAGCTGAACCCGCTTAAAGAGGTGATCCGCGGCAAGCGGCTGATCGTCGTCGACGATTCGATCGTGCGGGGAAACACCCAGCGCGCATTGTTGCGAATGCTGCGCGAGGCGGGTGCGCTCGAAGTGCACGTGCGCATCGCTTCACCACCGGTGAAGTGGCCGTGCTTCTACGGTATCGACTTCCCGTCGCCGGCCGAGTTGATCGCCAACGCCGTCGAAGACGAGGAGGAGATGCTCGAGGCGGTACGGCATGCCATCGGGGCCGACACCCTGGGCTACATCTCCCTGCGGGGTATGGTCGCGGCTTCTGAGCAGCCGGCTTCGCGGCTTTGCACCGCCTGCTTCGACGGCAAGTATCCGATCGAGCTGCCCAGTGAGTCCGTGCTCGGTAAGAACGTCGTCGAGCACATGCTCGCCAATGCGGCGCGCGGCGCCGCGATGGGCGACCTCGCTGCCGATGAAGTTCCCGTTAGCCATTAAGCCGCCGGGCCCAAATTCCGCTGGATCCCGCAAGACGTGCGATACCGGTGGTGAGCGCCGCCCGGTAGCCTTTATCGCGATGACGGATCCCGGAAAAAGCCCCGGAGAAGACCCGGGCAGCCAGGGCATCAGCTACGCGTCGGCCGGAGTCGACATTGATGCCGGTGAGCGCGCCGTCGACCTATACAAGCCACTGGCAACAAAAGCCACCAGACCTGAGGTGCGCGGCGGGCTGGGCGGATTCGCCGGATTGTTCGCTCTGCGTGGCGACTACCGCGAACCGGTGCTGGCGGCCTCCACCGACGGGGTGGGCACCAAGCTGGCGGTCGCTCAGGCGATGGACAAGCACGACACCGTTGGCCTCGACTTGGTCGCAATGGTGGTCGACGATCTCGTGGTTTGCGGCGCCGAACCACTGTTCCTGCAGGACTACATCGCGGTCGGCCGCGCGGTGCCGGAACGACTGAGCGCCATCGTAGGCGGTATCGCCGAGGGGTGTGTGCGCGCGGGCTGCGCGCTGCTTGGCGGCGAGACCGCTGAACACCCAGGTTTGATGGAACCGGACCATTACGACATCTCGGCCACCGCCGTCGGCGTGGTCGAGGCCGACGATGTGCTGGGGCCCGACCGCGTCAAACCCGGTGACGTCATTATCGCGCTGGGGTCTTCCGGCCTGCATTCCAACGGATACTCACTGGCCCGCACGGTTCTGCTGGAGATCGACCGGATGAACTTGGCCGGTTATGTGGAGGAATTCGGCCGCACGCTGGGCGAGGAATTGCTGGAGCCCACCCTGATCTACGCCAAAGACTGCCTCGCGCTGACCGCCGAAACCCACGTACGCACGTTCTGCCACGTCACCGGCGGCGGGCTGGCCGGCAACCTGCAACGCGTCATCCCGCACGGGCTGGTCGCCGAGGTCGACCGCGGCACCTGGACGCCCGCGCCGGTGTTCGCCATGATCGCCCAGCGCGGCCGAGTCGCGCGTGAAGAGATGGAAAAGACGTTCAACATGGGCGTCGGCATGATCGCCATCGTCGCGCCCGAAGACACCGACCGTGCCTTGGCCATATTGACCGCACGGCACCTGGACTGCTGGGTGCTGGGAACCGTCGGCAAAGGCGGCAAAGGCGGGCCGAGGGCCGAACTCGTCGGGCAACACCCGAGATTCTGAAACCGGGCCTCACCGGGATTAACACGATGCCGATGCGAAGCGCATCGGCATCGGGCAGCAGCAAATATTAGCGGCGCCAGTCGTCCTCGTCGACCCATGGTTCGTCGGCGCGGTCGCCGTCGAGTTGGTTGGAGTCGTCAGTAGCCGTTCCTGACAGCTCCTGCTGAAGCCGCTGGAAGTCGGTCTGAGGGGAGCTGTATTTAAGTTCTCGAGCAACCTTGGTCTGCTTTGCCTTAGCCCGGCCGCGGCCCATGGGGGAACCCCCTCGCGCAATAAACGGAGCGGCCTAACAAGTTAGGCGGCTCCGATCTCCTGGTGTTTTATCGTCCTGCCGATAGTTTACCGTGCCTCGTGACCGGGCGTCGGCCCCCCCGCGCCCGCTGTGGCGGAGTTCATCAGTGTTTCCCACGTCACCGCCCCCGTAACCGCTCGACGGCGCGCCGCCCCGCGCCCGCCTCGTCCGCAGGTGGCAGGGAATCGATCTCGATCACCGCAGCGACCGCGGCGTCGGGGCCGGTCGCCAGTTCGGTGTCGGCCGGCAGCCCACGCTTGAGCAGCGCCAGCGCCACCGGTCCCAGGTCCACGTGCTCGGCCACCGTTCCGAGGCGGCCGACGGCACGACCGCCGGCCAGCACCGCGTCACCTGTGGAGGGTCTGTCCACCGAGCCGTCGAGGTGCAACAACACCAGCATTCGGGGCGGTTTACCCAGGTTGTGTACCCGCGAGACGGTTTCTTGCCCGCGGTAGCAGCCCTTGTCCAGGTGGACGGCGCCCTCGCCGGGGCCACCGATCCAACCCACCTCGTGCGGGATGGTGCGCTCATCGGTGTCGACGCCGAGCCGCGGACGCAGCGCCGCCACCCGGTGGGCTTCGTAGGCCCACACCCCGGCCGACCGCACGCCAGCCCGCGCCAATCGGTTCTGCCAGACGGCCGACTCGCCACGCGGTACCAACAGGTCCAGCTCGATTTGCCCAGCAGGCGCGCCGGGCATCCGGCGCACAAAGCCACCACCGGCCACAGGAACCGCGATCAGCTCGGCGGGCAGAGCGTCCAGCCCAAGCACGTTGAGCACAGCCTGGTCAGCCAGGCGGGGCCCGAGCAGCGACAACACCGCCGTATCGGCGGTCCCCGGGGTGACTTCAGACCAGAACACCATCTTGCGCAGGTAGCTCAACAGCGGCTCACCCCGCCAAGGTTCGGTATCGAGATACGTGGTGCCACCCAGCTCGGTTTGGATCCAGTGGTCCTCAACCCGGCCCTGACCGTCGAGGCTGAGATTTTGAGTGCTGGCGCCGTCGGGGAGTTGGCTGACGTGCTGAGTCGAGATGCTGTGCAGCCAGGTCTGCCGGTCGCCGCCGGTCAGGGTGAGCACAGCGCGCTGCGAGCGGTCCACTAGCACCGCATCGGTCTCAGCCGCCCGCTGCTCTCCCAGCGGATCGCCGTAATGCCAGATCTCGCCCGCATCGGGTCCGGAATCGGGCGCAGGGACTGCAGTCATGTGCGCCGCTCCTTCTCATCGCTTCGCGCTGCATCGTCGCCGGCGCGGTTCACAGGTCAACTCTACGGATCCGGCGCGCGCCCGGTGGCTAGGCTTCTGCTCCATGGCTGGGCAGACGGGCGTCGTTGTCACGCTGGACGGCGAGATACATCCGCCGGGGACAGCACTGCTGCACGCCGACGACCTCGCTGCGGTTCGCGGCGACGGCGTCTTCGAGACGCTGTTGGTCCGCGAAGGTGGCGCCTGCCTGGTCGAGTCGCATCTGTATCGACTGAAGCAGTCGGCCAAATTGATGGACTTACCGGAACCGGACCTCCCGAATTGGCGGCGCGCGATTGAGGTGGCTACGCGGCAGTGGGCCGAAGGCACCGACGACGAAGGCGCGATGCGACTGATCTACAGCCGCGGCCGCGAGAGCGGCTCGGCGCCAACCGCCTATGTGATGGTCAACGCTGTGCCGGAACGAGTGGCCGCAGTTCGGCGCGACGGGTTGTCGGCGGTCACGCTGAACTGCGGGTTGCCGGCCACGGGTATCGACGCGATGCCGTGGCTGCTGGCCGGCGCCAAAACACTGTCTTACGCGGTCAACATGGCCGTCTTGCGCCATGCAGCCCGGCAAGGCGCCGGTGACGCCATCTTCGTCAGCACGGACGGCTACATCCTGGAAGGCCCGCGTTCAACAGTGGTGATCGCCACCGATTCTGACCCAAGCGGCGGTAATCCGTGCCTGCTGACGCCGCCGCCGTGGTATCCGATCCTGCGCGGCACCACGCAGCAGGCTCTCTTCGAGGTGGCCCGAGCCAAGGGGTACGACTGCGACTATCGCGCGCTGCGGATCGCCGACCTACATGCCGCCCAAGGGATCTGGTTGGTGTCGAGCATGACTCTGGCCGCCCGCGTGCACACGCTCGACGGGCGGCGACTGTCCCGATCGCCATTGGCTGCAGAATTCGCCGAACTGGTCGGCGCCGCGATCGTCAGCGATCGCTGAGACAGCGAATTCTGTTGTCGGTTCGCGAAATGGCGGGTACGGTCGGCCGTACACAAGGAAGGAGGTGGTCTGCGAAATTGATAGCTTCATGGACATGTGAGGTGGCTGCGCGCTAGCTGCAATTGGCTCGGAAGAGAGCTAGCGATTCACGCGCGCTGGCGAATTCCCCGCAGCCACCCGGCCCCCGAGCTCCCGGTCTGTCCAACCAGGAACTTTGCTCGGGGGCCGCTCCATGTC
>JGI12631J13338_1000577_pt1 | contig 10999 bp, 12 predicted proteins | sample BlaSpr_A8_Ref_O1_FD_13338 | JGI IMG/M metagenome (IMG submission 13338) | reverse complement strand
GTTGGGCCGTTGGGCCGTTGGGCCGTTGGGCCGTTGGGCCGTTGGGCCGTTGGGCCGTTGGGCCGTTGGGCCGTTGGGCCGTTGGGCCGTTGGCGGATGATGATGCCCTTCACTGGCTAAAGTGTCTATCAGTGCAGGACGACCGGCTTCATTCCGATAGCACTCAGATTGGCGACGATCTCCGGACCGGGCTCCTCGGCGAAGATCGGGCGGAGGTTAGCGCTGTCTGAAAATACCTCAAGCGAAGTGCCGCCCTCCGGACCGTATTCGATAGGGCCGTACAGCTCCCCAGCCTTGAAGAACGTTATCGCCCCAGGTCCGCGCTCCTGCCCGTCAAGGCGGTAGCTGCCCTTGAGCATGATCTCTATACGGTGGACGTCGTGGTAGTGCTGCGGTATTACATAATGCGGCGGAAGCTCGATGATCCAGACCTGGGGGGCGTGAGTATCGTCGCGACCACCGAGTATGAACCGAGCCCACTGCTGTCCTGGCCCGAGGGAGCGCCAGATCGAGGCATCATCCAGGGATGTCAGCGGATCGGCGACCTCGGTGGCAAAGATCGCACCGTCGTGCGGAAAGGCCTCGCCTTCCATCTCGCTCCAATCGTTAGCCGGTTGTGATGGCAGCATACCTAACCACGGTTAGTTTGTCGATGGCTGCCGCCCGCCGACTACAACGGCAGCTCACACCCCCCGACGGCCTGGATCCTACGTCCAGCCCGTTGACTGGGCGCGGCCGTCGGCATAGATTGCTACCTAACACTGGTTCGGTTCCGGAGGGCTCGATGAGTAAGGAAGTCCATGTCGGCGATCAGGCCGAGGAAGTCAGGCGACTGGCGAGCGAGTTCACGTTCGAAGGCCAGACCGTCACTGAAGCGCAGATGCACGAGCTGTTCGAGCGAATGCGAGGTGTGTGCCCGGTCGCCAAGAGCGATGCTATTGATGACGGAACGTATCTGGTATCACGGTACGCCGACATTCAGCGTTGCTTTCGCGATCCCGCGACCTTTGTCTCGTCGCAAGGCCGCTACCCGGGGGAACCGAAGGAGATACCGGTTGGTATCGACCCTCCGTTTCACACGCTTGCCCGTAAGGATCTTCACAGGCCCTTCGCTCTGCCTAATGTGCGCAAGCACGCGGACGAACTTACGCAGCGCGCTCGATCTTACCTCGAGCCCATCGTTGCGCGAGGAGAAGGCGATCTCCAGAAGGAGTTCACGGAGCCATTCCCCTGCGTGAGCTTCATGGTCTTGCTCGGCGCGCCCTTGACCGACCTTGATCAGCTCGTCGAGTGGAAGAATATCCTGTTCTCTGCCGGGGACAACCACGATCCTAAGCACCGGCGCTACGTGGTCGAAGAACTTCAGCCGGCTATGACGGCCTACTTCACAGGGCTCATCCTGGACCGCCAAAAGCTCCCGGCCGACGAGCGGCCGGATGACCTGCTAACAGCACTCGCAGGAGCGCAGATCGGCGACCGCCCGTACAGTCTCGAGGAGCAGGTTTCGGTTTGCCGGTTCCTCATCAAGGCTGGTCTCGACACGGTCACGGGGATGCTGGCCAGGATGCTCCGCTTCCTCGCGGAGAGCCCCGCGCATCGCCGGGAACTCCTCGCGGATCGGAAGCTGGTGCCTGATGCAGTCGAGGAGATGCTGCGGTACTTCTCCACTGTAACGCCATACCGCATCGCAACGACCGACGTCGAAGTCGGCGGCGTCCTCGTCCGGGCCAACGAACGCCTTGAGTTCTCGCTGCCATCGGCTGGGCGGGACGAAAGCGTCTACGAGAACGCCGACGTAATCGATTTCCGCCGCCCGCACGTCGCCCACCTGGCTTTCGGGACCGGTGCACATCGGTGCCTGGGATCGCACCTCGCTCGAATTGAGCTCGAGATCGGGATCCAAGCGGTGCTCGATCTAATGCCTGATTACTACCTCGACGACCGCTACCCGCCGCCGCAGGTGAAGATGTCGCACATCCTCACGCCTGATCATCTGCATGTCGTTATCGGTTCGCTCGGCGAGTGAACCTTGCTGCGACACCGGATCTGGCGGCGCCGTCCGTGAGCGGAGCTAGCTTTCACCTGCGGCATGGGCCGCATGAACCGCTCCGGACAACGCCACAGCGTCTTCCCGGAACCATCAGGCGTACGACGTCGATTGATGCCAGCTGGCCTTTCGGCGTAGATCTCGACCTTATATTGCGCGGCACCGCCCGCGACATCCGTACCGTCGGCAGCTCCGCTGACGTGTTGGGTACCTCTGCTTTCGAGATGTCGGTCGACTGGTCAGCCGGTCGTGTCGTCCGCGCTGTCACCACCGAGCCACATGTGCCAGAGGCGCTTGGACTCACCGGAGCGCGGGCGGCGTCTGGTTTTCGCGCCCGGCTGGACGACTCGATGAGGGATGCGCCAGACAGCTGGTCGCTGCTGTACCGCCTCCTTGATGATGTGCCAGGGGCAACACTTCTTTCGGGCTACGCTCTGCGAATAGCGGGACCACAAGATGCAAGCGCCGGTCCTCCCGCTGGCTGGGTGGCAGACCTGTGCTCAGGGTTCCGGGCTGGCGGCACAGTCATGGTCAGCGTGGCGGATTCGGGCCGCTCACCGATGGTGACCGGCCCCGAGGCTCCGTCACTGGAGCAGAGCGATGATGATGAGGCATGGCACGCAATGCCGGCCATGGCCGTCAACAGCATGCGTCGCAGAAGGCTGATTGACGTAGCCCGCGCTAGCGAGGAGCTGATCGTCGCCCGGTCCATATTCCGTGATAGCTATCTCTCAGCAGAAGGCGGCGAGTCGGTCATTCACGAGTACGAGCTGACGGCGGAAATCGAGCCGACCGATTGGCGCATCACTCGCGCAGCAGCGACCCCTCGAGTACTCCCCTGGCTTGAGTGCCCACCCGCCGCCGACAGCGCACAGCGTTTGGTCGGGCGCACGTTGAATGATCTGCGCCCCCTCATCCGAGCAGAGTTCCGCGGTGTCTCGACGTGCACTCACCTGAATGACCAAATGCGATCGCTTACAGATGTGGCCGCCCTGGCAAAGCACCTGCCCGATGCCGGCTCTTGTGCCGTGGGCTGAACTCGCAGCCCAGCCTGAGGGCTGGCTTACCGATCCGTCGATAATTCATGAATATACGAGCTTTTTAGGAGCAGGAATGCCTACCGCCGTCATCGTCGATGCGATACGCGCGCCCTCCGGGAAGGGCAAGCCAGGCGGCGCCTTGTCGAGTATCCATCCGGCCGATCTGCTCTCCCGGGTGCTGCGTGAGCTCACCGTTCGCAGCGGACTGGATCCGGCGCTCATTGACGACGTGATCGCCGGGTGCGTCAGCCAGGCAGGGGAACAGTCGTTCAACATCGGTCGCAACGCGGTCCTAGGAGCGGGGTTTCCGGAGTCGGTGCCAGCAACGACTGTCGACCGGCAGTGCGGGTCCAGTCAGCAGGCCGTGCATTTCGCCGCTCAGAGCGTACTGGCCGGCGCCTACGACATTGTCATCGCCTGCGGCGTCGAGTCAATGAGCCGAGTGCAGATGGGCTCGCCAGCCGCGGGCAAGGACGCAGCCGGTCCGGCGGTTGCTGCCCGCTACCCGGCCGGCCTTGTTGGTCAGGGCGTGTCGGCTGAACTCATTGCGGCCAAATGGAAACTTGACCGTGGCGAGCTGGACGCGTTCTCCGCGCGCAGCCATGCGCTGGCCGCCGCCGCCGCCGCTGGCCGGTTTACCAGAGAAATCCTGCCCGTCAGCGTCTTCGGGCCGGAAAGTAGCCAGCAGAATGTCATGACAGACGAAACCATCCGGGCCTCTACTACTCTCGAAGGCTAGCAGGGCTTAAGCCCTCTTTCTATGACGAGTTGGTTGCAGCCCGATTCCCCGAGATCGACTGGATGATCACCCCGGGTAATTCCTCGCCACTGACCGATGGTGCCTCTGCCGTGCTGATCATGAGCGAAACCAAAGCCACGGCTCTAGGGCTGCAGCCCAAGGCGAGGTTCCATACTTTTGCCGTCACCGGCAGCGACCCCCTGCTCATGCTCACCGGGGTCATCCCCGGCCACACGTAAGGCTCTGGATCGCGCCGGGCCGTCGATCGACGATATTGACGCCTTCGAAATTAACGAAGCGTTCGCCCCCGTGCCCATGGTGTGGCAGCGCGAGATGGGCGCGGATCCGGACCGACTCAACCCCCACGGCGGGGCCATCGCGCTAGGTCACCCGCTGGGCAGCTCGGGAACCCGACTGCTCACGACACTGGTCAACTATTTGCAGGTAACTGGTGGCCGCTACGGCCTCCAATGCATGTGTGAGGGCGGCGGCATGGCCAACGCCACCATCATTGAGCGCCTGTAAGACAGATGCCGGTGAACTGTGAGGCCAAGTTCGCTGGCTCCGGCTGCGCTAACCCCACAGGAAACCACGTGGGCTGTACACCTTTCAGGACGCCAAGGGCGGCCAGCGGCCGATCGCGCGCGTCCACGACCGGCGTAGCGCCCGGCAATCATGGTCGTGTCAATGGTTGAAGGCTCCGGCGACGAGTTCGCGCCACTGGTCGAAGCCGCCGCGGAACTCGGGCTCGATCGCGGTGCCGTACCTCGCGTGACGCGGAAGCACGTTCGTGTCGGCCGGGACCAGCTTCTCAGTGTCCTGGCCTGGGGGGAGGCAGACCCCGAGGTCGTGTTTCTCCACGGCGGCGGGCAGAACGCACACACATGGGACCTAGTGGCGCTGTGCCTCGGACGCGCGGCGATCGCGATCGATCTTCCCGGTCATGGTCATTCGTCGTGGCGCCAGGACCGCGACTATGGGCCCGGCGCAAACGCCGTCGCAGTGATGCACGTTGTCGATCAACTGGCCGGGCGCGCCTCTGGCGTTGCGGGGATGTCCCTCGGTGGTCTCACGGCCATCCGACTCGCCCGGATGCGCCCAGATCTCGTGCGGCGCACGGTCCTGGTCGATGTCACTCCGGGCTCTGCGAGAGCAAGCAGGCAGATGACCAAAGTGCAGCGCGGTGCGGTGGAACTGGTTCGCGGACCGAGGCATTTCGACAGCTTCGAGTCCATGGTTCAAGCAGCGGTACGCGCGTCGCCGCGTCGTTCGCCAGTCTCTGTCCGGCGCGGCGTGATGCACAATTCCCATCAGCTGCCTGACGGCAGCTGGACATGGCGATACGACGTACTGAGTGACCTTTCCGTAGCGGAGCCCGACTCTTTGTGGGCCGACTTTGCGGCGATGACGATGCCCACGATGCTGGTTAAGGGGGGCGCGAGTAAGTTCGTTTCGGACGAAGACCTAGCCGCGATGACTACGCGCCGACCGTCGCTCATAACCAAGGTCGTGGCTCGCTCCGGCCATGCGGTGCAAAGCGATGAGCCCGCGACGCTCAGCCGGATAATTGAGGAGTTCTTTTTCTCGTAACTTGGCGGTTATTCACATTTTTGGAGCTAGTGGCCGCGCCTGGCCGAATGCGTCGGTGGCAGGTAGCAAGGCCAACCCATGCGTACCGCCGTGTCGCTCGTCCGGCGTACACATCAGCGTCCCATTGATGCATCCGGCATTCAGGTCAATCACGCTCACCGTGCCGGCACCTAGGTTTGCAACATAGGCAGTTGAGCCATCTGCGCTCACCCGGATAGTAAAGGCCATGCGATCGACGATTACACTGTGCACGATGGACATCGACGCGCTGTCGATCACCAGGAGCTTTCCGGGAACGTGTTCCTGCCCCACTCCCGAGTACATCGTCCTGATCGCATCGCCAGTGGCGGTCGGATACATCTGCGACACGAGCACGCGGTCCCCGGCGGCGGCGCGGACCGCCACCACCGTAGGCTCGAGCTCGAGCTCGCCCGTGATTTTCAACGTGTGAGAGTCAATCTTTAGCAGACGAGCGCTGTCGGTCCGGGTCGGCGCTGGTCGAGTCTGAAGCGGTGTGACCACGTAGACCCATCGCCCATCAGCTGAGCAGTCGACTTCTTCAGCCCCCCCGCCAACAGGGATCGTATCGAGCAGAGCGCGCCGTGGCAGGTCGAGCACGGAAAGCACCGTGCCCTCCTTGTGACTGACGAACGCCCGCGCACCGTCTGGCGTCACGGACAGCCAGTGCGAGTTCCTGCCAGGGGTTGCTATATGGCCGAGAATGCGACGAGATGACGCGTCGATCAGCACCACGCCGTTACCCGCGCTGTTACTCTCCACCGACGCGTAGATGATGTCGCTCGCTGCGCAGTACTCGATATCGTGCGGAGAAATATATGGGGAGATGTCGATCACGTCTCGCACAAGCAGAGCGTCGGCGTCTACAACGCTGATTTCGTGCGCCGGTTCCTCGCCGGCATCATAGCCACCTTGCCGGTAGGTGTGAGCAACATAGATGAGTCGGCGTCCCGGATCCGGAGCTAGCTCGTGGGGTTCGGGCAGCAGGTCATGCACCCGGCCGATGTGGTCACCTGTGTTGGTCAGGAAAAAGTCCATTACTTTGCATGGAGAGCTAGCAACGGCGAGGATGGCGTTCTCGGTCACAAGACCCGGCCTCGACCTGCAAAGTATGTGCGGCTCGTCGCGCCGGACGTTATCAGAGTCGCGTAACCGCTTTCGTCGAGACTGCGCCAGTCAGGTGCGTCGAGGACCAATTCCCGGCCGAGATCCCGGCCAAGCCGGACCAGCGCGTTGCCGGACGGGACTCGCCCATCGCGATACAGACCAAGGCCCTCCTGGACCGATCCAGTCCCCGCCAAGGCATCGGCCAGGCACAACGCGTCCCGGACAGCCTTTGACGCCCCGCTGCCCGTATGCGGCCTCGCAATCATTGCGGCATCGCCGACGAGGCAGACCCGTCCGACAACGGATGTGTCTAGCAGAAGGTCGTGCATGGTCTGCATATACGGGGAGGTTGTTGAGAGGACGACGTCCGCGTGCCAGGGTGGCAAGTGGTCCTGGGCGAGAGCGTGGAGATACTCGGCCTGAAGCTTCGTGAGCCCGCCGGGAGGGACCGCATGGACAGCGCCCTCGGCTGCGCTCTGTCGTGCTCCTGTAACCTCCGGCGGCGCCGCCGCATCATAGATCAGCCAATTCACGCGTCTGTTGCCCGGCGCGACATTGCCGTCCACCCCTGGGATCATGTACAGCGACGCATGCCCGCGGGGCACGCCCACCATCTGAACGGCCTTCGCCACAGCCTCGGGCTTCCGAATCAGTCTCTCTTCGATTGCTCCGCGCCAGGCTGGATACCCAGCGTAGGTAGGAATAGCCCCCGGCAACACAAGCCGACGCACTGTCGAGCGGTAGCCGTCAGCGCCTATAATCAACTCGTAACGCCGGACATCTCCCGCGGCGGAAGCGACTGTGACGCCCGCTTGGTCCTGTCGGAGTGTGCAAATCATCGCACCACGGATGTAGCGCGCCTCCGGTACCCGCTTGCGGAGGTTGTTCAGGAGAACACCCCAATGCTGCATCTGCGAATCGTGCATTGCCTGCTTGAAGGCAAGCCGCCCGAGGTCCTCAGTGCCGTCTGGCACTCGCCATTCCCTAGCGCTGACATTAGCACCGTCGAAGTCACTGTCGAGAAGCCGCCGCCTCTTCATTTCTCGGACGAGTTCCTGCGGCAACGTTATGCCGGCTCCGCGCTCACCAAGGTCGCTGGACGACCGCTCCAGCACCTCAACGTCGATATCATGCTGCAGCAAGGCCGCTGCGGTAACACAGCCAGCGATTGAACCGCCTACAATACCTACGCGCAACCTTTCATTCACCCGCCTCTGCTAGCAGTTGCACACGGGGTTCGGTCTCCAGCACCTCGCCGCGCTGATCTTCATGGCCGTTGGATGCGGCAAATAGCAGGTTCTTCCACTCGATGAGCTGATCGAGATCCTCAGTAGGCGCACCAAGCAGAAGCATGAAGCTAACGCACGGGAACGGTTCTGTGAACTCCCGCACGGTTTACCCTCGCCTCTTGCGGCAATGGGTTCTAGGTAACCGATTGCTCTGGCCGTGAGTTCGCTCTCGAGTTTTCGTATATTGGCCGGCGAGAAAGGTGGATTGAGGTTGCGTCGCGCATCTGTATGCGTGGGTGGATCCTCGCCCAACGGGAACTGCTTTGGCTCGCCTGGATACCTGGTCACGGCACTCGAGAATCGGGGATCGCGAAGGCATTGGCTTGCATCCTCGTATCGAGCAACGATGTAGCCGCCGCCGTCGATTGCCTCATTTCTCGGCACAGGGCACATCACCCGCAGGTCGCCGAACAACGCATAGTAGTCATCGGCTGTCAGTGACGGGCTCGTATATGAGAAACTCCGAGCCCGCTCCATGACCGCCGCAACGAGATGGTCGCTGACGCCCTCGAAATCCATCGATCCCCTCCTGACTATTCTGGGAACTTCAGCCTGCGCGGAAGTTCTCAGTCATGCGAACTCGATTACCGAACGAATAACCTCCCCGCGGTCGAGCATGGCAACCGCAGCATCGACCTCATCCAGCGTAATGCGCCTGCTTATCAAGCTGTCGATGTCGAGCTTGCCCAGGCGCCACAGGTTAAGCAGGCGCGGAAAGTCCCGCACTGGATCAGCCGAGCCGTAGCAGGAACCTACCAACTTACGTTCCATGCGGAAGATCTCGCCGGGGCTGAAATTGACCTGCGCGTCCGCGCTGCCCGCTCCGACAATTATGACGTCACCACCTCGGCGGGAAGCATCCCAAGCTGCCCGGATGGTCTCGGGCCGCCCGACGACCTCGAATGCATAGTCGAAGCCGACGCCCTTCGTCAAGTCCTGGACCAGGTCGGCAAGATCGGTGGGTCGAACGAAGTGGGTGGCGCCAAACTTTTTGGCAATATCGAGCTTGGATTCGAGCGGATCGACCGCGACAATTTCTGCTGCACCAGCGAGCCGTGCACCCTGAATGACATTGAGGCCCACCCCGCCACAACCGAAGACCACGACCGAGGAACCCGGTACAAGCCGTGCCGTGTTGATGACCGCGCCGACACCTGTCGACACACCGCAGCCGACTAGTGCAGCGACGTCCAACGGCAGATCGTCGTCGATCTTGATCGCGGCCGCGGCCGGTACGATCATCTCCTCCGCGAACGCGCCCCTGATCGCGTGAATTGTCGTTTCAGCATCTCGCAGATAGTTCTTGCGCGCGCCTACCGGCGCGAGACATAGGTTGGGTTGGCCGGCAAGACAGGTTCGGCACGCGCGGCATGGACTCACCCAGGCGAATACCACATGATCGCCAACGCGCACTCCCCCTACGCCCGGACCGAGTTGGACGACAATCCCTGCGCCCTCATGGCCAAGGACACATGGCATCGGGTGCCCCTCCCCGAGAGTGCCGCGTGCAACAGACAAGTCCGAGTGGCACACCCCACTGGCACGAAGCGCTATTCTCACCTCGCCGGCACGGGGATCGTCTATGGCAAGGTCGGCAACTTGGAAGGCTCCCCCTCTTTCACTGAGGACGGCGGCTTTCACGTAGCATCTCCCAATGATCTGATCCGGTTCAAATGTGAGCTGACGGCCGGGCGGGAGCCCAGAACCGCAGCCGGTTCATGCACGATGCGTCAACCTGATCGTTCTGACATCGTTCCTGTCGAACCACTTCAGGGCGCCCCCCCATCTTCGGGCTGGTGCGAATCATGTCCAGCCGCCGGGTGAGTGCCTTGCCGCGCCTCGACCACGAGCTGACGCTACCTCTTCCTAACACGCGTTAGATAAACGTGTCAACAGCGGACCGGGCCGACGTTTCATACCTTGGCAGATCCGCCCTGATCAGGGCGCGTGGCCGATGACGGCCGTGTCTGAACCGGGCGTGGGAGGGGAGGCGGACCGCTCCGCCCTCAGTCCTCCACCGCGGCTTCTCACTCCGGACGCGGCCGACGTTTCCTGGAACGCGGCACGTAGTCCGCGCCGAGGAACTCCCCTACGATCATATTTGCGTACTGGTCGGCAACTTCGTCGATGCTGCTCTCACCCTCTGGGTGAAACCAACGGTTGAGGCCGTTGACCATGTCCAATACGGCTATGCCGGCCAGCCGGGGATCCCGAACTCGGAACTCCCCTCCCTCTACGCCGCGCGCGATGAACTCACCTATCAGGTGCTGGTACTGCCGTCGCCGACCCTGGATCTCATCCCGCATGGCCGGTGGCAGCGAGGGTATCTCGCGGTCAGCGACAAAGAGAGCATCTGAGTTCGCCGCGAGGTACAGAATTTGGAGGCGCAGCAGCTCGCGCAGCTGCACCGTGCAGCTCTTCCCGGGGTCGAGCGCCGCAGCGTGAGCGTTGATGAAGTCGGTCGAGACGGTGTCGACGATCGCGCGCAGCAGATCCATCTTCGACTCGAAGTGGTGGTAGAGCGATGCGGCTCGGATATCCGCCGCAAGCGCGATCTCGCGCATCCCTACCTCGTGGAAGCCGCGGCGGCGGAACAGATCGCTTGCTATTGCGATCAGCTCTCGCCTGCGCTCCGCTGATGGCAACCGGACCCGACGCGGTCCAGCCTCAGCCACCGCACCCGCGACGGCATCCCCTGGAGCCAGTTCTTCAGCCAACGACCGATCACTCGCCGTCATAGACGTAAAGATACACCATCCATGCTAACGGGCGTTAGACCGGCGGTCCCGGCGCCGATGTCGCCAGGCCGGGACCGCCGGGTTGGGCATCAGCCGGCCAACACCTTCTGCAACCCGGCGACGATGGCCGGACGCGGCCTCGATCGCAAGCAGAATGCCAACGGTGCCGGCGACCTGGAAGGTGAGCGGCGCGGCGCGTACGCGCCGCCCAAAAGGTTCCAAGATGAGGCCGAGCGCCGTACCGAGCACGAGTATCACCAGGACCGCAGCGATCGGCCACGCTACCCCGTGGCTTACCTACAGCGTGTAGAAGAGGTAAGCGGCCACAGTCGCGATAGCACCGGTGCCGAAGTTCAGCACGCCAGTGGTCCGGTAGGTGACGACCACAACCCACGCCGGCCAATGCGTACACCGAGCCGGCGGCGAGACCG
>JGI12631J13338_1000575_pt1 | contig 11010 bp, 9 predicted proteins | sample BlaSpr_A8_Ref_O1_FD_13338 | JGI IMG/M metagenome (IMG submission 13338) | reverse complement strand
TGGATTCTTCCGCGAGTTTTGAACGCCGCGAGAGATCCGTCAGGCGTCTCACTCTCACAAGGGTGACCGATCCTGTCCGTACCCGCGGACATCGCGGCGGGGTGATCCTGATGCACCGTGCCCTGGCGCAATTCCGCCTCAGCCCCATGAATCTGGTCACCGCAATTTCTCTTTTTGTGTTGTTTGCTTTTATCTGGTTAGCATTACTCCCCAAGGTTTGCCGATTTTGGACTCGGGTGCTTGCGCTTGGAATTCGGATCCTGCCTTTGCGCGCGGAACTCGGCCTCGCGCACCATCATCTGACGCACCTGATCGCCTTCGACATTCCTTATCTTCGCATGGAGCCTGTGCTGCCAAGTGCCGCGGCCTGGTGGCTGACCTGCGCGGTGACCGTTGCACTCTTTGTAGCCAGTTTCCTTCTGTCTGACAAGCTCATTCCTGTCACCTATCTGCTGCGCGGAATTCTGTTGGTGCCGGCGACGGCTTTGTTGTATTTCGTTTTCCTGCCAGCGCATTTTCCCCATACTCCCGACAGCTATATGGAAGGACTCGTCACAGCTGGAATCGCCCTGATCTCTACCGTTCCACTGTTATTCGGATTGACCTACTATATCTTTGATTTCGGATTGCTGAAAAAGGCATTCCTGACGACCATTGTTATGACTCACCTTGCACTGTTCCTTCCCCTGCAGGTACTTTTTCAGGCTCTTTTTCTGCAAAAGACAGTTCTGTTCATGCCTGTGCTCTACATTATCTTTGGAATGCCCGTAAATATTCTAATCATCGTCGCCTTCTATTCATGGGGCATGACATGGTCCTTCCGATCAGCCAAGAGCCTTGGATGAAACTCACGACTCCTGACAAACCGGAACAAACGCAACCTGTCGGGGAGTGAAAGGCCTTTGCCCGGATGTTATGCGGGTCTTGGAGAAGCTGAACAGGCCTCTCAATTTTTACTTGGCGATTAGGCTGGCGAAGATTACACCCACCACCACGACGAGCGCCACGAAGAGAATCCGCACAGAAAGGTCAATCGCATTTGCAAGGCCGCGCACCTTCGGGCGAGGCACGAGGTGGATCGGTTGTGGAGCAGGTTTCGCCGGTCGCTTGGCGGGGTCGGGCGTAGGAGTGTTGCTGAGAGTCCGCGTCATAGAAGCATGTCTGTAGCTCAGAAGTACTTTCCAGTTTCTGCCAGCAATCTCCACTTGCCGTTCGTAGTGGCGACCTCATCCCGCTTTAGCAGTTCGTAGAGAGCGTTGCGAACCTCCGTGCTGCTCACTTTGTTTTTGGTCACCCGAAAGTAGACCTCGGAGAAGTGGCTATTGGGGCGCGTTTGAAGGTCAGCGCGCACTCTGTCTAGGATCTCCTTCATGTCCATGCGAGGACTCCTCTGCAAAATGAAAAGAGGCGGCGCAGCCCAAAGCCGTTCGGAGAGAATGGCACTTCTGCACCGCCACCATGGGAAAACTGCCGTCACTCGCTCAGGGGAGAATCGTACCCGGCAGGCTCCGTTGTTGTCAGTTAGACGGTTTCAACGTAGCAGGCCTCGGATCGGCTGTCTGTAGGCAAAAACGCGGACAAAGTACTTAATCGTACGTGTTCCTGTTTCCGGGCGAGTATCGTAACGGAACGAATGATTTAGAGAGCTGATCGGACAACTGTGCTTTAGCCCCCTGTCGATTCAGACGGGCGATCGCTATTTCGCTTGTGACGGCCGTGAGAGGGCACCTGGGTCGGACGGCTGTCGGGATAAACAACTACAATTGCACGTCACTACAATTGCACCCTCACAATGATAAGCGGCATACCACATTCAAATGCCCGCCATGTAGGCATTCCGTCACCAAGTGAGAGTTCCCCACCCGGCAACTGCCGCCTGCAGGAAGCTAGCGCGATTGTGCACGGCGGCCGGTGAAGAACTCATGCCCCGAAGGGCGACAGTTGAGGCTGAGAATGCCGCAAGCTCGCGAAAAATGAGCAAAAATCATTCTCAGGAATCAAGGCCGCTTTCGAGAAAACTCGCTGCCGCGAGCAAGACTGGTAGAATCTTGGCATAATGCCTGATCAGCGAGCCTAGAGTCGCTCGAACCGAGCGTCGCAGGATAAATTACGACGCAGTTCTCACCCACGTCGTCTGCCCAAACTCCGACGATTGGGTCTTCACGGAACCTAACAGGATCGCATGGGCCAACACGTCGAACTCCGCGCAACTCGATGTAAAACAAAGAAAAATAGGCTATTTGGAGATGAAGGGGTTGGACTCAAAATCCACCGGACTTCGGCCCCTCCCCTTCCCGGCACCACGACTTTCGTAAAGCGGGAAAGAATCGTCGGCCTGGGATACGGCACACTCGAACGGGCGTAACAAAGCCGACTCTATGCCTCAGCTATCCGTCTTGTTGCCGACGCGGAACGAAAAGGACAACCTGGAACTACTTTTTCCTCGGCTGGACTCTGTTCTTCGGGCGATCGGCGTGCAGTACGAGACGATCGTGGTGGACGGCGATTCCGTAGACGGCACTCTTGAAATGGCCCAGCGCCACTGCACTCTGGCCTTTCAGCAGGACGGCGCGGGATACGGGCTTGCTCTAAAGCAGGGATTTAAGGCCGCGTCCGGCCAGTACATTGTCACTCTTGATGCAGATCTTTCCCATGATCCCAAGTTCATTCAGAACCTCTGGATCAATCGGGAGAAGGCAGACGTGGTAGTAGCGTCCCGTTATTGCGAGGGCGGAGCTGCGCAGGCGCCGCTGCTCCGACGCCTGCTGAGCCAGGTGTTGAACTCGTGCTTCAAGTATGGCTTCGGTGTTCCGGTCACCGATGTGTCCAGCGGGTTCCGACTTTACCGGGCCGACATTATCAAGAAAGTGGAGTTCGAGGGAACCAGTTACGACGCCCTTGAGGAGATCCTTATTCGAATTCACAACGAACGAGGTCGGATCATCGAGGTTCCATTTACATATCTTCCTCGGGTGCACGGAGCTTCGAATGCGAGGATTTTTCGTATCGGCCTAAGGCTGCTTGGCACGTTCTTCCGGCTGCGGCGGCTCCATCGTTCGAATGAGTGATAGGCATGGCTATGAGGAGGGCGGCAGGATTGCAAACGAAATGCCGAATGCATCATGCCACGCAGCGCGCGCGTTCCGGAGCGAGGCGATCCAGGTCGGCCTGAACCATCATTTCGACAAGCTCTCGAAACGTTACTTTTGGCTCCCAGCCGAGCACCAGCCGCGCTTTACTCGCGTCACCACATAGGTAGTCGACTTCGGCGGGACGAAACAATTTGGGATCGACTTCAACATACTCCTGCCACTCCAAGCCCGCGTAGCCAAAGGCAATCTCCAACAATTGACGCACCGTGTGCGCTTGGCCGGTGGCCACGACATAGTCGTCTGGTTCGGCCTGTTGCAACATCATCCACATGGCTGGAACGTAGTCACCCGCAAAACCCCAGTCGCGTCGAACCTCGAGATTGCCCATTTTCAACTTGTCGGCGAGTCCACACTTGATGCGAGCCACGTGCTGCGTGACCTTGCGCGTCACGAATTCGCAACCACGCCTTGGCGATTCGTGATTGAAACAAATGCCAGAACACGCGAAAAGGCCATAACTCTCACGATAATTAACAGTTATATGGTGACCGAATACTTTTGCCACCGCGTATGGACTGCGAGGGTGGAAGGGAGATTGCTCATTTTGCGAGGGGCAGGTCACTTTCCCGAACATCTCTGAACTGGAAGCCTGAAAAACTCTCGCCTTGGGCGTGTGTTTGCGCAGCGCCTCAAGCACGCGGAAAACGCCGACTCCAGTAACGTCGGCGGTTAGAACGGGTTGCGTCCAAGACACAGATACAAAACTCTGCGCCGCGAGATTGTAGACTTCATCCGGCTGAGCTAGCTGCATGGCAGTCTCAAGCGATTCTTGATCCGTAAGGTCGCCTTGCAGAAGTTTGAGATGCCCAGTGATCCCTGCGATCCGTTCGGGCTTCTCGGAGCTTGTCCGGTGCACCAAACCATAGACCTCGTATCCCTTGGCGAGAAGAAACTCTGCTAAATAGGAGCCATCCTGCCCCGTGATTCCTGTAATCAGCGCGCGCATGGGTTGATCATCTCCGGGCAGGGGTTGTCGCGTATTGTGGCGTGTCTTGTCTCAGGTCCACGTTTCTAACATAGACGATGTTCGATTGTCCACGCTGAGAGTGAGCCTGCTTTCCCCAACCAGAGCGCGGGCTTCGAGCCCGCTTGCAGGGGGCTGGCGCACTGTCAAAATTGCGCCTCTTTCTCACATCGCGTAGCATCTGAGGTGAGTATGGCGACTACCACGGCGACGGCGAGCCACCCACCCACGTTGGTGATTGGGGAAACTTTCAGTCTCGCCTATGACACCTTCTGCGCCAACAAGGTGCGATTCTCTCTTACCGCCTTGGGGATGGTAATCGGCACGGCGTCCCTGATTCTGGTGGTCACCATCGGAATGACGGGCAAGCAATACGTCGTCAACCAGATTCAATCGATTGGTGCGAACATGATCGATGCCGAATACCAGGGTGGAGGCGAGGACACTACACCGGATCGCTTGACGGTGGATGACATGTATGCCGTTCTGCAACGCGTATCCGGCGTCGTCGCAGCTTCGCCCGTGGTTCCGCTGGACAACCGAATTCCGATTGGATATGGCAAAGAACGAGATGTTCGGGTGCTCGGAGTCGTTCCCGAATATCGTTCCGTGCGCAATCTAGTGATTGTCTCGGGAAGATTTTTCGACGCCGAGGACGAACAGGCACGCAACAAAGTCGGCGTGCTGCAGCAGAAACTTGCCGAACAGCTCTATGGTTCCCCCGACAAGGCGGTTGGTAAGGTCATCAAGTTGAGTGGACTGCCCTTCACGATCATTGGGACATTTCGGGAGCGCGTCGATACCTTCGGACAGTCGGAAGTAACCGACAACACGATGGTGATTCCCTACAGCGTAAGCCGATATTTCACCAATAGCCCGTATGTTCAGCAGCTCTACTTCTCGGCGGCGGATCCGTCGATCGTAGTTCCAGTGACGGAGCAGATCAGTGAAGTGATCCATTCCCGTCACCGGGCAGAATCGAATTATGTTGTTCAGAATCTCACTGCGCTGCTTAGCGTAGCGGATCGCACGGCAAATGCCTTGACGTTGGTGTTGCTTCTGGTTGCGGCAGTGACATTGCTGGTGGGCGGAATTGGCATCATGAATATCATGTTGGCGACCGTCACTTCACGAATTCATGAAATCGGCATTCGCAAAGCGATTGGTGCCACGAATGCCGAGATTCGGTTTCAGTTTTTGTCGGAAGCAGTTCTAATTTCTCTCATCGGGGGCTTAGGCGGGGTCATAGTCGGATTGGCGCTGCCCTTCTCGGTGCGCTTCCTCACTGATTACCGCATTCCCATCTCCGGGCTCTCTGCGATTGTGGCCATTCTCGTCTCCGCAGTGGTAGGCATTTTGTTCGGAACCGTACCGGCCGCGCGCGCCGCGAAGATGGATCCAGTGGAAAGTTTGCGATACGAGTGAGGCGGCGCCGGCCCGACCGCGACCCGCAGTCAAGAGTTTGAGCTCCTAGAAATAAGCAGCGCGAATCACAAGACGCAGATTGCGTGACGTATATTGCATATGATGATTGTTTCCAATGGAGTCGCGGCGTTCCTGCGATCGACGAACTGCCTCGATCAGAATAAAAGACCGGATTTCAAAGCGGCGGAGGGTTCCTGTCGCCGATGAATTCCTTCGCTGGTCTGCACTTCAAAACCTACCTGCTCATCTTCTTGATGGTGATATTTGGTCCCTTGGGGAATGTACTGCTCGGCAAGGGAATGAAGCGCATTGGCATGGTGAGCATCGGAACTCAAGCGGAGACGATCGACTTCCTTTCGCACGTTCTCAGGTCGGGCACGATTTGGCTGGGCATTGGGTCCCTCATTATATTTTTTGTTGCCAATATGCTGGTCCTCTCGTGGGCAGATTACAGCTATGTCCAGCCAGCCTCTTCGGCAGCTTACGCCATATCTGCTCTGCTGGCTCACTTCCTGCTGCACGAGGTCGTCACGCCGATGCGCTGGACAGGAGTGCTGCTCATTTGCCTGGGCGTCCTGGTGGTTGGACGCACGCCTCCCCGTACCACGGAGTCCATGTAATGCTCGTTTTTGTCCTCTATCTCCTAATTGTCGGCGCGGGCACCGGCGGCGAGTTGTGCGTCTCTCGAGCCATGAAGGCCGTGGGCGAGGTGAAAGACTTTCGCCCAGCCGCGCTGGTGCGAGTGATCGGCCGCGCCTTACGAGTTCCGTGGATGTGGNCGGGCCTCAGCCTCATGGGGACGGCATTCTTCTCGCTACTTGCTGTGTTATCGAGGGAGAACGTCAGTTTGGTGGTTCCGGTTACAGCTCTGAGCTATGGGGCCGGCGCATTGGGAGGAAAATTCTTTCTCGGCGAGCGGGTCACAGCGAGGAGATGGGCGGGCGTGCTTCTGGTTTGCATCGGGGTCGCCGTAGTGTTCCTCGGCCAACGGTGATGCTCCGCGGAACGGTCAAAGACGCTTCCCGCCTGCGACGGCGCCCCTAGTCTCTAATTTTCTCGCGCCTTCACACCGGTTCCTCGCCAGCTATTGCTGTTTCTGGGAGTGATCTCGATCTGCGTCAGCTTGGCGGCGGCAAACCAGTCTTCCAATTCTTCGCGGCAATGATAGAACGAGGTCGGCGCAACCAGATGATCGAACACATTCCAAAAATTTTCGGCGAACGAATATGAGGAAATCGCGGATAGGTAGTCGCTGTAAGGCAGTGAGCGTTTCACCGATGCCAGGCGGGGCATTCGGCTCAGCGGCAAATAAATCAACTTTAGCGCCAGGTACAGAGGAAGGGCGAGCACGAAGGAAATAAAACGGGTGATGAACTTTGGCAGCCGTGAGGTCAGATGGATGCGAATCGGGTCGATGAACAACTCGATCCAGCGGTTCCCCTCCTTGCCATACACCCAGATCGCGATCCGCCCACCCTGCTTTAGGTTTTTTATAAGGCTCAGAAATCCCTGCTTCGGGTCGGGCAAATGGTGGAGCACGCCGATGCTGTAGGCGAAGTCGAAAGGGCTCAGGAAAGGCAAATGGTAAATATCAGCATGGACCACGTGCGCATTCGGCAGATGGCGGGTGTTCTCAAAGGCCGATTCCACCGCGTCCGAAAAATCAATCCCGATGGCATCCATGGCGCCAAACCTGGCCGACAAGAACAGATGCCTCCCTTTGCCGCAACCGGCATCTAAAATCACTCGGTTGGCGAAAATGTTTTTGTCGAGTGGCTCGATCCAGTCCAGAAATTCCGCGCGGTCCGCCTCTGTTAGTTCCGCATAGCGCGTCCATTCATAGCCGAAGGCAGTGGCAGTGGCTCGTTTCGCAGCAGACAATTCAGGGGGCATGAAGCGGGGAATCCCCCGGATCACCGGAAAGCTGGCCTGGCAGGATCGGCAAAGCAACGAGCCGTCAAGAATCTCCCCATCCTGCTCGCGCTCCGTCTGGACGTCAAAATCAGACCTGCACTGGGGGCAAGCAATGTAGGAAAGTAAACGTCGTTTCATCTGGGGCGATCTTGAGAATATCGAGCTGTCCCCGATCGAGTCAAACTGGCATGGCGAGTTCACCCTCGCACGAGTTCACCCTCGCACTTCCCAAAAACTTCGTCGCCATTTATGCTCTAACCCAGCGTGTGCGGCATCGTCGGATTCACTCATCAAGACCGATCTGTTCCGTCTAGCCGGATTCAGGGGGCTACCTCTTGGCTGATCCACAGGGGACCCGATCAGCAGGGGATTTACGAGTCCAAGAGCGTTTCTCTAGGTGCGGTAAGGCTCACCATTCTCGATCTGGTCGCTGGCGAACAACCGATGCGCAGCGAGGACGATGACACCGTCCTAATCTATAACGGCGAGGTCTACAATCACGCTGAACTCCGTGCCGAGTTGCAGGGCCTGGGGCATCGTTTCCGCACGCACAGCGATACGGAAGTAGTGCTGAATGCGTTTTTGGAGTGGGATACGGCGTGTTTCGAGCGATTGCGCGGCATGTTCGCGCTGGCGATCTGGTGCGAGTCTCGGAAACGTTTGGTTCTTGCGCGTGACCGCGTCGGCATCAAGCCGCTGTATTTTGCTCGCAAAGGGGATGACGTCTATTTCAGCTCGGAACTAAAGGGAATTTTGTATCACCCCGAGATCGATCGCACGTTGAACCTGGACGGTCTGAATTGTTATCTTCGATTGAACTACGTTCCGGCGCCGTACACTCTGGTCCGAGGGATTGAAAAGCTTCCTCCGGGTCACATTCTTACCTGGCAGCGAGGGTTGACCAAAGTTGAATCCTATTGGCACTCTGAGGTCTCGCCACAAGCGCAGAAGGCATGGAGCATTGGGGCGGCCAAGGAGCGACTTGATTACCTGCTGCAGGAGTCGGTCAAGGAGCAACTGGTAGCCGACGTGCCTGTCGGCCTATGGGCCAGCGGCGGTCTGGATTCCTCCACCATCCTGCACTATGCTGCGCAGGCGTCGGCCACTCCGCTTAAGACATTTTCGATCACTTTTAAGGGCCGCAGCTTCGACGAAGGCGCATACATCCGCGATGTGGCAGAGCACTATGGAACCGACCATTCCGAGGTCGACCTGAACACGGACATGGATTTGCAGGAAGCGATCCAGGAATTCGCCTATTATTCCGACGAGCCGAGCGCCGATGCGGGCTGCCTACCCGTCTGGTTTCTGGCAAAGATGAGTTCGCAGCAGGTAAAAGTGGCCCTCAGTGGCGAGGGGGCGGACGAATTGTTTGGCGGTTATTTAACCTATCTCGCGACCCGTTACGCACGAACTGCACACCTGGTGCCGGCTGTCCTACGGCGAATCGCGATCCATGGCCTGCGTTACTGGCCGGTGTCCGACGAAAAAATCAGCTTTGAATACAAACTCAAGCGCTTCCTTCGCGGGTCTTTGTTGCCTCCAGATGAAGCGCATATTTTTTGGAACGGCACGTTCTCCGAGCAAGAGAAGGAAGAATTTCTGCTCGAAGCAGATCCTGCACCTATGGCGAAAATTCTTCAGAACATGCGGCCGGTGCCCGGAGTTAACCGTTATCTCCTCTTTGATCAGCAGTACTATTTGCCGGATGACATCCTCTACAAGGCGGACCGGATGAGCATGGCGCACTCGCTCGAGGTGCGACCGCCCTTTCTCGATCACCGCATCGTTGAGTTTGCGGCTTCCTTGCCGGAAAACTACAAGCTGCGCGGATCGCGATTGAAATTCCTGCTTAAAGAACTGATGAAGGGCAAACTGCCACCGGCGATTCTGCGCAGGAAGAAAGTGGGTTTCGATATACCTGCCCATGACTGGTTTCGTGGGGTACTGAAGCCCTTGTTAATGGACACCTTAACGGAGCAATCTGTGAGGGATTCGCAGATTTTTCGATGGGAAGGGGTGCAGGCGGTCATTAAGAGGCACATGGAACGTCGCGAAAGTTACGGCTATCACCTGTGGGGATTGTTGATTTTATTTCTATGGATCAAACGGTGGAACATTCAAACGCTGTCCGAGCCGGAACCGGCAGGCAAGAGGTTCGTCAGCCCCTCGGCGGTAGCCTGAACTGGAGCAACGAATTTGTCGTCATTCTCCTCGCGGCCGTCATTTTCCTCGGCTGCATCGTCTCTCCTCCGTCTCTTATGGATGACGTGGACGCGGTACAAGCGCAGATCGCGCGTAACATGCTTACCTCGGGCGACTGGGTGACAGCTCGACTGGATGGCGTCGTTTATCTGGAAAAGGCTCCCCTCGTGTACTGGGCGATCGCGGTCGGGTATGTGATTTTCGGAGCACACGACTGGGTGGCACGGATTCCAATCGCTATCTCAGCCATCGCCCTTTCGTGGTTGACAATGGCCTTCGGAGCTTGGGCTTTCGGTAAACGTGCCGGATTGTATGCGGGTTTATGCATGGCAACCTGCGTCGGTCTATTTTTGTTTACCCGCGTATTGATTCCCGATGTCATGCTGACCTTCACGGTTGCCTTAGCGGTGTGGGCGTTTCTTCGCATTCTGGACGAAGAGGAGCCGCATCCGCGTCTCTGGGCCTTCGTCCTGGCGGTAACGCTCGGGCTGGGGCTATTGCTTAAGAGTTTGATCGGTATTCTGTTTCCGCTCGCGACCATTGCCATCTATCTCGGGATCACCCGACAGCTTTTCTCTGCCGCCGTCTGGCGGCGGTTGCACCCGTTGAGCGGACTGCTGATCGTGTTACTGATCGCTGCACCCTGGCATGTTCTGGCCACGTTGCGCAATCCACCTTACTTTGCCTTTACACTCCACAGCGGGCCGGGTCAATATCACGGGTTTCTATGGTTTTTCTTCATCAATGAGCAGTTGCTTCGTTTTCTGAATCTGCGCTATCCGCGGGATTACAACACGGTGCCCCGTCTTTATTTTTGGCTGCTGCACTTGGTGTGGTTGTTTCCCTGGAGCGTGTATCTTCCCGCTGTTGCCAAACTCTCCTTCAGGCCGAACTCCAACGACCGTGCCGGGCGAACGCGGCTTGTGGCCCTCTGCTGGGCGGGCTTTGTGTTGATATTTTTCACCTTTTCGACCACGCAGGAATATTATTCGATGCCGTGCTATCCGGCGCTGGCCCTGCTTTTGGGCGCAGCCATGGCCATGGAACATGATTGGGTACGGCGCGGCACTCGAGTTCTGTCGGTGATGGCGGCAGGTATCGGGCTGGTTACCCTGACTCTATTTTTTCTCACCCGGAACGTGCCCACCCCGGGGGATATTTCGCAGGCGCTCAGCCACCATCCTGGGGCATATACGCTCTCGCTGGGGCACATGCAAGATCTCACCCTGGCATCTTTCGCCTATCTCCGGGTGCCGCTGCTGCTTGCGGCCATCGCCTTCTGCTTCGGTGCCTTCGCAACCTGGAAATGGACTGGCCAGCGGGTATTTCTGGCGGCCGCGCTGATGATGG
>JGI12631J13338_1000572_pt1 | contig 11046 bp, 3 predicted proteins | sample BlaSpr_A8_Ref_O1_FD_13338 | JGI IMG/M metagenome (IMG submission 13338) | reverse complement strand
GTCAATTTCATATGGCGGGTGACGAGATTCTTGACGATCTCCGCGTCGGGAGAATCTGACAGAGGTTCGAGATCGACAGAGCCGAGATTGCAGCGTTGTTCCGTAAAGTTGCCACGTTCGTCGAACACATAGGCGATTCCGCCACTCATGCCAGCAGCGAAATTTCTTCCACACTGCCCGAGAACCAGCACTAAGCCTTTGGTCATGTACTCGCAACCGTGATCACCAACGCCTTCCACTACGGCTGTTGCGCCGGAGTTGCGTACCGCAAAACGTTCCCCGGCTACGCCGTTGAAGAATGCTTCTCCGCTGGTCGCCCCGTAGAGTGCGACATTTCCAATCAGAATGTTTTCCTCGGGAGCAAATCTCGAAGTGCGCGGCGGATAAACGACAAGGCGCCCACCAGACATGCCCTTGCCGACATAATCGTTGGCTTCTCCCTCAAGTGTGAGCGTGACCCCATTCGCCAGAAATGCACCCAGGCTCTGACCTGCCGCTCCGCTCAAGCGAATTTGAATAGTGTCGTCAGGCAATCCCGCGGAGCCGTATTTGCGGGCGATCTCTCCGCTGAGCATTGTACCCACAGCACGATGGATGTTGCGCACCGGCAGATTAATTTCAATAGGGACCAGCGTGTCGATGGCTGCCCTACACGCGTCAATGATCGTGTGATCGAGCGCATCCTGCAAGCCGTGATCCTGTGCCTGCACGCAGCGGCGTGCGACGCGCGACGGAAGTGGAGGGCTATAAAGGATTGCTGAAAGGTCGATGCCCCGGGCCTTCCAGTGATCGACGGCGGGTGCAACGTCCAGCATGTCGACACGTCCGACCATTTCGTCGAAACTGCGGAATCCCAACTCCGCCATATACTGGCGCACCTGCTCGGCAAGAAAGAAAAAGAAATTGATTACATGCTCGGGTTGTCCCTGGAACTGCTTGCGCAGCGCGGGATCCTGGGTGGCGATACCGACCGAGCAAGTATTGAGATGGCACTTACGCATCATGACGCAACCCATCGCAATCAAAGGAGTGGTCGCAAAGCCGAACTCTTCCGCCCCGAGCAATGTCGCGACCACAACATCACGGCCGGTCTGCAACTTGCCGTCGGTTTGCACACGTATGCGGCTGCGAAGATCGTTCAGCAAGAGCACTTGCTGGGTCTCAGCCAGACCTAACTCCCAAGGAACGCCAGCGTGCTTGATGGAGCTTAGCGGCGAAGCCCCTGTCCCTCCGCTGTCGCCGCTGATAAGGACGACATCGGCATGAGCCTTCGCCACGCCCGCAGCCACGGTTCCGACCCCCGCTTCCGCCACGAGCTTCACGGAAATGCGAGCCTGCGGGTTCACGTTTTTCAGGTCGTAGATGAGTTGAGCGAGATCTTCAATGGAATAAATATCGTGATGCGGCGGAGGAGAGATCAGTCCGACCCCTGCGATGGAGTGCCGCAGTCGCGCAATGACTTCGTCGACTTTGTGGCCGGGAAGTTGGCCGCCCTCCCCAGGCTTGGCGCCTTGCGCCATCTTGATCTGCAACTCGTCCGAGTTCACCAGATAATTTGCGGTTACGCCGAAACGCGCCGAAGCCACCTGCTTAACCGCGCTGCGCCGCAGATCCCCGTTTGCATCCGGCGTGAAGCGCTCTTCGTCTTCTCCGCCTTCGCCAGTGTTCGACTTGCCTCCGATGCGGTTCATGGCGAGGGCGAGGGTTTCATGCGCCTCTTTGCTGATCGAACCGAATGACATCGCGCCGGTGTTAAAACGCTTCACAATTTCTTTTGCGGATTCAACNTCTTCGATGAGAACAGCCTTGTCGCTCTTCCTGAACTTCATCAAGCCGCGCAGGGTACATAGATTCGTGTTCTGCTGGTCGATCAACTGGCTGTATTCCTGGAAGGTCTGAAAGCTTTCCTGCCGCACCGCGTGCTGTAGTTTACTGATGGTGAGGGGATTCAGCAGGTGATACTCGCCATCGGTTCGCTGGTGATAATTGCCGCCAACGGTCAGCTCGGTTTCGAACTCAGTGACCGGATGCAGGGAATGCTCATGTTTGATTTGAGCTTCGCGGGCGAGAACGTCTAGGCCAAGACCTTCCAGACGGGAAGTTGTGCCTGAAAAATAGCTTTCCACCAGATCCTTATTAAGTCCGATCGCCTCGAAGACCTGCGCTCCCTGGTAGCTTTGCAGGGTAGAGATGCCCATCTTCGCGAAAGTCTTCAGCAACCCTTTTTTTACGGACTTCATGAAATTCTTGACGCCGACTTCCGGCGTGATGCCATCTGCCAACTCGCCGCGCCATGCCAGATTTTCAATGGTCTCCATGGCGAGATACGGGTTGATCGCACTGGCTCCATATCCGCTAAGCAGGGCAAAATGCATTACCTCGCGCGGCTCTCCAGATTCGGTGATGAGCGCAACCTGAGTGCGCGTTTCTTCCCGGACCAACAGGTTGTGCACCGCGGCAAGCGCCAGGAGACATGGGATGGGGGCGTAGTCTTTATCGACACCGCGATCGGAAAGAATCAGCAAACTATATCCCGCTCTCACCGACAACGACGCTCGCTGGCGCAGTTCATCAAGCGCGCGCTTCAGCCCGGCTTCTCCTTCGCTTGCCCGGAAGAGCGCGGGCAGAGTGGTAGCAAGCAGATCTCCNGCCGACACGCGACGCAACTTTTCCAACTCGCGATTGGTCAGCAGGGGGTGCTCCAGCTTCAACATGTGGCAATTCTCCGGGCCTGCCTGGAGAATGTTGCGCTCGCTGCCAATGTAGCTGATGAGCGACATCACCATTTCTTCGCGAATGGAATCGATTGGCGGATTCGTCACTTGTGCGAACAATTGTTTGAAGTAATTGAATAGTGGCTGAGGACGATCCGAGAGACATGCCAGGGGCGTGTCGGTCCCCATCGAGCCAATCGGCTCTTCCCCGAGTGAAGCCATAGGACCGAGGATCATCTTCAAATCTTCATCGGTGTAACCGAAGGCACGCTGGCGCCGAAGCAGGGTCTCCGGGTTGGGAGGATGCGTTCTCGCAGGCTCCGGCAACTGGCTCATGATAATCTGGTGCTCCTTGAGCCATTCGGAATAGGGCTGCCGCGAGGCCAGAGCACGCTTAATTTCTTTATCCGAAACGATGCGGCCCTCGACCGTGTCAACTAAAAACATTTTTCCCGGCTGAAGGCGGCCCTTCAGCTTTACTTTGTCCGGCGGAACATCGAGCACTCCGGCTTCGGAGGCCATAATTACGACATCGTCGTGAGTGACCAGATATCTTCCGGGACGCAGACCATTGCGGTCGAGCGTGGCCCCGATGACGCGGCCGTCGGTGAATGCTACCGCAGCCGGACCATCCCAGGGCTCCATGAGGCAGGCGTGATATTCGTAAAAAGCGCGCTTCTCCGGCTTCATGTGCGGGTTTCCGGCCCAAGCTTCCGGAATCAGCATCGCCATGGCATGAGGCAGGCTGCGACCGGCCTGTAACAGAAGCTCTAAAGCATTATCAAAATTGGCGGAGTCGCTGCCTTCCGGGTCGATGATGGGGAACAATTTCTTGAGATCATCGCCAAAGAGAGGTGAAGCCAGTAACGACTGCCGCGCATGCATCCAATTGACATTACCGCGGACGGTATTGATTTCTCCATTGTGCGCAATGTAACGATACGGATGGGCGCGTTGCCAGCTGGGGAAAGTATTAGTAGAAAAACGCTGGTGCACCAGACAAAGCGCGCTGGCTACATCGGGATCGGAAAGCTCGCGATAAAAATTGGTGAGCTGAGAAGCCAGCAGCAATCCCTTGTAGACCACGGTCCGACAGGAAAGCGAAGGAATATAAAACTTCGCGGCGTCCTCAATGTCGGAGGTGCGCATTTCGTTTTCCGCGCGCTTGCGAACGACATATAACTTGCGCTCGAAGGCGTCTTCGTCGAGACCCGCGCTGCGGCCAATAAAAATCTGTTGGATGTAGGGCTGTGACGCTCTAGCCACACGACCTGTAGCCGAAGCATAGACGGGCATGTCTCTCCAGCCGAGAAGTGACAGTCCCTCCTCGCGAACGATTCGCTCGAGAATTCCTTCGCATTGCAGCCGTGCGTGCTTCTCCACCGGCAGGAACGTCATGCCAACGCCGTAGGCGCCTGGCGCGGGTAGATCGAATCCCAGTTTCGCGCACTCGCGCGCGTAGAATTTGTGCGGAATCTGAATGAGAATGCCGGCCCCATCGCCGGTCTCGGCGTCGCAACCACAAGCGCCACGGTGCGCCAGGTTCAGCAACACCTGGATTCCGTCGCGGACAATGGCATGACTTTTTTCCCCGCGGACGCTGGCCACAAAACCGATCCCGCAGGCATCATGCTCCTGCGCAGGGTCGTATAGACCTTGCGCAGACGGGACTCCATTGACACCGGTTAAGCGGGACATCGCGGTCTCCCAGGATTTGCTTGCAGCAGCACTAGCTGTTCGGGACACAAGTTAAGAGCTGCGGGCGCAGCCCACACTCCGCCGAGCTGATCCGTAACCTATTTGATAAGCCTTCGGAAGGAGCAAGTACAACTCACAATTTCGATGCGGTGGATGCAAATTTCGCGGGGCTCGGGACGTTCAATGGGCGGGGGGTTCGCATGCTAATCAGAAAGGAAAATTATCAGGAAAGCAGCTACCACAGTATGCGGCATATCCATTTTCGAGGCCGCAATGTGCGGCCTCGAATAATAAAAGGGGCCAGCGATATTCGCCTCTCCAAGCCAAACCTAAGCCATGACTTCAGCCGGCTCCGCCGTCGCGACTTCTTCCTCGCTCTCAATTCGCTTGTGGGTCTTCGCCACCAGCATGTAAATCGATGGCACGACAAACAGCGTGAATATAGTGCCGATAATCATGCCGCTAACCAGCATGATGCCAATACTGTTTCTCGCACCCGCGCCGGGGCCTTTGGCAAGGACAAGCGGGAAATGGCCGCAAACGGTGGCCGCCGTGGTCATCAGGATGGGACGCAACCGCGTGCCAGCAGCGCCGATAATCGCCTCGAGTTTGCTCATGCCGCTTTCCTGCAATTGGTTGGCAAACTCGACAATCAGAATTCCGTTCTTCGCGATGAGACCGACCAGGGTGATCAGGCCGACTTCGCTGTAGATATTCAGAGTGGTGAAGTTCAGGAACGAAAAGACTAACGCGCCGGAGATGGCTAACGGCACGGAACCTGCCAGAACGATAAACGGATCGCGGAAGCTCTCAAATTGTGCAGCGAGAACTAGATAGATCAGGACCGCAGATAGCAGGAATGTACCCAGGAATTTGCTTCCCTCCACGCGGAGTTGCCGAGACTCTCCCGCGTAATCGACGGTAAATCCCTGAGGCAGAATCTGCTTGGCTTGGTCTTCAAGAAAAGTCAAAGCTTTATCAAGAGGAACATTGGGCGGAATCACGCCCTGAATGCGCACGGCATTCAACTGCTGAAATTTGTTCAGCGATCTCGGTTCAGTCGTCGTCTTAAGGGTGGCGAATGTCGAAAGCGGAACCAGTTGGTTGGAGGAGCCTTTCACATATATCTGTGAAAGCTGCTCCGGCGTGAGCCGGTCGATTCGCCTTACCTGTGGAATGACCTTATAGCTTCGTCCCTGAATGCTAAAGCGATTGACGTAGTTCCCGCCCAACATGGTGGAGAGATCGGCGCCTGCCTCGCTCAAATCCACTCCTTGAGAACGAAGCTTGTCGCGGTCGAAAACAACTTCCGTCTGCGGCTGGTCGAATTTAACATCCGTATCGGCGTAGATGAACAAACCGCTAGCCATGGCTTTTTGCACGAGCTGTTCAGCGAACCTGCTGACCTGCTCAGGTTCAGCCGCGGACACGACGGCAAAATCGACGGGGAAGTTTCCGCCCCCGGGCAACGGCGGAGGAGTCAGGGGAATTACGCGAATACCGGCAATTTTCGACAGCGGGCCAGCCGATTCCACCAGAAGTTGTTGCGTCGTTTTCTTCCGCTGGCTCCAGGGCTTGGTGACCATGCCGCCGAATCCGCCGCTTGGATTTGTGATCTGAAAAATGCTCCCACTCTCGGGAAACGAGTGATACACGTCGTAAACCTGCTGAGTAAACAGGTTGGTCTGGTCGAGAGTGGAGTTCGCGGAAGATTGAATCACGCCAAAGACCACCCCTTGATCCTCGGAAGGCGCAAGCTCATGCTGGGAAAACATATACAAGGGAACCATGAGTAGCGCGACGACCACCCAAACTGTGAGCACCACCGGACGATACTTCAACGTGCCAGTGAGCGAGCGCACGTACAGACTCCTGATGCTTTCAAAGCGCCGGTTGACGATGCCCGCAAAACCGCGATCAGTATCCCCTGCGCGAAGCAGCTTGGAGCCCATCATGGGAGACAAGGTAAGTGCGACAACACCTGACACAATCACCGCGCCCGCCAAAGTGAAGGCAAATTCCCGGAACAGCGCTCCCGTTAATCCACCTTGAATTCCGATGGGAGCGTACACCGCGGCGAGGGTGATCGTCATGGCGATGATTGGTCCCACCAGTTCGCGGGCCGCGTCTCTTGCAGCCTGGAACGGAGACTTGCCCATGTGCAGATGCCGCTCTACGTTCTCCACCATCACAATGGCATCGTCCACGACCAATCCGACCGAAAGCACAATCGCCAGCAAAGTCAGAAGATTGATGGTGAACCCAGCCAGAAGCATGAGGAAAACTGCGCCAATTAACGAGATCGGGATGGCGATAACCGGAATCAATACAGAGCGGAACGATCCCAGGAACAGGAATATGACGACGATGACGATGACTAGAGTTTCAACCAGCGTGTGCAGCACTTCGTCAATCGCGTCCTGAATATATTCCGTGGAATCGTACGGGACACCGACGTGCATCCCTGTGGGCAACTGCGCCTGAATCGCCGGCAACTCCTTCCGTACGTTGCGGATCACCTCCAGCGAATTAGCGGTGGGCAGTACCCAGATGCCCATGAAGGTGGCGGTTTCTCCGTTGAAGCGAACATCCTGATCGTAATTTTCGGCGCCCAGTTGCACGTCTGCGATTTCACCCAACCGCACCACCACGCCATTTTGCTGCTTCACCACCATCTGACGAAAATCGTCGGGCGTGCGGAGATCTGTGTTTGCTATCAGATTGACGGAAACCATAGAGCCCTTGGTGGCTCCTAAAGCCGACAGATAATTATTCTTCGCCAAAGCATCGTGCACGTCAGAGGGTGAAACGCCGCGAGCAGCCATGTCTTGCGGTCTCAACCATAAACGCATCGCGAAGGTTCGATCACCAAGAATGTCGGCGCGCTGCACACCGCTAACCGCACTGAGCTTGGGTTGAACGACACGGGTAAGGTAATCGGTAATTTGGTTTTGATCGAGGTCGGAGGAAGAAAATCCAATATAAATCGCGGCAAACTCATTATCCGCAGTTTCGAGATCGATAACCGGGATCTGAGCGTCGGGAGGAAGGTCGTTACGAACCTGCGCTACCTTGGCCTGAATCTGGGTGAGTGCAGCCGTAGTGTCATAGTTGATCTTCAGGTGGACCGAAATCGTGCTCAATCCCTGAGCACTGGTCGACTCCATGTAGTCGATGCCATCCGCACTCGCGATAACCCGCTCGATTGGCGTGGTTACGAAGCCGCGAACCAGATCGGCACTGGCACCTACATATACCGTAGTGACCTGTATCACAGCAATGTCGCTGCGCGGATACTGCCGCACACTGAGAGAGCGGATCGCCTGCAAACCAGCGATGAGAATCACCAGGTTTACAACAACCGCCAGCACGGGACGCTTAACAAATAGGTCGGTGAACTTCATGAGCTTCTCCTCAGGTGCTCGTGGCCGGGAAGGTAGCCGTCTGTTCCTTCTTCGCTTTCTTTATCAGCTGTCGTCATTANTATTATTATTAGCGACGCTCGGGTTAGCTGTCCTCGGGCTTTGGATTCGGATTATCTCCGGGCTTGACACTATTGTTCACCAGCACCGGGGCGCCATTGCGAAGGCGGAAGACCCCGGCGCTCACTACCTCATCGCCCGGATTCAAGCCGGACGTTACGGCGACCTGATCGCCGCGAGAGCCTTCAATTTTCACCACCTGCTGGCGTACTCCGCGATAGGTGTTCCCCTTCGTATCCTTCATGTCGGTGATGATGTAAACGGAATCGCCGTACGGCGCATAGTTGATTGCAGAGGCTGGCAACGGCACAACTTGACGAGGCGCGCCCANGGGCAGTTCGACTTGTACAAACATCCCAGGCCGCAGCTTGTTTCCTTTATTGCTAAGCGTCGCCTGTATCTGGATGTTTCTGGTTTGCTCATTGATCACAGAGTCAAGCGCGGTGATCTTCCCGCTGAAAGCCATACCTGGCAGATCGCCGTTGGTGACCCGCAAAGGCCGTCCTGCCTTCAATTCTCCCGCCTGTTGCTGCGGAACGCCGAAGTTCACATAAATAGGATCCACTGATTGCAACGACACGATCGCCTGGCCTGCCGCAAGATACTGGCCCAGACTTACCTGGCGAATACCAAGCACGCCGGTGAAGGGAGCATGAATCGTCTTGCGGGCGATGGCCGCCTTAATATCGCCTACCTGGGCTTCGGTGGCCTTTTGCTGGGCACTGGCATTGTCGTACTCTGAGCGAGAGATGACTCCCGCTTTTACCAGTTCCTGCGCGCGATTGTAATTAATCTGAGCCAGGTCGCGCTGCGCTTCGATATTGGCCAGCTGCGCCCGCTCCTGGCGAGTGTCCAACTCGACCAAAATGTCGCCATCGTGCACCGACTGGCCTGATTCAAAGTGAATTTTGTCGATAGTGCCGGGCAAATCGGCGCTCACAGTCACTCCCTGGACTGCGGCTGCGGTACCGATGANGGTTAGCGTCGAAGGCCATACTTCCCGTTGNGCCACCACTGTCGTAACCGCTGTGGGCGGCATCTGGAAGGATGCGCCCTGGGCGATTGCAGTCTCCACCTGTCGGAACTTCACAAACCCAAGTCCGCCCAGAATAGCCGCCATCACCACCAGCGTTAGAATCAGCCGTTTCACCATATGTTCTCCCAGATTTGTAGACGAAGGTCTGTAAACGAAACTCTCTAAACAAAACAACTGTCAAGTGTTTGCCACGCCAGCGAAGGGGGATCCCTCTATCGCTGTCCCAAATAGATTTCGGGAGACGGAAAAGGATTCATATACAGCTCTTTCGGTCACTCTGCCGTCCGAGTCGGCCTTATGGGTATTGTAGATATTCTAAACGCGGTGAGGCCTTTTTACGAGCTTGCCTTTCGTCAGATTCGNTATATATCGGNGGAATTGATCCTTTTTTAATTTATGAGGCTCGATTTTTCGATCCAGTCAAGCCATTGGCGTTCACAACAACCTCCGGGTGGGGCGGNCCCCTGGACAGACACGATGGTTGCCGCAATGCAGTCGGCGGTCAGATTGATGCCCGACATCCTGTCGAAATAACGGGCAGAGGCATATAAAAATCCAACAACTGGATTTTTTACTTTTTGCAATGTGCATTTACCCGACAACTACGAGTGCACGAACCNTGAGCAATGACTTTGGAACGTCCCTTGCATAACCCTCGGTAATAACGTTGACTGCTTCGACAGGTAGCTGCCCGGCAAAATGAGGCGGGTTTTGCAAAGGATTGAAAACGGAGAGTATGTGAAATCGTCTTTGACCAATCACAATATGAGCAAGTGCGTCCCCGTCACACTGCTGCTAATAGCCACCCAGATAATTTTCATAACTCTTACGTGGGCACAGAACGTCCCTTTGCCAGAGCCCCCGCAGGTGCGAGCGACGAATCATGTCGTATCCCTTACTCTACATGCGGTGAATGTAAACGGTCGGGATGCTTTCCTTTTCAATGGTCAGGCAATCGCTCCAGTCATCCGCGCTTCCCCAGGTGACGTTCTAAAAATAACTTATATCAACGATCTTCCTTCCAAGTCGGCAGAGACGTGTGCCCTCAATCCCTGCATGGANATGACAAACTTGCACTTCCATGGGCTCACCGTCTCACCGAACGCCCCACAAGATGACGTGCTAACTATGCTGGCCAAGCCTGGCGAGGTTTTGCACTACAGGGTTGAGATTCCGCGTGATCATGAGCCCGGCCTGTTCTGGTATCACACTCATCCGCACGGCGAGAGCGAGCGGCAGGTGTTAGATGGAATGTCAGGAGCCATCGTCATTGAGGGCATGGAACGTTACGCCCCTGCGATAAAAGGCCTTCGGGAGCGGGTACTTGTTGTTCGCGGCCGCGCCCTGGCGGACGACGCGAGCGCGACCGCACTCAAGGTTCGTGCCGAAATCCCGCTTGAGCCATGTGGGAGTACAACAACGCCAGCCAGCGAGATCTTTACTGTAAACAGTGTGTTGCGCCCTCAAATTGAGATCGCGCCTAATGAGAGGCAGTTCTGGCGCATCGTGAATGCCTCCGCGGATCGCTATCTTGACCTGCAGATCGATGGAGAGGCCTTTGAAATTGTAGCGCTCGATGGTATGCCACTCGCGTACCACGAGCCTGAGCGTCAGACACGCATAGCAAACCATATACTGCTTGCGCCTGCGGGAAGGCTGGAAGCGATTGTTACTGGCCGACCTTCTGGAGTGCATCGAGCTCTGCGTACGCTTTGCGTCGATACGGGTCCGGCCGGGGATCCAAATCCCGGGATGGTCTTGGCAGATCTCGTGGAATCCGGATCCGCACAATCCACCAAAGGTCGAATAGCAAAGCAATCACACGGTACCGATGACCGTCCGGCGGTTTACAAGACATTTAACGTTGCGCCTCTGGAAAAAACTGCGCCAGACTTCGTTGTTGCCTTCACAGAGGACAAGGATGGCTTCTACATCAACGGTCAAAAATTTGCGGTGGATGCGAGTCCGATGAAAACCGCACGTGTCGGTACTTACGAGCATTGGCGCATTCTCAATCTAAGCACCGAACTACATCCTTTCCACATCCACCAAGTTCACTTCCTGGCTTATGCGGAAAACGGCACGCCTCTCGCGCACCCCTCGTGGCTGGACACGG
>JGI12631J13338_1000569_pt1 | contig 11067 bp, 10 predicted proteins | sample BlaSpr_A8_Ref_O1_FD_13338 | JGI IMG/M metagenome (IMG submission 13338) | reverse complement strand
GCGGCGGGGGGAGTGCCAGCCGATAGCCGATCCCCTCGCTCTGCTCATCGGGCCCGGCGACCACATCCAATGCCAGCGTAAGGTCTGCTGCGGTTCTGGTCATCGGGCCCAGCACAGCAAGGTCGCCGTGGCCCGGTAACGGCGCCGACGGTGGGGCGTTGTAGCCACGCATAGGAACCAAACCGAGTGTCGGCTTGTGTGCGTACACACCGCAGAAGTGCGCAGGCATCCGCAGCGAGCCACCGATGTCTGACCCGAACGACAGTGGACCAAAGCCCGCGGCGAGCGCTGCCGCAGACCCTCCCGAGGAACCGCCGGGCGAGCGGCCCAAGTCCCACGGATTGTTCGTCGTCCCGTATATCTCGTTGTACGACTGAAAATCTGCCAGTGCCAGCGGCACATTCGTCTTGCCCAGGACGATTGCACCCGCGCTTCTCAACCGGGATACGACGAGTGCGTCGTCTTCGGGCACGAAGTGGGCGAACTGCGGTGAACCCCATGTCGTGGGAAGCCCGGCCACGTTGAAGGCTTCCTTGATCGTCAGCGGTACGCCCAACAGCGGCCTTCGCTCGCCGCGCGCCAGCGCGGCGTCGGCTGCTTTGGCGGCCTCTCGTGCGCGTTCGAAGTCACGGACGACGACGGCATTGACATCGCTATCCAGAGCTTCGATGCGCGCGATCGTGTGGTCCACGACTTCTGCAGCAGAAATCCTTCGGGACCGCAGTGCCTCGACGAGCTCGGTGATCGTGCAGTAGTCCCACTCCGACGACGGGATGCGGTGCCTATTGAACTTCACCCTCGCGATTCTATTGCGGCGGAGAAGTCGCGGTACGCATGCCTGAGAATAAGCGAGATCCATTGTTCCCGTGCTTTTTCCGCCGGCGCAGCGGTTGCCCGGTCGCGACGTCGGACAAGCCGGGACGCGTCTCCGAAGAGTTCTGTTCGGCTGCTGCCAATGCACGATTTGTTAGTGTGGCTAGGCAACGTCGAGCGGGAGAGGCATCATTGGCCGTCAAGGAATTCGAAATCAAGAGCGTCGAACCCTACGTCGACCCTCGGTACGAGTGGGTCACTGGCGTGGTGTCCTTCGCGGTCGACCCAGACCACCCGGCGAATCGATGCATCGTCGATTTGGATCGCGCACGACGCGATGCCGACGGGTGTGTGCACTTTGACGCCGACCTTCGTCTGTTACGTTCCCGCGGCCAAAGTGATGGCCCGTTGCTGTTGGCCGTGCCCAACCGCGGCATGCTGGGCGGTGTCCCGTTCAGCCTTGGCGGCGGCGTCGACCTGCAGAACATGGAGAACGTCGATCCGGGGGATGGATTCCTGCTCGATCGGGGCTGGACCGTGGCGTGGTGCGGTTGGCAGTGGGACGTGCTGCGAGGTCCGGGCAGGCTGGGCCTGACCGCACCGGAGGTCGAGGTTGACCCCGGATGGCTGCGGATGGAGTGGCGCCCCGACACTGCGAGCAATGAGCAAAGTCTGAGCGCTTCGATGCCGGGGTTCAATCTGTTTCGCTTCGCCGATTACCCGACCGTCGATACCGAGGACCCCGATGCCGTGCTTACTGTCCGCACTTCGCCGGAGGGCGAGCCCGTCCTCGTGCCGAGGGAAGCTTGGCGTTTCACCGACGACATACACGTCAGCGTCGAGGGGGGCTTTGCGCCGTTTCACTGGTATCAGCTGGTTTATCGCAGTGCACGGGCGCCTGTCGCGGGCTGCGGGTTGCTTGCGGTCCGCGATCTGGTGTCCCATCTCCGCGAAACCGGTATGGAGCGCGCCTACGCATTCGGAGCATCGCAGTGCGGGCGCTTCCTGCGCCAGATGCTTTGGGAGGGACTCAATGTCGATGAGTCAGGCAGAACCGTCTTCGACGGGATGTTCTGCCATATCGCCGGGGCACACCGCGGTGAGTTCAACCACCGTTACGCTCAACCGGCGCTGACCGAGGTCCACGGATTCGCCGATCTGCCGCCGTTCGATGACCGCGGTCTGCTGGCGCGCCAACGCCGGCTTGGCGGCGTGCCCAAGGTCATCATGACCAACAGCGGTTGGGAGTACTGGCGCGGCGATGCGGCGTTGACCCACATCGACGCGCAGACGGGGACCGACCTGGCTGAGGACGCCGACGTGCGGTCCTACCTCATTGCGGGAACCGATCACTTCGGCAACATTCCGATCAAACATCTCCTGGCAGGGTCCAACCCAACTCACACGCTCGACGCGACGCCGGTCCATCGGGCGTTGCTCGTCGCGCTGGACCGCTGGGTGGATGGTGAAGAACCGCCGGCCAGTCGGGTGCCGAGGGTCAGCGATGGAACCGCCGCCACCCGCGGGGATGTACTGACCCAGTTCGACCACGCCGCCCGCCCCGACGTCGACGCCCTGCCATGGCAACGCAGTGTCGACCTCGGTGGTGACGCCGAGCGCGGAGTTGGACGCTGGCCCGCCCGGCTCGGTGAGCGCTACCCAGATTTCGTCTCGACCGTCGACGCCGACGGAAACGAGGTGGCCGGGGTGCGACTGCCCGCGGTCGCCGTTCCAGCCGCCGCCTACACCGGCTGGAACCCGAGACGTTCGACCGCAGGACTTCCCAACACGCTCTATGAGCGACTCGGGAGCAAACTCGCGTTCCCGCCCGGCCGACCGACAGTTGTCGAACGGTATTCCACCCCAGCGGATTACACGGCCGCAGCTCTGGCCGTCGCTCAGCAGCTGGCTGACGAGCGGCTCCTGCTGCCGCAGGACATCGGTGCCGTCGTCGCCTCCGCGCTCGAGGCCAGCGGACTCGATCAGCGGTGACGACGAGGTCGGCGAGCCCGTCTCCGGGGATGTCTCAAACATGGAGCCGGCGTCAAACCCAGGATGCTTCTATTCTTTCGTCGCCTTCGACGCCGGTCCAATGCCCGGACGCGTAGCAGTATGGCTTTTTGGCACCGTCACGGACGACGTCGAGCGTACCGTTGCTGCGCTCGAATTAGGTGTCGCCGTACCGCACGTATTTGTCGGTTCCACCGTCGGGGAGTGTCACAGTAACTGTCATGATCGAGACCTCTAGATGCGCCGGCAAATGCCAACAGCGTCAAGGTAGTAGAGGTAACGCGTACGGCCGGGAGCGCCCCCGAGCCGTTATTCAGCGCATCTTTTCGGGGATTGAATTCAGCGCATGCAGCACGTGCACGGCGAGTTCGCTCGCAGCCTTGTCTGCAAGCTTGGAATGAGTCTTGATGGTGTCACTGACGAGTTCGAGGCGTTGCATGTAGGGCGTGCTGAGCGTTGTTGGCGAAGCCATCACATTTTCCTTTTCGGTCGAGCATGTTGGCTCGCAACCGAGCTGCCCGATATCAATGACACTACGCTCTTTTCCGTTGGTTAGGTGAGCACTGCCGCAGCAAATCCGCCCGGCAGCATTGACGCGCCACGTAGTTGGGGTTCCGGCGCCGCCTTCGACGGTCCGCTGGCCTAAATCCATGAGCCGCAGTCGCTTTCAGTCCGCTTCGCCGCCGTGTTCTCGACTCGCGCGCCCTCGATCGGACGTCGGCACATCAGGATCGAGGCGGCCCGTCCGGGGGTGTCAGTGTCTTCCGACGGCCGCTGCCCAACGGGGTCCTCAGGGCCAAGTCATTGCAACACGGTAGAGAAGCGCCGAGCCTGCTGCAGGGTCGAGATGACCGCCAGGGTTGATTCCGCGCACTGACTACTGTTCACGCCGTCGGCCTGTAGCCCCTCGTAGCCGGCTCCGGTGCCGGGATCCCACATGGGTTCCCCGGCGTCATTGACGCCGAGGAACCAGGCCACCGCGGCCCGCACACCGTCCGACGACATCGGGTCGTTGTCGACTACGGCGGCGCGTGCACACGCATCGGCCAGCGCGGACACCTGGACCGGCTGCTGATCGAACGCGGGCCGCGCGTCCTCGGGACCCCTGCCCGCGATCGGGGTAGGGGACAGGCGCCTGTCGGCAGTTTCGTGCTCGAAGGTGCCGCGCCGATCTGTCAGTCCCAGCAGGTGGTCGAATTTTGGGGGCGGGACCGTCGCGGTCAAACCCGTGTCCATCCTTGAGCGAGGAGACGGTGCGCTAGCCCCACATATGCGCTGGCCACCGCCGGCCACGCCATCTCTGGTGCCCGTCGCCGGGCCTCGGCCGCCATTGAGCCGGCGAGGCGTGGCTGCGTGATGATCTGGCGCAGCGCTGAGGCCAGCGCGACCGGGTCGTCGTGGTCGACGACGATGCCCGCTCCGCTGTCAAGCAGCTCGGCAGCATGCGGAAATGCGGTTGCCACGACGGGTCTGCCGTTCGCGATCGCATCGACGAGTACGCCGGAGGTCACCTGTTCTGTGGAGTCGTAGGGCAGCACGACAACGGAGGACTGCTGGATGAGCGCGGCCAGCATCGAGTGGTTGTAGTACCCGGAGTCGAAGGACACCGAATCCGCTACGCCGTTGCGCCAGGCCTGTTCGATTCGGGCATTGCGGTACGCCTCGCCCTCAGCGGCCAAGACCTTGGCATGCGTCGGACCGGCAACGAGGTAGCGGGGCCGACCGGGCACATCGTTGAGCGAAGGCATCGCGTCGATGACCCTCTCGATGCCCTTTCCCGGGCCCAACAAGCCCCACGTCAAGATGGTCGGTCTACTCGGGCGCTTAGCACGCGGGTTGCTGGGGATGGTCGCGCCGTGCGGGATCGTGGTGACCTTGCGGCGGTCGACGGCGTAGGTGAGGCACAGGCGTTGTCGTGCGGCCTCGGACATGACAACCACTTGACCCGCCATCGCCGCGACCGCCTCGAGCACCAAACGTTGATGTGGAGTAGGGCTTTTGGGGATCGTATGGGCGATAACAATCGACGGGACACGCAACCCGTCGACGATGTCCAGCACTTCGTCGCCGACCACACCGCCGTAGATGCCGAACTCGTGTTGGATTACCGCGACGTCAACCTGGTTCAGCAAGTCTTTGCATGTCGCGACGGATGGCGCTGAGCCGTTGACCGGCTCTCCGATCAGCTGACCGCTTGAGGAAGGGTGCGCGTCGGCCATCCGAACGACGCCGGCCTCGGACCCCTGAGCGCATAGCGCACCCGATAGGCCCGCGCTGAACCTCGTCAGTCCGTTCGGTGTGGGCATATAGGCACTGAGTATGCCAAAACGCACGGCACCCGAAAGTCGTTGCGGAACAGCAGGAGGCAGTATCGACTCATGGATCGGTAAAGCGTTCAAGGTCATCCCGACATGTGGTCGTTACCGGCGTGTCCGGCGTGAGCGGCTGCTCGGCGAGATCAGCGGAAAACGGCTGATGCATCCCGGACTGGCTGGGTTCCCAACGACTTGACGTTACACCCAGGGATGCTGCGGCGAGCTCAGCGGCGGAACAGCGCTCATTGAGCAAGCAGATTGACCGCTCTACCGAAGACATTGGGCATTGCCTGTGCAGCCGGCACGATGCCTGAGCGCACCGTTGCGTGCGAGCTCGCATGAAGCAAGGCCGCGGTCAACACTCGATATCGCCGCGTCATCTGGCGCCACCGGCGGTCATAGGCGCCCGGCTGGTCTGCGGCAACGGAGTTCACCAGCAATTCCGCGGCTCCAAACGCCAAACCCAGACCCTCGCCCGTGAGTGCGTCGATATACCCTGCCGCGTCGCCGACGAGTAGAACCCGCCCTGCCGTCCGGCTCGAAACCCGTTGATGCAACGGGCCGGCGGCACGGTCCGGCTCGTGCGGCCGACCTCCGATCCGATCGCGCAAAGCGGGAAATTCTTCGAGATGCGTGTCGAATCCACCGCGGCGGGACTTCAGCACCGCTACGCCGACGCAGTCGTCGGCGATCGGGGTCACGTAGGCCTCGGCGCCACACGCCCAATGCACCTCGACATAGTCCGACCACGGCGCGATCTGCACATGCCGGCGGATGCCCCACCGGCGCGCACCCGGGCTTGGGCGCTCTAAGCCCAGGGATCGTCGGATGGGCGAGTGCAGCCCGTCGGCGGCGGCGAGGTAGCGCGCCCGCCAGTTGCCTGCTCGAACAGAAGTAGCATCTTGGCTTATCTCGCCCACCTCCTCATGGCGGATTCGCACGCCCGCGCTGGCGGCCGCGTCAAGAAGCGCGCCATGTAGCACCGTTCTGCGCACGCCGCGTCCAGCGCCACGTCTGAATGGCGCCTCGACGTGCCGGTTGCCATCCCGATAGCTGATTCCCCGGAACGGTCTACCGTGCGGATGCACACCAAGGCGTTCCAAGTGCCGCAGGGTGTGCGGCATCAGCCCTTCACCGCACGCCTTGTCGATCGGTCCGCTGCGCCGCTCGACGACGACCACTTCCAGTCCAGCCTTGGCTCCGTAAACCGCGGTGGCCAGTCCGGCCGGGCCACCGCCGACGACCAGGAGGTCAATCATGTCAGGCTCGCCAGTGCAGCGTTTTCGACTTTGATCCGTGATCGCAATAGCCGCACGTTGAGGATCGAGAACACCAGGGCGGTGATCCACGCGGTGTGTACCAGCGGCAACGCGACCCCTTCCGCGATCACGGCGACGTAATTCGGGTGGGGCACAAAACGGTACGGGCCGCCATTGATTCGGGCCGCGCCGGGAATGACGATAACGCGGGTGTTCCACTGGCGGTTTAATGTGGCGATGCTCCACCAGCGCAGCGCTTGCGCGGCAAGCACAATCGCGAGCATCGGCCAACCCAGCGTCGGGACGAACGTGCGGTGCAACGCGATTGGCTCGACCAGACATCCCGCCAGCAGGCCCGTGTGGAGTGCGATCATCGCCGGGTAGTGTCGCGCACCGAACTCGATCCCGCCGTGCGCCAGGCTCCAGGAGCGGTTGCGTTTGGTCTCCATGAGCTCGGCGAGTCGCTCCACGGCGACTGCGCCGATCAACAGCACATACCAGCTCATGACGAGATCACCGCCACCGCAGCATGACGAGCTCGGAGCAGAAGCCGGGACCCATCGCCATCATGACCCCCGGACTGCCGCTTGGGGGCCGCTTAGCGATCGTGTCGCGCAACACGTGCAAGACGGAAGAGGACGAGAGGTTGCCGACCTCGCTCAGCGAACGCCACGTCAGTTCTAGTGCGTTCTCGGGCAATCCGAGTGAACCGACGATCGCCTCGATGACCTTCGGGCCGCCGGGATGGCTAACCCAGGCGCCGACATCAGAGATGTCCAGGCCGTGTGCGCCAAGGAAATTCGCCACGTCATCGGGCAGGTAGCGCTCGACCACGTCCGCCACATCCGGAGACAGGATGAGCCCGAATCCGGAGGAACCGATGTTCCAGCCCATCGTGTTCTGCGAGTCGGGGTAGAGGTGACTTACCGATCCGAGTATTTCGGGTCCGGTGGCACCGATCTGTTTTGCGCGGCGTTTGCCGACCGCGACGACCGCCGCGGCTCCGTCGCCGAACAGTGCTGTGCCGACGAGCGAGGCAAGCGATGCCGTAGCCGCCGGGTAGGTCAGCGAACACAGCTCCACGGACAGCAAGACTGCGACGTCGTCCGGAGCGCCGCGCAAGTAGTCGTTGAGTCTGCCTACCCCAGCGGCACCCGCGACGCAGCCGAGGCCGAACATCGGCACGCGTCGAATGTCCGGGCGCATCCCCATCCGCGTGGCGATGCGTGCCTCCAGCGAGGGGACCGCGAGACCGGTGACAGTCGTCGAGAAGATCACGTCGACATCCTGCGGCTGCAACCCGGCCTCATCGAGCGCGCCGGCAAGTGCAGCACACCCGAGCTCCACCGCATTTTCGATGAAGATCTTGTTCGCGTCGCCGAAGTCGATCAGCGAGGCGTACTCCTCGAGAGGCAATACCAGGTAGCGGCTGTCGACCTTGGAACTCTCGTGGAATTTCCGCAGCGCGTCCCCGTAACCTTCGAACGCCGGAAGTGCGGCAAGCGTTTCGGTGATCTCGCTTTGGGCGTAGCGGTGCTCTGGCAGTGCGCCTTGCACACCCGCTATGACGCCGCCGGCTTTTTGGGTGCGAAATTTGTTGCCGCTCAAGGGTCCCCTCATATTCCTCACCTTTCTCAAACTGCCTGCATTGCCGGCGCCATTGCCGCTTCTGAAATCTGTTGTGGTTCAGGCAAATGGTTCACAAGAGTGTCACCCTCGCTGATGCCGAAACGCGCGTGCAGCCGGGCCAGCCATTTGGGCGCCCACCAGCACCAGGTGCCCAACACAGGCATGAAGGCCGGTAACAGCACCGTGCGCACCAGCGTGGCGTCCGCAACCACGGCCAATGTCAGGCCTACTCCGAACATCCGCATGAACGACACGTGCGCGGCGATCAATGCTGCGAACGAGATCGACATCACCAACGCCGCCGCCGTCACCACCCGACCGGTGCGAGCCACACCGAGCGCGACACTCTCATCGTTGTCGGCGCGAGTACGTCCCGATGCGAGCCAGAATTCACGGATCCGGGAAACAACGAAGACTTCATAGTCCATCGACAACCCGAAGGCGATGCAGAACAGCAGCACCGGCATGTTGGCGACCAGTGTCCCGGTGGATGTCGTTCCGAGGCCGCCGAGATGGTGGTCCTGGAAGATCCATACCATCGCACCGAACGCCGCTGTCAGCGAAAGCACATTCAGTGCGAGGGCTTTCAGTGGCATCACTACGCTGCCGGTCAGTAAGAACAGCAATACGAACGTGACCACAGCGATCAGGCCCAGCACCAGCGGCAGGCGTGATGTGATCGCATTGACGCTGTCCCGATTGGTCTGCGCGGTCCCGCCGAGTTCGGCCGTCCTGCCGCCGGGACCGGGGACCTCGTGCAGGCGGCGCAGCTGGGCCTCAGAAGCGGCGGAGAAAAGCGGAGCCGTGGTCCGGACGGTAAGAAATGCACTTCCCTGAGCCTGACCGGTCGCCGCCGACGGCGGTCCGGCCAAGGACCCGCCCACGAATGTGCCAACCGGGGAGGAGACCGCCGATACGTCGGGCACCCGCGACAGATCTGTTGCGTATCGTGCGATTTCGTCGGATGACAATCCGCTGCTGTCGGGGATGACGACGCTGATTGCTGTCGCTGAGTCGTTGGCGAAGTCGCTTCGCAACTGGTCGCCGACCTGGCGAGCCGAGGCGGAGTCCGGCAGCACCCGGTCATCCGGAAAACCCCATCGCACCCCGAGGAACGGCGTACCGACCAGCAACAGCAGCACAACTACGGCTAATCCGATGGGAATCGCCCGGCGGATGATGAACTTCGTTGATCGGTAGAAGAACTCTTGCTCGACGGGGTTGCGGACCGGCGCCGGCCGGCGGCGCACCCGGCGTACCAGCTGGCGCACATCCAACGCGTTCAATCGATCTCCGAGTAGCACGATGGCCGCGGGTGTCATCACCACCGCCGCAATCGCGGTGAAGGCGACCGTGGCAATTCCCGCGTAGCCGAACGACTTCAGGAAATGCATCGGGAACAGGATCATTGCGGCCATCGACAGCGCGACCGTCGTGGCCGAGAACAACACCGTGCGGCCCGCAGACGCCATGGTGTGTACCAGCGCCTCGTCACGGGTTGCGCCGCCGGCCATCTCGTCTCGGAACCGGCTGACGATCAGCAACGTGTAGTCAATCGCCAATGCCAGGCCCAACGCGGTGGTGAGGTTCAGCGCAAAGATCGATACATCGGTGGTGAACGCGATCAAGCGCAATACCGCCAGCGAGCCCAGGATCGACATTCCGCCAATGGCGATCGGCAACGCGGCGGTGAACAAGCCGCCGAACACCCAGACCAGCACGATGAAACTGAGCGGAATGGCGATCGCCTCCATCACCAGAACATCGCGCTGCGCTTGCTCGGTGATCTGCGCATTGACCATCGCGACTCCGCCGGACCGCACGGTGACGCCGTTGCGGTCGCGCGCGAACCGCTCCGAAAGCGCGTCGGCGTACTTCTGTGAGTTGGTTTCACCGCCACTGATACCGGCGACGATCAGCCCCGACCTGCCATCCTTGCTGACCAGCGAGGCCGCGGCCGCCGGCGGCGCGGTCCACGCCGAGGTCACGCTCGTCACATGCGCTGACCGGCTCAGCTGGTCGGAGATCTCGGTGCCGACCGCGCGGGCCGCTGGGCCGGCAACGCCGTCGGGTGCGGTCACGACGAACAGCAGCTGCATATCGCCCTGGCGAAACTTGTCAGTGAGAAGCGTTGCGGCCCCGGCTGATTCGGAGGTGGGGTCCTGGAAGCCGCCGGCCGACAGGCTCTGGGCCACTGGGATTCCGAAGATGCCGGCGGCCACCATCACCAGGGCTGCGACCGCGAGGGTTCGCCTTGGCGCGGCGATGGCCAGGCTCGCGATGCGATGCAGTAGACCACCTCGAGACGGATGGGTCATTTCGCTGACCACAGTCCGGGGAGTCGCGACGCGAAACTGTCCTGCCATGGGGACCACCCGTCCTCGAAGATCTAGATTTCAACAGTCGATGACTTTTGTCAACGATCGGTGACTTGAAACATACGCCGGCCCCGTCCCAGAAGTCAACAGCGGCTGACATAGAATTTTGAGATGGCTACAAAAAGGCCTCGTGATGCCGCACAGACGCGCGCCGACATCCTCTCGGCGGCACGCCGCCGGTTTGCGACGGAAGGATTTGAACGCACCACTCTGCGCGCTATCGCGGCGGATGTCGGGGTGGATGCAGCGCTGGTGATCCGTTACTTCGGTAGCAAGCAGGACCTGTTCGCAACTGCGACCGAATTCGTGATTGAGTTGCCAGACCTCTCCGGTGCGGCCCCGGACCTCATCGCCGACATGCTGTTGCCGCGGTATTTCGCGGTGTGGGAGGACGACCACTCGTTCCTGGCGCTGTTGCGTGCGGCAATGACGAGCCGGGTTGCAGCAGACACCCTGAACGAAACGCTGGCGACGCATGTGGCGCCGACATTGAAGGCCGCGACCCCAGATCATGCCGAACAGCGGATTGCGTTGACGGATGCGTTCGTGATCGGACTCGCCGCGACCAGATCCGTCCTCGGCGATCACCCGATTTCCACCCTCAGCCGTGAAGAACTCAGCCGCTGGGCGGCCCCGGTCTTTCGGCAGCTACTGGTTGGCCCG
>JGI12631J13338_1000566_pt1 | contig 11086 bp, 9 predicted proteins | sample BlaSpr_A8_Ref_O1_FD_13338 | JGI IMG/M metagenome (IMG submission 13338) | reverse complement strand
GATATCAGTTGATTCGGCGAGCTTTTCACTTGCATCAGGGTTATCAGGCTCGATGGCCATATTGCTCCTTACACATCGGACGCAGGTTCGCGGGCTTAAGGTGGCGGCACCAGAAGTGACTGCCAGTCCTTGGCACGCGGGTGCGCCAAGTCGGACTCGGTGTAGCGATGCCCGTCGGGCCCTATGTAGTCACCGTTGGCCGGGTCGTAGGTCGCGACCGCTACCGGAGCGGGCGGTGGCGCGGTGCCCCGCGGCGGTGGTAGTCGCGGATCTTGTCCCGGCGGATATTCCGGCACACCCTGACCGCTGGTGGTGGCGTTAGGGTCGCCCTTCCAGTTGTAGCCCTCGTTGAGCGGCACATACTCCTCGTCGCTTTCGCACAGCTCGACTGTGGGGGCGCGCTTCCACGGCTTGGTCTCGCACGGAATATTGCGTACTCCACGGACATTGAATTCCGAGTCCTGCGGCACACGGCAATACATGTCTGCCGCCGGGCGATCGGGAGCGTCGACGCTGGCCGGTGAGCGGCGCTGCGTCGGCGGCAGGTACCCGGTCGTGCACGGCGGCGGTAGGTTGATGTTCAGGTTGAAGTCCAACTGGGCGCCCCGGTACTCCTGTTTGGTATTAGAGCTCGGGACGACGATCGCCGCCATGGCTGCGATCCCTTGCGGAAACAGCACCAGCAGTTGTTCGATGTCGTGGCGGTAGACGACGGCGATGTCACCGAGGCTCACGAGGTTGGCGAACAGCACTGGCACCGCGGGCGCTACCCGATCGAACAGCGCGCGACCCTCCTCCAGACCGGAACTGCCCTGCGTCAGCAGGTCTCGCAGCGCCGCATCCTGCGCCTTGAACTGCGCCGTGATGGCTGCGGTTCGATCAGCCCAGGTCGCGATCGCGTCCGATGTCTGCACCTGGGAGTTGAGTACCGCAGGAGACTGGTCGATCAGGGCGGCAAGCGGGTCGACGGTCCGGCCTCCCGCAATGGCCAGTGCCGTCGACCCGTCGACGATCCGAGACAACTCGGGTCCAAGTCCACCGACCGCCCGGTTGGTCTCGTCGATCACCGTATGCAAGTTGTCACGAGGAATCGCCTGCAGCGCACGGTTGGTCAGGTCGAGCAGGTGCGCGATGTCGACGGGAACATCGACACGGCCTACGGGAATGACGTCGCCGGCACGTAGCGCCCGGGAATGTTCTCCGTCCTTCCCAGGCTGCGGAGTCAGTTCGATGTACTGCTCGCCGATCGCCGAGCGGCTGTGCACCGACGCCTGGACGTCGAGGGGCACCTTGATGCCGGATCTCATCGCGAGCACCGCACGCACCCCGGTGGCGGTGACATCGACGGACTTGACCTGACCCACGTCGGTGCCCCGATAGGTGACGACCGAGGTCTGGTAGAGCCCACCCGACTGGGGCAGGTCGACAGTAACGGTGTAGTCCCCGATCCCGAACAGCGTCTCGGGCAGCTTCATGAAGTTGAATGCCATTGCGCCACAAGAAACTACCGTCACCAGAGTCAGGATCGACAATTGGATCCACGTCCGACGGCCCAGGCGCAGCATTCAGTACCCCCCGTTGTGGTACGGAAAGGTCAGCGGGTTACCCCCCGTTGCCGGGCTCGGCTGCATGCCGATTGTGCGTCCCCACAGCAGTTCGAGTTGCGTGAGGTTACCTTCCCACCGCGTACCGGTGAAGATCCCTTGGTCGATGCGGCTCAACGTCAAATCGACAACCAAGGTGAGGTTGGCGTAGTCGCCGCGGAACCAATTCCTGGCGGTGGACGCCGGCCAGGGGTAGGCCACTAAGCCGTCCAGGCCCTTGGTGAGCGACGGCCCGGCATCGGCGAGTGACCGCAGCACCGGCGCGATGTTGCGCAGGTTGTTCACCAGAGATTCCTTGCTCTGGTGGATGGTATCGGCCACGATCGCGCTGAACTTGCCGAGCTGGTCGATCGCATCGGCGATCTTGGTACGCTCTTCAGCCAGCACCGCCAGCGCCTTGGGCACGGTCGTCAACGCCCTGTCGACGACCGGATCCTTGTCGGCGAACTGGCCAGCCAGCCCGTTGAGATTCTCGGCTGCAGCAATGATGTCGTCGGTCTGGTCGTTGGTACCGGCGATGAATTCGTCCAGCTGGTGCAGCAGACTGCGCATGTCGTTTTCGCGGCCGGCGAATGCTTTGGCGATCGCCTGATTGATTTCCTGCAGCTGAGCAATTCCGCCGCCGTTGAGCAGGATTGACACCGAGGCCAGAGTTTGCTCGGTGGTCGGATACATGCTCGCGTGCGACAACGGGATGACCGACCCGTTTTTCAGTTGGCCGACCGGCGGCTCATCTTTGGGCGGCGCGAGTTCGATGTGCTGCGAGCCGAGCAGGCTGGTCTGGCCGAGTTTGGCGGTCGAATTGGCCGGCAGGTGGACATCGCCGTTGATGCGCATGGTGACCAGCGCGTGCCAGTCTTGGATCTCGATCTTGGTGACGTTGCCGATGTTGACGTCGTCAACCCGAACACGCGTGTTTTCCTGAATGGTTACGACATCAGGCATTTGGGCCTGGATCGTGTAGGAGCCCGGTCCCCCACCGGCGGTGCCTGGCATGGTAAAGGTATTCAGCCCCCGCCACCCGCACGCTGGAATCGCGGCGATGCACCCAACGCAGAGTGCCGTGGCTATCGCGCGTCTCATGATGTGCCCGTCGGGAGCATCAGATTCTGTAGCACTTGGGTTGAGTCGATCGTGTTGGCGGGCGGCGGCGGTGGCCCGGGCGGTGGCGGCGGTGGCTCGGCCGGCGGTGGCTGCTCGGCGGGCGGCGCCGCATCCGGTGGTGGTGGGGTCGCGTCAGGCGGCGGCGTGTAGCCAGGCCGAAGCCAGTCCTCGCTGTAGGTGATTTCGCTCGGCCGGGCCTGCGTCCCGACGAACGGGTTGATCCCTACCGGAATGTAGTTGTAGATGCGGTTTTTGATGACCGGATTGAGGTACTGCAGGCACAGCTTGGACACTCGGTTTAAGCGCGCCCGGGAGGCCGCCTCGATTGCACTGCAGATAAACGAAGGGATGTCGGCGAAGTTGTTCAACGCCAAGATGCCGGTCATCGCGCTCTGCGCCGGCTGGTAGATGTTCAGAAAGTTCTGGAACACCGTCGGGGCGATGTGCAGAATCTGTTTGATATCACCACGGCTGTCATTCAGCGCGGTCGTGATGGAACTCAGCCGGTCGAACGTGACACCAATTGATTCCCGGTTCTCCGCCAGAAAGCTGCGCACATCCGCCAGCGCCCCATCAAGGCCCTGCACCGCATTGGCGACCTCATTGGGTGTGTTCGACAGCACCGTCGTCACGCTGGCGAGGTTTTGGTTGAACGAGGCCAGCAGCTCGCTGCTGGAGTACAGCGCCGACACCAGCAGCTGCAGATTGCGCACCGTGCTGAAGATGTCGTCGGCGTGATCACCGAGCGCTGAAATCGTTTGGGACAGTTTGATTACGGTCTCGCGAGCGGTGTCTCCCTGGCCACGCAGGTTGTCCGCGGCCGAGTCGATGAATTCGCCGACCGAGTTCACGCCGCCGGGACTGGTGGGCTGCAGGGCGTCGGTCAGCTTTTCCAGCTGCTTGCGGAAGTCGTCCCACTCGACGGGCACCGCGGTGCGGTTCAGTGGGATCGATGCGCCGGGGCTCAATTTGGGACCGCCGGAGTACACCGGGACGAGTTGGATTGCCCGAGAAGTCACCAGCGACGGCGACAGGATTGCAGCGCGAGCATCGGCCGGGACCGAATACTGCTTGTCGACGGAGAAGGTGACCTTGGAGCTGGTGGGCTGCGGCTCGATCTTATCCACCATGCCGACGGCGACGCCGAGGATCCGAATCTCGTCGCCTATGAACAGGCCGTTTGCGTCGACGAAATACGCTGAATAGGTGTTCTTTTCGACATCTTTCCATAACTTTTTGCCGACGAGGAACGAAGCCACGGCAAGCGTCACGACCAGGCTGATGGCGGTCGCTTTTCGAAGGGTGTCTCGACTCATGTTCACGGCCCGTCGAAGTCGTGAGGGTTCGGCGGAGGAATGGTCCGGATAGGTGGCGTCGAGGGCGGCGGTGAGGGCGGTTGGGACCACAGTGGGACCGGCGCGTTCTCCGGCGGTACGGGTGGAGTCCCGGTTGGTGGGTCCATCGCCTCGGATGGCAGCTTTTGGTTGGGGTCCAAGAACCGGTCGTACATATCGGCGTCGAGGACCGTCCCGCCGATCTGGCCGGGAATCAGGTTGGCCACGTAGGCTTTGAAAAAGGGTCCCGAGCCTAGACATTCGCCAAACGACACTGCATATCGTTTGAACTTGGGCAGGGTTCTCTGGATATCTTCTTTGCGGTTGTCGAGGACTTCTAGCACCCCGTTGAGCTTGTCGAGGGCAGGCTTGAGTTGAGTTCGATTGTCATCGACGAACCCCGAAATCTGATGCGAAACCGCAGTGAGGTTGTTCATCAGTGCGTCGATTGAATCTCTTTCGTCCAGCAGCGCGCCAGCAGTGCGTTGGAGTCTGTTACCAGGCTGGCGATCTGTTGGCTGCGCCGGCCCAGTACCCCTGAGACCTTGTTGGCATTCGCCAACAGGCTGCGCAGCTGCGCGTCGCGGTTGTTGAGGGTGTCCGAGAACCGGGACACGCCCTGCAGCGCGGGTTTGAGATTCGGCGGTGTTTCCTTGAAGGTGTTAGCCAATGTCGTTAATGCTGAGGATAGTTGGGCGGTGTCCAGGCCACTGATCGTGGTTGTCAAATCGCCCAGCGCGTCGGGAAGGTCATACGGCGAGGTCGTACGTTCCAGCGGAATGGTGCCCGTCAGCTTTCCGTCCCCACGCGACGTGAGCTCGAGCATCTTGGCGCCCAGAATCGTCTCTGTCTTGATCGCCGCTTCCGTGCGGTCGCCCAGCTCGATGCTGTTACGGACGGTGAACCCAACCCGGACTTTCGTGCCCTCGAGCCGGATGTCTGAAACCCTACCGACACCCATGCCGGAAACCCGAACCGTACTCCCGGGTTTGATGCCACCGGCCTCGGAAAAATAAGCGGAATAGTCATTCGTGTTCTTGACGAATGGCAGCTTGTTGTACTCGAAGGCGGCGATGACCACGCAGGTCACGATCGCGGTACCCATCACTCCTATCAATACGGGGCTGCGCCGGCCGAGCGGTTTGATCTTGGGTAGCTTCATTGCGGCGTGCACCGCCCGCTGGCCTGGCCCAACAGTTTGACGAAGATCGGGTTGCCGCCTTTGCCGTTGACCTTGAGCAACACTTCGCAGAAGTAGAAACCGAAATAGTCGCCATTCATACCCTGCCGGGCCAAGACCTGATAGACGTCGGGAAGGTCCTTGAGCAGTTTGTCGAAATATTCGCGGTCGGACAGCACCTGCCCAGACATGCGGTCGGTCTCGCGCACCACGTCCTTGATCGGCTGGCGTGACTGGACGAGCAGATCGGTTACCGACCCGGCGGCTGCGTTGATGTAGGCCAGCCCGGTGGAGATGTCTGTCTTACGCTGCGCCAAGCCGTCCACGAACTGGGACAGCTTGTCCAAGCCGTCAGAGAACTCGTGGTCGCGCGCGGCGAAAGTGTGCAGCACGGTGTTCAAGTTGGTGATCAGCTCGCCGATCAGCTCGCTGCGCCCGGCCAGGGTCGAGGTCAGCACCGAGGTCTGCGCCAGCACCGAGGCGAGGGTGCCGCCTTGCCCCTGGAAGATTTGCAGCAACTGACCGGACAGGGCGTTGACCTGATCGGGATCCAGCGCGCGGAACAACGGGCGGAAGCCCCCGACCAGCGCATCGATGTCCAGCGCCGGCGACGTTCGCGACAGCGGAATCGTGGTGCCCGGCGGCAGCCGGCGCGGGGAGCCGGGGCCCTCTTCGAGCGCGAGATAACGGTCACCGATCAAGTTTTCATAGCGCACGACGGCTTTGGTGCCCTCGGTGAGCCGCACCCCTTTGTTTACTGCGAAGCCGACGGTGACGGTGCCGTCACGATGCAGGGTGAGGTCGCCGACCTTGCCGGCCTCCACCCCGGCGATGCGGACAAAGTTGCCGGACTTGAGACCGGATATGTTCGTGAAAACCGCTTGATAGCCGGTCCGGTCTTCGAACCGAAGCTGACCAAACACCGCGATCAGCGTAAACGTGAATAACAGGCAGACCGCCGTGAACAGCGCCACACGAATTACGGTGCCCCTCGAGCCGGGCCTGTCTCCTATTCTCATGGCGGCGGCTGCCCCCCGCGGTACCAGTAGTGCGGCGCTTCCGGAGGGTTCTTGGTGGTCGGGAAGTAGTTGGCCCACCATGGATTGCCGACCCACGGACTGGTGCGGATCTCATCCGGAGCGGTGCCCCAGCCGGTGTCGGTGACCAGTTGACGCACTGGGAAGTTCGCGCTCGGGTCCGGCAGCGAACCACAGCTGGGCCGGCCCCCTGGGCCGCCCGTGGCATTGACCTTGGGGAGGTGTTTCGGGTATCGGTACGGGTCGTCACCGAAAAGCAGGGCGGCGTCGAGGATCACAGAGTAGCCGTTGCCGCCCAACGCGTCTCGGCCGCCGTGATCCACGTACCATTGCGCACCCTGGAACAAGCAGGTGAAGGTCGGGGAGTATTTCTGCAGCAGCGCTGTGGTCGGATCGAGCAGGTTGAATGACCGCACGATGTTGGATTCGTTGTTGCCGATGACGCCAATGCCAGTCTGGCTGAAGCCCACTGCCGACAACAGCAGCGTGTCGAGCGAACGCTGGTTTTCGGTGAGGGTGGCGCTGCTGGTCGCTGCCGAGTCAAGTATCGACAGGATATTCTGCGCCGCATCGGAATAGGCGGCGGTGGTCTTGCCGAACAACCGCCAGTCCTTGTCAATCGTTCCCATCCGGGGGTTGACGGTCAGCAACACATTGTTCGCACTGGTGATCGCCTGTCCCAGCCGATCGCCCTTGCCGCGCAACGATTGTGCGAAGGCCGACAAGATCGCGTTCAGCTTCGCCGGGTCAAGGGCTGCGACCACCGACTGCAGATTCTCGAAAACCGTGTTGACTTCGACGGTGACATTGCGGGAGTGCAGCACCGCGCCGGGCTTCAGCGCGGTCGAGCTGGGCTGGTCGGGCACGATCAGGTCGACGTACTTGGACCCGAACGCCGTGGTCGATTTGATCTCGGCCTCGAGGTTGCTCGGCAGATATTTGAATGGGCCCGGGTCCATCTTCAGCTGCAGCTGAGCCGCCTTCACGTCGGTGCCGATCGAAGCGACCTGGCCGACTTGCACGCCGCGCAACTTCACCTTCGCGCCGGGTTCCATTACCAGTCCCGCCCTGTCCGACACCAGCGTGAGCCGTATGAATGCATGGAATGTGCCCGAGAACGACGCAGCGGTCAGCGCGACCAGACCCGCGACCAGGATGAACAACGTCGGCGCCCACCAGATCGGGTCGATCTTGCTCGAGCGGACCCTGTTGATCCTGCGGGGTCCGCTGCTGCTGTGGTTGCTCACGCGGTCACCCCGACAGGTTGAAGTTGCCGGACTGCCCGTAGACGGATAGCGAAATCATCAGGCACACAAAGGCCGTGACGATCATCGATGACCGCACCGAACGACCGACAGCTTCCCCTACACCGGCAGGACCACCTGTCGCGGTGAAACCGTAGTAGGTGTGCACGACCATCACACCCGTCGCCATTGCCAGCACCGCCGCGAAAGACCACAACAAGTCGGTGGGACGCAAAAACGTGGAGAAGTAATGCTCGTATACGCCACGTGACTGGCCGTAGATATAAAGCGTGCCGAACTTGGCCGCGTAGAACGACATCAGTATCGCGACGGCGTAGAGCGGGATGACGACCAGGACGCCGGCGATGATTCGCGTCGACGCCAGATAGGTGACCGAGCGGATACCCATGACTTCGAGCGCGTCGATCTCCTCGTTGATGCGCATCGCGCCCAGCTGCGCCGTCGTGCCCGCACCGATCGTTGCGGCCAATGCCACCCCGGCCGTGCACGGCGCGATCATCCGGACGTTGAAGAATGCCGACAGAAAGCCGGTCAGCGCCTCGACTCCGATGTTGGACAAGGTGTCGTAGCCCTGCACTGCGACAAGGGCACCGGTGGTCAAAGTGAGGAAGCCAATGATGCCCACGGTGCCCCCTACCACCGCCAGCGCACCTGTGCCCAAACCCATCTCGGCGATAATCCGCAGCAGTTCTCCCGGATAGCGCCGCACCGCATCAACGGTTGAGGCTAAAGATTGCCCATAGAACGCGGTCTGTTCACCCAGCTTGCGGGTGCCAGCAACCAGCCTGGGTCCAACAGTGACAAACCACGTTGGCTCGCGCGCGGCTTCGGTCATTTCGCAGTCACCTTTATTCCGAGCGCGGTGATCACGATGTTGATGCAGAACAACGCCATGAACGAGAACACCACGGTCTCGTTCACCGCGTTCCCGACACCGGTGGGGCCGTTGCCCACNGACAGGCCNTTGTAGCACGCGATCAGGCCGGCGGATAACCCGAACAGGGTCGCCTTGATGAGTGAGATCACTACCTGCGGTAGCCCCGTGAGCAGTGTCATCCCGGCGATGAAGGCGCCGGGTGTGACGTGCTGAACGAAGACCACGAAGATGTAGCTGCCGGCCAATCCGGTGACAGCGACCACCGAATAAAGCAGCAACGCGACGAAGGTGGCGGCGATTATGCGCGGAACCACTAGGGCCTGAACCGGATTGATGCCGATCACCTTCATCGCGTCTATTTCTTCGCGGATGGTGCGGGCGCCCAGGTCGGCGCACATTGCGGTCGAGCCGGCGCCGGCAACAGCCATCGCCGTGACGACCGGCCCGACCTGGGTCACCGACGCCAGCGCCGCACCGGCACCTGAAAGATCGCCTGCGCCGATCTCGACGAGCAAGATGTTGAGGACGAACACGATGAGCACCGTGTAAGGAATCGACAGCATGATCGTCGGGAAAATCGACACCCGGGCGACAAACCAAATTTGCTCAAGAATCTCGCGCCAGGCCCACGGCCGNCGCACCAGCGTCACCAATGATTCCGCGCTGAGCATAAAGAACTCGCCCAGCGCNTTCATCGGCTTTGCGAAGGTGGTGCCGCTCATGGGGTCTGCTTGGCCCCCCCGGTCGTCCACATATTCTTACGACTCATGCCGCCCCCGATTATGTCAATGAAATAAATAAGTTCGAATTTCTCGTAATTCCTTGTCCCGCAAAGAATTAAGGCTATCCGCAGAAAAGATCAGGCCANGCCGCNTAATTGCAGATAGAAACATGACGCGAGTTTATAAGCAACCCCATACGCATTTATAGGGTTGAAATCAACCAGAGGTAATCTGGCGAAGCTCAGCCGACGTTGGTGCCGCCCTCAGCGATCCGGCGTACGGCGTTGACGAAGACGTCAATTTCTTCAAACGTGTTGTAGAACGCGAACGACGGGCGAACGGTGGCCTCTAAGCCAAGGCGACGCAGAATTGGCTGTGCGCAGTGATGGCCGGCACGCACCGCGATGCCTTCGGCGTTGAGCGCCTTGCCGACCTCGAGCGGCTGGTGTCCGGCCAGCACGAAGGACAGCACGCTGGCCTTCTCGGCTGCGGTGCCCACCAGGCGGACACCCGGGACGTCGGCCAGGCGAGGGGTCGCGTACTCCAGCAACGCGTGCTCATAAGACGCAATGCGCTCGATGCCTACCCGCTCGACATAACGCAGCGCCTCGCCGAGCCCGACGGCGTCAGCGATGTTGCCGGTGCCGGCTTCGAACTTATTGGGCGGTCCCTGATACAGCGACCGCTCCAGCGTGACGTCGGCGATCATATTGCCGCCACCCTGCCACGGCGGCGTCTCGGCGAGAGCGTCTTCGCGACCGTAGAGCACACCGATTCCGGTGGGGCCATAGATCTTGTGTCCAGAGAACGCAAAGAAGTCGACGCCNGNCTCCGAGACGTCGACCGGCAGATGTGGAATCGACTGGGCACCGTCGATCAGCACCCGTGCGCCGTAGCGGTGACCCAACTCNACGATCTTCTCAACCGGCGTCACTGTGCCCAGCGCGTTGGACACCTGAGTGGCCGCCACCAGCTTCGTCCTCGGCCCCAGCAGATCCTCGAATTCCGACATCAGCAAATTGCCCGCGTCATCAACCGGCGCAACTTTCAGGATGGAACCCGTCTGCTGGGAGAGGAGTTGCCACGGGACGATATTGGCGTGGTGCTCCAAATGAGTGATGACGATCTCATCGCCGGGTAGCAAATGCTTGCCACCCCAGGCATAGGCCACCAGGTTAATGGCTTCGGTGGTACCGCGAACAAAGATGATCTCTTCGGCCTTCGCCGCGCCGATGAAACGCCGAACCGTGTCCCGGGCTTCTTCGTACGCATCGGTCGCCCGGGCCGCCAACTCGTGCGCCGCGCGATGGATGTTGGAGTTCTCGTGGGCGTAGAAGTGCGACAGTCGGTCGATCACCACTTGCGGCTTCTGGGTGGTCGCGGCGTTGTCGAACCAGATCAGCGGTTTGCCGTTGACGGTCTCCTGCAGGATCGGAAAGTCCGCCCGCACCGCGTTGACGTCGAACACCTCGTGCTCGTCGGGCAACCGGGGCACCGGGTCGGCTTTGGTGAGGAAGTGATAGTTGTGCTCATCGACGACCGGCGCCGCCGGTGGCGCATCAGACCAACCCAGGTCGGCCACCGACGGCGCCGCCGGCAGCCAGCCCGGCGCCGAACCCCTCGGCGCCACCGGAACAGTCGGCTTGCCGGAATTCGAAGCCCCGGCCAGCACACCGGGCACGGTCGGCACGATGCCCTGGCTCGGTACCGCGAAGGCAGTCAGATCAGCGACGCCCGGCGGTAGGAAGGGATCGGCGACACTTCCGGTGGCACTGGCGGCCGACGGCGCTGCGGTCGTATCGGGCACGTTGCCGCGCGGGGCGACGGGCACCGTCTGCGGTAGCCCCTCGGGTTCCGGAGAGGTCGGCGCCGGGAGATAGATGTCCCGGATACCGACCAACGGAACCGGAGCCGGATACAGGTCGGCTGAGCCCGCCGCGGCCTGTCCGGCCGATGTGGCGGC
>JGI12631J13338_1000554_pt1 | contig 11242 bp, 8 predicted proteins | sample BlaSpr_A8_Ref_O1_FD_13338 | JGI IMG/M metagenome (IMG submission 13338) | reverse complement strand
TCAACGGTGCCTACGAAATGCGCCCATAAACCGGGCCGGGCCGGGCCGGGGAGAATGTTCAGCCTTGACTGTGGCGTAGCTCACCGTAAGATGACCAGTGGTCATCGACGCTAGGAGGCTCCATGCCGACGGTGACTTGGGCGCGCGTCGACCCAGCTCGTCGCGCAGCGATTATCGACGCCGCAGAGGCCGAGTTCGGGGCGCACGGATTCTCCCGGGGCAGCCTGAACGTCATTGCCCGGCGCGCGGGGGTCGCCAAGGGAAGCCTGTTCCAGTACTTCGCCGACAAACGCGACTTTTACGCGTTCATCACGGACATCGCCAGCCAGCGAGTGCGCTGTTATATGGAGGACCTCATCAGCCAGCTCGACCCGAGCCGGCCGTTCTTCGAATTTCTCACCGACCTGCTCGACGGCTGGGTCGCCTATTACGCCGAGCATCCACGCGAACGTGCGGTTCATGCCGCGGTGACACTCGAGGTCGACACGGATGCGCGCATCAGCGTGCGGAGCGTCAGTAACCGTCATTACCTGGAGGTTCTGCGTCCGCTGGTACACCGCGCGAAGATCAATGGCGACCTGCGTGCGGATTCCGACACCGACGTGCTGTTGTCGCTGTTGCTCATGATCTTTCCGCATCTGGCGCTGGCTCCTTACATGCGCGGCCTGGATCCCATCCTTGGGCTTGACGAGCCCACCCCGGAGCAGCCGGCACTCGCCGTGCGCAGGCTCGTCGCGGTGCTGTCCGCCGCGTTCTCCGCGATACCGAATGCCTCGGTCAATTCAGTCAATTCAGCCCTAATGCGATCTGAGGAGGTCACATGACACGTACACATTCGGACTCGCTTGTTGCAGGCGGACTCAATTGGGACAGCCTGCCGTTGAAGCTGTTCGCCGGGGGCAATGCGAAGTTCTGGGATCCTGCCGATATCGACTTCTCCCGTGACCGCGCGGACTGGGAGCGGCTGTCGGTTGACGAACGCCACTACGCCACCCGGCTGTGTGCCGAGTTCATCGCCGGCGAGGAGGCGGTGACCGAGGACATCCAGCCGTTCATGTCTGCGATGCGGGCCGAGGGGCGGCTCGGCGACGAGATGTATCTGACGCAGTTCGCGTTCGAAGAAGCCAAGCATGTCCAGGTGTTCCGCATGTGGCTCGACGCCGTCGGGGTCGTCGACGACCTGCACAGCTACCTGGACGACATTCCCACCTACCGTGAGATTTTCTATGAGGAGTTGCCGGCCTGCCTCAACGCCCTATCGACTGATCCCTCACCGGCTGCCCAGGTCCGGGCATCGGTGACCTACAACCACATCGTTGAAGGCATGTTGGCGCTGACCGGCTACTACGGCTGGCACAAGATCTGCGTGGATCGCGGCATTCTTCCCGGTATGCAGGAGCTGGTCCGGCGCATCGGCGACGACGAGCGCCGCCACATGGCGTGGGGCACCTTCACCTGCCGGCGCCACGTCGCCGCCGACGATGCCAACTGGACCGTCTTCGAAACGCGCATGAACGAACTCATGCCGCTGGCACTGCGCCTCACCGAGGAAGGCATGGCCCTTTACGACCCGATGCCCTTCGGCCTTTCAGTGGACGAGTTTCTGCAGTACGCATCCGACAAGGGGATGCGACGGTTCGGGACGATCAACAGTGCCCGCGGGCGTCCGGTCGCCGAGATCGACCTCGACTACACGCCGCTGCAGTTGGAGGACACGTTCGCCGACGAGGACAAGAAGGCCCTGGCCGGCGTTTAGTGGCGGGTCGCCACCGTCGGGCTAGTGGCGATCGCAGGCGAAGCGGGTCGCCACCATCAGGCTTAGCCGACCCAGACGGTTTTGGCGTTGCAGAACTCGCGGATCCCCATGCCCGCCAACTCGCGACCGTACCCCGACCGCTTGACGCCCCCGAAGCCCAATTCCGGGTGCGACACCGTCATCCCGTTGATGAAGACCTGGCCGGCCTCGATGTCGTCGATGAAGCGCTGCTGCTCGGCCTCGTCGTTGGTCCAGGCGTTGGACCCCAGCCCGAAGGTCGTGGCGTTGGCGATCTCGATGGCCTCGCCGATGCTCTGCGCGCGGTACATCGACGCGACCGGGCCGAAGACCTCCTCGGTGTACAGCGCCATGTCCTTCGTGATGTCGGTGACCACCGTCGGTGGATAGAACCAGCCCGGCCGGTCGAGACGCGTGCCGCCGGAGCGGATCTTTGCTCCCGCCGCGATGGCGTCGTCGACCTGCTTTGCGATTTCGTCGCGGCCCGACTCGGTGGCCAGCGGACCCACGTCGGTGTCCGGGTCGGTCGGGTCGCCGACTTTCAGTGCCTCCATCCGCTCGACGAACTTGTCGACGAACGCGTCGTAGATGTCGGTGTGCACGATGAATCGCTTAGCGGCGATGCAGGACTGGCCGTTGTTCTGCACCCGGGCGGTGACCGCCGTCTTGACGGCCTCGTCGAGGTTCACGGATGGCATCACAATGAACGGGTCGCTGCCGCCGAGCTCCAGCACGGTGGGTTTGATCTCGTCGCCGCAGATGGCCGCGACCGATTGACCGGCCGGTTCGCTGCCGGTGAGGGTGCAGGCCGCGACCCGAGGATCGCGCAAGATGCGCTCGACGACGCTGGAGGAGACCAGCAGTGTCTGGAAACAGCCCTCCGGGAAGCCGCCGCGGGTTATGACGTCGGAGAGATACAGCGCCGACTGCGGCACGTTGGAAGCGTGTTTGAGCAGGCCGACGTTGCCTGCCATGAGCGCCGGCGCGGCGAACCGGACGGCCTGCCAGAGCGGAAAGTTCCATGGCATCACGGCCAGGACCACCCCGAGCGGCTGATACCGGGTATAGGCCTTCTTGGCGCCGACCTTCGACGCATCCGCCGGCTCATCGGCCAGCAGCTTCTCTGCGTTCTCCGCGTAGTAACGAAAACCCTTGGCGCACTTGATAGCTTCGGCCTTCGCCGATGCCAGGGTCTTTCCCATCTCCAGGGTCATCATGGCTGCGGTCGCGTCCGCTTCTGCCTCCAGCAGGTCGGCGGTTGCGTTTGCCCACTCGGCACGCTGGGCGAAGGTGGTGGAATGGCGATAGTCGAGGAACCGATCGTGGGCTCGCGCGATTGCGGCGTCGACTTCGTCGTCTGTTGCGGCGGTAAAGGTCTTGACTGTCTCGCCGGTGGCCGGGTTGATCGTGGCGATGGACACGCTGACATCCTTACGTAATGAGTGGGTTGTGAAGCATCCGGTGTCCAGCCTGCCACTATCGTGGCCAACAGGGAGGTGCCGGTATGAGTACAACGGCTCAGCTAATGGTGGAGTGCCTGGAAAACGAGGGCGTTTCCGTCGTCTTTGGGCTGCCTGGAGAGGAGAACATCCACTTCGTCCAGGCGTTGGCCTCCTCGAACATCCGCTACGTACTTACCCGGCACGAGCAGGCGGCGTCGTTCATGGCCGAGATGTATGGGCGCGTCACCGGCCGCGCGGCGGTGGTATCGGCCACCTTGGGCCCGGGCGCGATCAACATGCAGCTCGGAGTCGCCGACGCCACCACCAACAGCACTCCGATGGTCGCGATCTCCGCACAGGTCGGTCAGGATCGCGAGTACAAAGAGTCGCATCAGTACGTCGACCTGGTCTCGATGTTCGCCCCGATCACCCGTTGGGCGGCCGGAGTCCCTACCGCGCACGCCATACCGGAGATGTTCCGCAAGGCGTTCAAGCTCGCCGAGACCGAACGCCCGGCCGCGGTNTACTTGGCTGTGCCCGAGCACATCGATGCCGATGAAGCCGACTACGGCCTGACACCATTGCCGCGCAATGTGGTCCGGGCCGAGGCGCCGGCGGCCGGTCAGGTCACCCGCGCGGTCGAGATCGTGCGCAACGCGCAGCGGCCGGTAGTGCTGGCCGGGCATGGCGCCGCCCGCGGCGACGCCACCAAGGCCCTGGTGCGGTTCTCTGATGAACTCGGTATCCAGGTGGCCAACACCTTCCACGGCAAGGGCGTAATGCCGGACGATCACCCCAACAGCATCGGGACCCTCGGATTCATGCGGCATGACTACGTCAACTTCGGCTTCGACAATGCCGACGTCGTCATCGCGGTCGGCTATGAGCTGCAGGAATTCGACCCCGTCCGGATAAACCCGCAAGCCGACAAGAAGATCATCCATATCCATCGTTTTCCCGCCGAGGTCGACATGCACTATTCGGTCGACGTCGGGATCATCGGCGACATCAGTGCCTCTTTGAGTGCACTCACGGACGCGCTCGCCGGCCGCCGCTTCGATCGTGGTGCCGACATCCCCGGGTCTGGCCTGCTCGCAGATGAATTCGCTCGGGGACAACAGGATTCGCGATACCCGCTGTCGCCCCAGCGACTCGTCGCCGACACCCGCGCCGCACTGGGCCGCAACGATGTCGTCCTGGTCGACACTGGCGCTACCAAGATGTGGATGGCGCGGCTCTACCCGACCTACGAGCGGAACACCTGCTTGGTCTCAAACGGATTGTCCACCATGAGTTTTGCGCTACCCGGAGCGTTAGGAGTCAAGCTGGCGCGCCCTGAGTCGAAGGTGCTGGCTGTCGTGGGTGACGGCGCTTTCTTGATGAACTCTCAGGAGATCGAGACGGCCGTTCGGGAGCGCATACCGCTGGTGGTGTTGATTTGGGAGGACGGCGGTTACGGCCTCATCGAATGGAAGATGGATCTTGAGCTCGGGGAGCATTACTACGTGAAGTTCGGCAACCCCGACATCGTGACTTACGCAGAAAGCTTCGGCGCCAAGGGGTACCGGATCAACAGCGCCGAGGAGCTGTTACCGACGCTGAAGGCGGCTCTCGCCGACGACGGCGTTTCGCTGATCTGCTGCCCGGTAGATTATTCCGAGAATCTGCGGTTGACCGACCGGCTCGGCGAGTTGGACGAGACGCTTTGACATCCCATGCTGTTACGTCAGCTTGAGTACTTCGTAGCGCTCGCTCAAGAGCGGCACTTCGCGCGGGCCGCGAGCGCCTGTTACGTGTCCCAACCGGCATTGTCGGAAGCCATCCGCAAGCTCGAACAGGAACTGAAGGTGCCCCTGGTCCGGCGTGACCAGAAGTTTGAAGGTCTCACTCCCGAAGGCGAGCGGCTCGTGCACTGGGCGCGACGCGTGCTGGCCGACTGCGATGCTCTCAAACAAGAGGTCACGGCGCTGCAGACCGGCCTCATCGGAGAGCTCCGGCTGGGCGTGGTGCCGGCCGCCGCGACTACCGTTGCGCTGCTTACGGATCCGTTCTGCGCCGCCCACCCGTTAATGCGTGTGCAGCTGGTGACGAACCTGCGATCGGCCGGGATCGTCGAACGAATCCGCCGGTTCGAGCTGGACGCCGGGATCCTCTATCCGGACCGGCAGGACACCGCCGACCTGTTGGTCACCCCGCTGTACCAGGAGCACCAAGTCCTCATCGCGGGCAGCGAGCTGCTCACCGGCAAATCGGACACCATCAGCTGGTCGGACGCCTTGGAATTACCGCTGTGCCTGCTGACCGTGGGGATGCGCGGTCGGCGACTCATCGACGATGCACTGAACACCCTGGATCTGGCGGTGACGCCCCAGCTCGAGGCCGATTCTGTGGCGACGCTGCTCGCGCACGTCGGCACCGGCCGATGGGCCAGCATCGTTCCACAAACCTGGATCCGCACCCTTGGCATACCGAACGGTGCCTCGGTGCTGCGCCTGCACGATCCGTCGGTCACCGCTGTGATGGCGCTGGTCACCAATGCCGTGGAGCCGGGCTCTGTGGTGACCCGCGCACTGGTTCAGACCGCGCGCGACCCGGCCATCGGTGACGTGCTCGGTCGGCCATCCACGGCTGATCGGCGAGACCTATCAGCCGGTCGGAATCACGTCTTGGACAGCCCTGACGTCGTCGTACCAGACTGGAATCGGTTCTGAGGAACATAGCTACTCAATCAGCTTGAGCAGCGACTTTACTGGCCAGTGAACCCTGCTCGTTTTTGGGTGCATGCCGCCTGACCGAGGAACCGACGCCTAGAAGGAGGAACCAATGGCCAAGTGTGTGATGGTGCTCTACCCCGACCCTGTCGACGGGTACCCACCGAAGTACGCCCGCGACAGCATCCCGACGATCCACGGCTACCCCGATGGCAGCACCGTGCCGACCCCGTCGAAAATCGAGTTCACTCCCGGAGAGCTGCTCGGCAGTGTCTCTGGTGCGCTGGGGCTGCGCGAGTTCTTCGAGGACGGCGGGCACGAGTTGGTGGTGACGTCGGACAAGGAGGGCCCGGACTCGGAGTTCGAACGCGAACTGCCCGACGCCGACATCGTGATCTCCCAACCGTTTTGGCCGGCGTACCTGACCAAGGAGCGGATCGCCAAGGCGCCCAAACTCAAGCTGGCGCTGACTGCAGGCATCGGCTCCGACCACGTGGATCTCGATGCGGCCAAGGAACGCGACATCACGGTCGCCGAGGTGACTTACAGCAATAGCATCAGCGTCGCCGAGCACACGGTGATGCAGATCCTGACACTGGTGCGTAACTTCGTCCCGTCGCATCGGTGGGCCACCGAGGGCGGGTGGAACATCGCCGATTGCGTGGAGCGTGCCTACGACTTGGAGGGCATGGACGTCGGGTTGATCGCCGCAGGCCGGATCGGGCGGGCGGTGCTGCGCCGGCTGGCGCCGTTCGACGTCAACCTGCATTACACGGACACGCGCCGGCTCTCGCCAGAGGTCGAGAAAGAACTGAACGTCACGTTTCATCCCGACGTGGAGTCGTTGGTGCGCTCGGTCGATGTGGTGTCCATCCACTCGCCTCTCTACGAGGACACGCGCCGGATGTTCAACGAGAGGCTGCTGGGCTCAATGCGGCGCGGCTCCTACATCGTCAACACCGCACGCGGCGAAGAAACCGTCCCCGAGGCGATCGCGGCCGCGCTCAGAAGTGGCCAGCTCGCGGGTTACGCCGGCGATGTCTGGTACCCGCAACCGCCGCCGGCCGATCACCCCTGGCGGACCATGCCCAATAACGCTATGACTCCGCATGTTTCGGGCACCACCCTGTCCGCTCAGGCCCGGTATGCCGCCGGCACCCGCGAAATTCTCGAAGCCTTCTTCGCGGGCAAGCCCATCCGGCCGGAGTACCTGATCGTGGAAGGCGGAAAGCTCGCCGGCACCGGAGCCCTGTCCTACCAGAAGTAGGACGGCACACCAGCGATCCGCATGGCGGCTAAGTGAATCACTTTAGCCGCCATGCGGATTCGTTACCTTCTGCAGCGTCGTGGCGCGGCGTAGCGACCAATCGGCGTGCGATGCCACCACGCGCGATCGCGCCGCAGTTCCTGTTTTGGCTATCTGGAATCACTTGTGTCACAGCAGTTTCAGTAGCCTCAGGACGGCGTTTTCTGTCGGTGGGTGCGGCTAGTTTCAGGGTATGAGTTCTGGCGCTGTGGTGGATCGGGAGGCGGTGACGGCGGCTTTTGATGCGTTGGACGCCGCGCTCGATGGTGTGGCCGCGTTGGATTGCGAGCCGCTGACCACCCCCGAGCGGTTTGGCTTGTTGGAGCGCTGCGAGCGGGTGCGCCGGCGGTTACCTGCCGTGGAGTATCCGCTGATCAATCAGCTTGCCCGCCAGGCCACCCCGGAGGAGCTGGGCGGCAAACTCTCGCATGCGGTGGCCGAGTGGACGCTGATCAGCCGCGCCGAGGCCTCCCGGCGCATCCGTGAGGCTGCCGATCTGGGCGCGCGGCGCGCGCTTACCGGTGAACCTTTGGCGCCGGTGATGGCGGCCACCGCCGCCGCGCAGCGGGCCGGGCGGCTGGGAGGCGGGCAAGTGGCGGTGATCCGCCGGTTCTGCCACCAGCTGCCGGGCTGGGTCGACGAGGCGACCCGCGGGTGCGCCGAGGCGGATTTGGCCAAAAAAGGCTCGCAGTTTCGGCCCGAACAACTCGCCGGCATGGCCGAGCGGATCGCTGATTGCCTTAACCCCGACGGCACCTACAGCGACGACGACCGCGCCCGCCGACGCGGGCTGACCCTGGGCAAGCAGGAAGCCGACGGCATGTCAGCGCTGCGCGGCTGGCTGACCCCTGAAGCCCGCGCCAGCCTCGAGGCGGTGCTGGCCAAACTGGCCGCCCCCGGGATGTGCAATCCGCTCGACCAAACCGCGGTCGTCGACGGTGCTGCCACCCAACAGGGGATCGACCGTGACAGCCGCGGTCCCGCTCAACGCAACCACGACGCGCTCACCGCAGCGCTGCGCGCCTTGCTGGCGTCGGGAAAACTGGGTCAGCACAACGGGCTACCGGCATCCATCATCGTCACCACCACCCTGGCCGAGCTGGAAGCCGCCGCCGGTAAAGGACTCACTGGTGGCGGCAGCATCCTGCCCATGAGCGATGTGATCCGCCTGGCCCGGCATGCCCATCAGTACCTGGCCATCTTCGACAAAGGCAAGGCCGTGGCCCTGTATCACACCAAACGACTCGCCTCACCCGGGCAGCGAATCATCTTGTACGCCAAAGACCGCGGCTGTTCAGCACCCGGCTGTGATGTGGCCGGCTACTACTGCGAGGTCCATCACATCACCGACTATGCCAAGTGCCACACCACCGACGTCAACGACCTGACCTTCGGCTGCGGGCCGCAACACCGGCTGCTGAAACCCGGCGGCTGGACCACCCGAAAACGCGCCAACGGTGACACCGAGTGGATACCACCCCCACACTTAGACCGAGGCCAACCGCGCACCAACACGTTCCATCATCCCGAGAGGCTGCTTGGTGACTCCGACTCCGATTCGGACTCCGACGATGGCGTGCCGTAGTGACACGATATGGGCGGACGCTCACTTGTGCAGCGTCATGGGCGAGGCATATTTGCCCACCAGTGTGCGGTGCCACCAGGTACCATCGCGCCGCAGTTCGGCCGCGGTGGTAAATCGGTACTCGTAGAGCTGCGCGCGCACGAACCGGGGCGGCGACTCCGGGAATGGGTTGTGCCGCAGCAGGCGCAGCGCGGCCCGATCGTTGCCCAGCAGCCGCTGCAGGAACGGCGTCAGCCACTGCTGTGCATAGGCCGGCGAGATGGCGGCGAACCACATCAGCCAGTCCAGCCGCAGATGATAAGGGGCCCACTGGCGCGGTATCCGGCGCACCGCGCCGGGCTTGCCTTTGAATTCGTATTGTTTCCAGACCGTCTGCGTGGTGATGTTCGGCTCTGCGGTGCCTTCGATCACCACTTCCCGGCGAACGCGGCCGATACTACCGAACGCTCCGTAGGTGTTCACCAAGTGAAAAGGATTGAACGACATGTTCATTCGCTGATGCGAGGACAGCATGTTGCGTACCGGCCAGTAACTCATGAACACAACCGCAACCGTGAAAGTGACTACCAGGCCGACGAACCACGACGGGGGTGCCGATAGGGCAGGAGCTGCGGGTACCGGCAGCAGCCTCGCTGCCCATGACTGGTCGATTGCGCTGAACGCCAGGATGATCGTCAGCCAATTGAGCCAGGCGAAGTTGCCCGATGCGACCAGCCACAGCTGGGTGATGACGATGATCGCCGCCGAAACGCTCGCTCCCGGCTGCGGCGCGAACAGTCCGAACGGCACGACGAGTTGGGCGAAATGGTTGGCCGCCACCTCGATTCGGTGCAGTGGCTTGGGCAGGTGATGGAAGAACCAGCTGAACGGACCCGGCATCGGCTGTGTCTCATGGTGGTAGTAAAGGCAGGTCAGATCACGCCAGCACGAGTCACCGCGCATCTTGATCAGCCCGGCGCCGAACTCGACCCGGAACAGCAGCAATCGCGCCATCCATAACGTCAGCACTGGGGGCGCCGTGTGGTCATTGCCGAGGAAGATCATCAGGAACCCGGTCTCCAGCAGCAGCGACTCCCAGCCGAACGCGTACCACGCCTGCCCGACGTTGACGATCGAAAGGTAAAGCAGCCACAGCGTCAGCCACATCAGCATCGCGGCCCACAACGGCACCAGGTCGGCCGCACCGGCGACAATGGCTGCCGACAGCGCCGCACCGAACCACGAAACGCCCGCGAAAAAACGATCGGAATAGCGCAGATGAAAGACGCTCGGCGTGGTCCAGAACGAATGCCCCGCCAAAAATCGTGGCACCGGCAGTATCCCGTGCTCCCCGATGAGCGCCCGAAACTGACTCGCGGCCCCGACGAACGCGATCAAGTAGACGGCTGCCGCACCGCGCTCGAGCACCAGCCTGCCCAGCCAGTATTCGGGTGCCGAAAACCATCCCATGGCGTTAACTCCTTGGACGGTGGGTGTTACACCCACCCGCATATCCAGTCAATCAGCCGGTAAACCGGCAGCCAACTTTAAGTCGCTCGTTTGCGTGGCCAGCGCACCGCAGCGGGCACGCTAACTACTGACGACGCCAATACGGCCAGCGAAATCAATGCCAGCAGTTGCACATTCACGGAATGACCGGCGTAGCCGTCGACCGAACGCCAGGGATGCCGGGACAGCGTCGCTCCGGCCAGAATCAGCCCGCCGGCGCTTAGCCCGACGGTGACCGAATCGCGCCACCGCGCTCGGTCGCGCAGCGCGTACCGCAGTCCGAAGGCGGCGCCGACCACGACGACCCCGGCCGCGCCCGCGATCACGGCTCCGACTGCCAGCACCGCGACCGCAGCCCAGGCCCCGGGAGGCCACGGTTTTGCGGGTTTGTCATCGTGGCGCCGGGGCCGGATGCGCCACAGTGCCGGCCAGAAAGCGAGCAAAACCAACAGCGGGAGCAATGACAGCCCAACCGCCAAGCCCGCCCGGTACAGCGAATTGGACGCGAAAGTCAGCGTGATGGTGCCGGGGTTCCCTGCGGGCACCACAAAACCCTGTTGCCACCCATTGACGGCTACCGGCGTCAATCGGGCGCCGGTGCTGGTGCGTGCCACCCAGCCTGGGTTGATGCTTTCGGGGATGACCAGCACCCGGGAGGTCGCCGAGGCGGGAGCCTGCACCTCGCGGCGGCTCGGGCCCCACGCACCTGTAGATGCGGGAGTTGGCGAAGGGCCAGTCGCGTCGGGTAGCTCGGGGACATCCGGAGTCAGCAGCTGCGCTCCGTCGACGACGAACTGAGCGCCGGGACTGATCAACAACTCCTCTTGCCCTGCCGGCAATGCGATCGGGCTGCGATCGCAGGCCAGCGCCACCAGCGGCTGGCCGTCCAGCAGCGCGCCCGCCGTGGTTCGGATCGAGGTGTGCACGAACCGGCCC
>JGI12631J13338_1000550_pt1 | contig 11268 bp, 9 predicted proteins | sample BlaSpr_A8_Ref_O1_FD_13338 | JGI IMG/M metagenome (IMG submission 13338) | reverse complement strand
GCCCGAGACGAAGCGGAAGCCGGCCGGGACAATGCTCGCGCGCCGAGCCGGGTAGTGGCGGGAAGCGCAGCGAACGTATCGCGTAGTTTCACGTACGAGCCAGCCAGTCGGAGAAGCTCACCTTCCGGCGCGCCCAGCGCGGTCTCAAACGGAAGTCGAGACGCGTCTGCAGTCCAAGTGATGCAGCGCATCATCAGTTCGGGCGGCACGCCCAGCGCGGTGAGCAAGTTGCTTGCCGAGAACGGGAGGCTGAAGGACTGACACAGTTCGCCGGCACCTGCTGCCACGAATGCGTCGATGCATCGATCGGCGCCAAGACGAGACCACTGCCCGACGTCGTGCGACCTCGCATCGAACAGCCTTCGCTGCACCTGAAATGCCGTCTCTCGAGCTGATGGCTCCGCCGAGGCCAGCGCCGCGGGATGAGCGTTCGCCTCCCGCAAGTATGCAGAGACCACCTCTGGGAAAGACTCTCCGGAGATGCGCCACGGCGGGACCTCCACGAAAGCATCGGATTGGAGGATCAGATTCACATCAGCAGAACGCGATACGATCCAGCTGCTATCGGGCTCCGAGTAGTAGGGCTGCGCGTCGACGCGGTGAAGATCGGTACCGTAGCTAGGCGGCTCCGAGGGCAAACGTTCCGCGGAGCCAAGATCCTGGCCGGAATCAACTTCCATGATCAGTCACCACCACGTCAGCCGATCACGCCGGCCGAGCGCATGGCTTCGATGTCCGAAGCGGACAGGCCGAGCTCGCTCAACACAGACTCGGTGTCGTGACCCAAAGCAGGCGCTGCCCTCCGCGCCGCCTGCGAAATACCGAAGAGTTGGTATGGCTCGCGCACCGACGTGATTTCACGGTCGTCCGAGGCGGTGACGGTGTATAGAACGTCGTTTGCAGCAATCTGCTCGCTGCGCACGGCCTCCTCATACGTCAGCACCGCTCCGACCATCACGCCGATAGCGCGAAGCTCCTTCATCCAGTGCTCCCGGGGCCAACCTTTGAAGGCTCGGGCAAGTTCAGCCTGCAAATCGAATCTGTGCTCGCGCCGTGCTGCAGGGGTCCGGAATCGCGGGTCAACAGTCAACTCGGGCGAATCAAGCACCGCGCACAAGCGATCCCAGTCGGGATTCCACCACGGCATCATAAACGGGCCGTCCTGTGCGTCAAACACGCCAGCAGTTGGGTAACGCCGGTTTAGTTCGTGCTGGTCCACCAGAGTGTTCGTTGCCAGGAACTCGGCGAGCACCGGAGCCTGCAAATACATCGCGGTGTCCAGGAGACTGACCTCGATGTCGATCGGCAGCCCGTCAGGCTCGCGACGTCGGTGCATTAGCGCGATCAACACAGACTGTGACAGCGCGAGACCCGCTGCGATGTCAATCAGACTCGTCGGGCCGTGTACAGCGCCTTGCATACTTGCCAGGCCGGACTCGGCCTGCACGACCGAATCGACTCCCCGCCAATCACTTTTCGGGCCCCGCGTACCAAACGCGGTCACAGCAGCGTAGATCAAATGAGGGTTCTTTTCCCGAAGCGCCTCGGGCGACAGACCCCGTACGGCGGTGGAACCCGGCCGCTGGGACTGCACGAAGACATCGCAGCTAGCTGCAATCTGCCGTGCCAGAGCGGTACCCCTCGGCGTCGCCAAGTCGATCGCGACCGACCGCTTGCTAGCATTGAAAGTCTCGAACGCGTGAGGCATTTTGGATCGGGTGAAGTCTCCCGTGCCCGGCCGCTCAACCTTGATCACCTCCGCGCCGAAGCGCGCCAACAACATCGTCGAGGACGATCCGGCGATAGCGTTGGTGAGATCGAGTACTCGCACACCCGCCAGCGCGCGAACGGACTCGCCAGACAACGCCGCCACGGTATCCCCTCTGTAACTGCCCATCATTAGTGTTCTGCTTCGTGAACAAAATTCGACTGCGCCCCTGCAGCCCCTTCCACCAACGCAATGCCGATCAAAGGTCCCGTTGCCGGACGCTAGACCCCCGGCGGAACGCAAGGTACGACTTTGGTCACATCGCCGGGGCTGCTCGTTCATCACGGGTGTAACGGTTGACCCGGTCTCGCTCGGGTTGGCGCCGGTTGCAAGTGACCTGGTGTGGCATGAACTCGTGTCGCGGCTTCCGTGGTCAGTTGGAAGCTTGTCGACGCGTCCGCTCTGGCGGGCCAGGACGCAAGGAGCCACTTGAGAATGGAGCCTTTGGTTGCGCCTACGATCCGTGCGGTAGGGCCTTGACGAATCCGAGAAGCGCGGTGATGAACGAGCAACCCCGAGCCTGCCCACCGACGCCGAAATGATGATGCTGTTCGGTCACGCGGAGAAGATGCGGGCCAGTTGTCCGGTCCAGCACCGACGCCGCATCGATCGCCTTGGTCGACGCCGGGGTCAGCCGCAACCCGGTGATGCATCGGGAATACCAATCCATACCAACGGTGAGATCCAATCGACCCAACGCAGCGTGTGCGGATCAATTGCGAACACATCCAGATGGGTGGTGTCCATCAACAAGTATTCCCCGGGCCGCGCCGGATGCATCTTCCCGTACGGCAGCGCCGGACGTGCGGCGATGTCTCGGTTGCGCTTTGTGCTGTTGGAAAAAAGTGTCAACGTTGGTCACTCACCGGAAGCGCTTCGAACGCTTCCCTTTTCTGTGTCGTATCAGTGGCGTTGCTGGACTTCGTCTCTTCAGGAACGCCGTTCGCTCCCGAATGCATCGCCGACGCCTACTGGACCACCATCCATCAGGAACATCCCGAGAGATGAGCCAGCGAGTACCTCTACGACGGATCACTAAGTCACAGAACACACCCATAAGATGCACGTCATGCTGGATCCTCTATGCCCGGAGCCGTTTATGCTCCGGACCGACCCCGCAGAGCTCGACGACCTCCACGCGCGGCTGCGTTTGACTCGCTGGCCGGATACCCCCGTTGCCGCCGAGTGGTCACTCGGGGCCGACGTTGACTATCTGCGCGAGCTCGTCGCCTACTGGGCTCACGGTTTCGACTGGCCGGCTCAGGAGGCAATGCTGGCCCGACATCCCCACTTTCGAGTGGCGCTCGATGGTCTCGGTATCCACTTCGTCCACGTTCGGGCGGCCGCCCCCACCGGGCGGGCAATGCCGGTGGTCCTCTGCCACGGCTGGCCAGACTCGTTCTGGCGCTACCTCAAGGTCATCCCCCTGCTCACCGACCCTGGCGCGCACGGCGCCGACCCCGCCGACGCCTTCGACGTCGTCATCCCAGACATGCCGGGCTACGGCTACTCCGACGCCCCCACCGGTCCACCGCTGGACTACATCGCCGTGGCCGGACTGTGGGCCCAGCTGATGGATCTCCTGGGTTACCGCCGGTTCGGCGCAGCCGGCGGGGACATGGGCAGCAGCGTGGCCCGCTACCTCGGACTCGACCACGCCGACCGCACGGTGGCCGTGCACCGAATGGACGCGGGCACGCCCGTCTTCACCGGTGACGCCGCGGATCTGACACCTGACGAGAGAGCGTTGTTCGAAGCGGCGGCGAACTGGGGTGCGGCCGAGGGCGCCTACATCGCCATGCACCGCACGAAGCCGCAGACAGCCGCGGTCGGTCTCACAGACTCCCCGGCCGGACTCGCCGCCTGGATCGTCGAGAAGCTACGCGCGTGGAGCGACTGCGACGGCGACGTCGAGCACCGCTTCACCAAGGACGAGATCCTCACCAACGTCACGCTCTACTGGCTGAAGGGGACCATCGGCTCGTCGATGCGCATGTACCACGCGAATGCTGCAATCCCGGCCGCACAGCACGCCCGCAGAGTCGAGGTGCCGTCGGGCTTCTCGCTGTTCCCCGCCGACATCCTCCACCCACCGCGGGCATGGCTCGAACGGATGGCCAACGTGGTGCGCATCGGCGAGCCGGACCGCGGCGGCCACTTCGCGCCGTTCGAGGAGCCGGAACTCTATGCCCGGGAACTTCGTGAGTTCTTCCGCCCATACCGGGCGTCAGCCAGCGCAGACTTCGAGCCACCGTGCGGCCCGACCTAATCGATGCGAACGAGTGGACTTGGGCGTTTGTCGGCGTTGACCGCGTTGGTAACGATGAAAACCGACAGGTCAGCGCGTTGACGGCGTTGGTAGGCGAGGACCGTCGCCGAAGCTACTGCGGACGCGCTGCGGACGGGAACCTTGCGCCCAATTTTGGCGGAGAGAGAAGGCGCTGAGCCATGCAAGGCGCTCAGTATTTCTGGTCGGGGTTACTCCCCGCCCCTCTCCCCAGCGGTGTCGGACACGCCCTGCAGTACCGCGTTGAGTAGTCCGTTGTATCGCGTTCGGCTTACATCGCCTGTCGTCGTGCCGTTCAACACTTCTAACAGCAAGGTGCCGATTAACGCATTAGCTATGGCATTGAGGTCGGTATCGACGCGGAGTTCCCCTTTATCGGCAGCGTGGCGCAGCCGTGTCATCAGCCCGGCGTGCTGCGGGGCACTCAGCCGTTCGTGGAGAGCGTTGTTGTCCGACGGACTCGACGCCGCCGCAGCGATGAGTGCGCGAATCAACGCCGCATTCGATAGCTCAGCGATGAACTCGGCGTGTTCGATCAACCACGATTGAAGATCGGCACGGATGTTCCCTGTGTCAGGAACCCCGAAGGATCCACCACGCCCGTAAGCGTCCAGCACCGCCTCGGCCACCAATGGCGCCTTGGATGGCCATCGCCGGTAGAGGGTTTTCTTTCCTACCTGCGCGCGGGCAGCGACGCCTTCCATGGAGAGCTCCGCGTAAGTGTCGACGGCGAGGAGTTCTCGGGTGGCCGCGAGAATCGCCGCGTCCAACTGGGCGTCTCGTGGCCGGCCGCCGCGCTCGTCGGGCATGCGGCGAGCTTAAGTGGTGCAGCCTCACCGGACGGCAAAGGCTCACGTGAACGCTGATTAGCACTCGGTGGTAAGCGCTGCGGGGTAGGTTCGCCTGAGTAACGACACGAACCGTGTCGCAACTTCAGGATGCTGGCCGCGAAGAAAGGATCCGTCGGTGACCATGCGCTCGTTGCAGGTGCCCAAGAATTGGGACGAGATCACGCCGGACTGGATGTCGACGGCACTTTCGGAGCGCCATCCCGGTGCCACGGTCAAGGACGTGACACTCGAACTGCGTGACGATGGCACGAATCGGCGTGCCCGATTGGGGTTGACGTTTTCAGCGGGCAGCGGTCCCGCCACAGTGTTCGTGAAGGCCGCCGATCCCGCGCATAAGGAACTCATTCGCATGACCAGCGGGATGTTCCATGAGCCACGGCTGTTCACCTCGGGGGTGAAGCTTCCGCTCGAGCACCCTCTTGTCTATGCCGCCCTGATCGACGAAGACGCCTATGACTTCTTCATGGTCATGGAGGACCTCAACGCACGGAAAGCAGACCCGCGAGACTCGACCAGACCCTTGACGGTGGAGCAGGCCGTGTCGGGCGTGCGGGGACTGGGTCGCATGCACGGCCAATTCTGGGGCGAGCGAGTCCTCAACCATCCCGCGCTCGGTTGGCTTGAACCTTTCGTTCCGTGGGACGGAATGCAGTACGCGCCGCTTCCATCGGCCTTGGAGCGACTCGGTGACGACGCTCCCGATGAAGTCATGGCGCTGAGCATCGAACAACTCATTGAGTCCATTTGGAAGCCGTACATCACAACCCTGTCTGCATCGCCGCAGACACTGCTCCACGGCGACCCTCACATAGGCAACACATACGTCCTGCCCCTCGGGTATTTCTTGCAGGGAGCCTTGACAATTGAGGATCGTCGCGAGCACGAACGCGACCTGCTGGGCGAGTACCGCGACGCACTCGCGCTACCTGATGACGAGATGCCTACGACGGACGACATCTGGCTGCGTTACCGCGCCTCGGTGGCTCATGGTCTCACTCTGTGGCTGTGTACGGCCAGCAGCGACGGCGGTCTATGGCAACGCATCGAAGTCGCGGTCACGTTGGCTCAGCGGTACGCCGCTGCATACGCGGACCTGGACACGCCTTCGGCCCTCTCCGACATAACGCCATGAGGGGACTGGCCTGGCAGAACTCAAGCGAGATCAGGCCATACCGCGTTCTAGAACTTGAGGTCAATTAGGGGCTCTGCGCCGCGAGTACGCGGTAGACGGTCGCGCGGCTGACCCCGAGCGCGGCAGCAATTGTGCCGGCCGACTCACCGCTCGCGTGCATCCGCTGGGCCAGGGCCATCTTCGACTGGTCAAGCGCTTTGGGTCGACCGACGGACTGCCCGCGCGCTCGACGCGCCTCCCTCGCCGCCGACCGGCGCTCCCGCCCCAACTCCAACTCAAGCTCGGCAAGGCTCGCCAACACGCCAGCCACCATCCTGCCGGTTGCATTGGATGTGTCGATGCTCTCGCACAGCGACCGCAGCACGATCCCACGCTCACCAAGCTCGCGGATCGTCGCCATCACCTCAGCGGCGTTACGGCCCAGGCGATCAATGCCGACCACGACGATGGCATCACCCTCGCGGGCGTAGTCCAACAGCGCGGCCAGGCCGGGCCGCTGCTCCCGCGTCGAGGTGCCCGACAGCTTGTCCGAGTAGACGCGATTGGCGTCGACACCAGCAGCGGTGAGCGCGTCGACTTGCTGGTCGAGGGATTGGTGTCCGGTGCTGACGCGGGCGTAACCGAGTTGTGTTCCGGTCGCGACCGATGCGGTGTCGAGTGTCATGCAGTTAGCGCTGTCTCAAAAGTCGCAAAACCTGTCAATGTGAGACAAGTGTTTTGACGCATCTTTTGAGACAGCACCAACTGGCAGTTTCTCTACTGCAACCGCTCTCAGCGGACGTGTTTCAATTCTTTAGTTTCGAGACCGCGTTGGTGCAGTGTTCGCGTCCGCCATCTCGGCTATCACGCTGGGCCTGGTAGGACCCAGGTTGCTGGCACCATGCATCGGCCGCAACGAGTCCTTCAACCACGCCGGGGCCTACCCAGCGGGGAGTGGTGCGGCCTAGAACCTTGAGACCGGCGCACGAACCGCCGGCAGCACCAACGTGTCGAAAACCTGTCGCACGAACTGGGCGTCGACGGTTTGTCCGCCGATGGCCCGCATCAGTCCCATGGCGGTGAGTACGTCGGTGACGAGTGACCAGTCGCGATCACCCGATATCTCGCCGCGGGCAGCTGCTTGCTTGAGTATCGCCGACATCGTCCGCCGACCTTTGTGAAGTATCAGGTCGTCGAGCGCTGTAGCGAGTTCGGGGTCGTGCGCGGCCTCCGCTGCGACGCGTAGCACCACGTCGTTGGAGATCAGGTCGTCGTCGTGGCGGGCCGCGCGTTCGACGACGAGTTCGAAATCGCCTGCGAGGCTGCCGGTGTCGGGGGGTACGTCGCTCACTAGGTCGGGCCGCCAGTAGACGAGGGCGTCTGTGATCAAGGCAGCCTTCGAGGACCAGCGGCGGTAGATCGCGGCTTTGCCGACACCGGCCCGCGCGGCGACGTCGTTCATGTTGGTGGCCTGGTAGCCATGCTCGGCGAGCGCCGCCAGAGCGGCGTTGAGAATCGCGGGATCGCGCGATCGGTCCAGCCGCCCATCGGTGCGCTGGCGCAGTCTCGGTTTCGACTCTGCCATGGGTTCCGATCTGCTCGCTGATGACGACGTTGCCGTGGACAGCTTGGCAGACCCGCGCTCCAGTTTCACCGTGTCGATAGTTGGGGGATCGGCGCGGTGTTGGAGTCCGGTTCGGGTTGGTGTGTCGGTTTGGCCGGATGAGTGATCTTGAAGGTGTTCAACGGCCACCAGAACCAGCGTCCCAGCGCGGCGGCTATCGAGGGCGTCATGAACGATCGCACGATGAGCGTATCGACCAGCAGGCCGATGCCGATGGTCATGCCCAGCTGGCCGACCACGCGCAGCTCGCTGACGATCATCGACATCATGGTGAACGCGAACACCATGCCGGCGGCGGTGACCACGCGTCCGGTGGCGCCCATGCCGCGGATGATCCCGGTGTTGAGGCCGGCGTGGATCTCTTCCTTGAGTCGCGAGACGACTAGCAGGTTGTAGTCCGAACCCACGGCCAGCAGGATCACGATCGACAGGGGGATCACGATCCATTGCACGCCGAGTCCCAGGATGTCCTGCCAGAGCAAAACGGACAGTCCACAGGCGGTGCCCAGGGATGCGGCGACCGTGCCGATGATGACCAAGGCGGCTACCACGCTGCGGGTGATGAGCAGCATGATCGCGAAGATCAGGATCATCGAGGAGATGCAGGCGATCAACAGGTCGACCGTGACGCCTGTCTGCATGTCGCTGTAGAGCGAGGCGGTGCCGGCCAGTGAGACCTTCGCGTTCTCGAGCGGGGTGCCCTTGACGGCGTCGGCGACGGTTTGCTTGATTCCGGCGACGTGCTTGATCCCGTCCACCGAGGCCGGGTCACCCTGGTGGGTGATGATGAACCGGACGGCGTTGCCGTCGGGGGAGACGAACATCTTCAGGCCGCGTTCGAAGTCGGGGTTCTTGAACACTTCCGGCGGCAGGTAAAAGGAGTCATCGTTTTTGGCTTCGTCGAAGTAATTGCCCATCAGCGTCGAGCCCTGCGCCAGTTCCTGCTGGTGGGCCTGGATGCCGGCCATCGTGCTGTGCGTGGCCACCATGAAGTCCCGCATCTTCATCATGGAGGCGATGGTGGGCGGCAGATCAGCCAGAAGCTTGGGCATCAACGCGTCTAGGTGGTCCAGGCTTTTGGTCAGGTCGTCGAACTTGCCGGCGATTTGGTCGATGCCGTCGAGGGCGTCGAAGATCGACCGCAATGCCCAGCAGACGGGAATGTCGAAGCAATGCTTTTCCCAGTAGAAGTAGGCCCGCAGCGGACGGAAGAAATCGTCGAAGTTGGCGATTTGATCACGCAATTGGTTAGTGGTGTCCATGATTTCGTGCGTCTTGCTGATCGTGTCGTGCGTGGTCGCCGTCAGATCCTTCATCGTCTCGTACATGTGCTGCATGGTGGCGATGGTCTTGCTCAACTCGTCGGCCTGCTCGAGCATCTGGGCGGTGTTGTCGTTCTGAATCTTGGCCGTCTGCAGGGTGCCCGAGTTCTGCATGGCGATCTGGAACGGGATCGAACTGTGTTCGATCGGCGCCCCCAGCGGCCGGGTGATGGTCTGGACCCGCTCGATGCCATGCAAGTGGAACACGCTCTTGGCGACCCGGTCGATCACGAGCATGTCCGCCGGGTTGCGCAGGTCGTGATCGGCTTCCAGCATCAGCAACTCGGGATTCATCCGGGCTTGGGAGAAGTGCCGCTCGGCCGCCTTCATCGCGACGTTGGCGGGCATGTCGGTGGGCGTGAACTTCTCGTCGTTGTACCGCGGCACGTAGGTCAGCAGACTGATAAAGCCGATGATCGCGATCGCCAACGTCACGACCATGATGGGCACGGGCCAACGGACCACGGCCGTGCCGACTTTGCGCCAGCCCCGCGTCGAGAGCTCCCGCTTGGGATCGAGCAGACCGAACCGCGACCCCACGGCCAGGATCGCCGGCGCCAACGTCAACGCCGCAGCCACGATCACCAGAAGCGCGATCGCACACGGCAGACCCATCGAATTGAAGTACGGCAACGTCGCCATGGTCAGGCACATACACGCACCCGCGATCGTCAACCCCGAACCCAGGATCACGTGCGACACGCCATGATAGGCCGTGTAGAACGCATCTTCCCGGTCCTGACCCGCCGACCGCGCTTCCTGATATCGGCCCAGCAGGAAAATCACGTAGTCGGTCCCCGCGGCAATGACGAGCATCGTGACCATGCTCACCGCATACGGCGTCAGACCGATGATGTTCAAGTTGCCCGCGGTGGCCGTTATGCCCTGCGCCGCAAAGAGTTCGATACCAACAATCACCAGCGACAGCATCGCGGTCACGACCGAGCGGTAAACGATCAGCAACATCACCAGGATGACGCCGATCGATACCAGCGCCATCAGTTGGAGGCTCTTGTGCCCCGCGATGCTGACGTCGGCATTCAGCACGGTGTTGCCGGCCACGTAGGCCTTCACCCCCGGCGGTGCGGGTACCGAGGCGACGATGTCGCGCACGGCGGCCACCGACTTCTTGCTGGGGCCGGTGCCCTGAGCACCGACAAGGAAGACCTGCACATAGGCGGCCTTGCCGTCCGGACTCTGCGAGCCCGCGGCGGTCAGCGGGTCACTCCAGAAGTCCTGGACGTTCTCTACGTGCGCGTGATCCGCGGTCAGCTTGGCGACTATCTGGTTGTAGAAATTGTGCGCGCTGTCGCCGAGCTTGTCCTGCCCCTCCAGGACCACCATCGCCGTGGAATCCGAGTCGAACTGCTTGAACACGTGACCGATGTTCATCATGCCCTGAAAGGCCGGCGAGTTCTGCGGCGCCATCGACACCGAATGCTTGTCCGCGACGTCGTCCAGAGACGGAGCCAGCAGGCCCAGACCCACCGCGACGAGCACCCAGAACACGATGATCGGGATCGACAGGACGTGGATCAGCCGGGCGATGACCGGGCGGCGTTGCGCGGAGTGTGCGTTGCTCATACAGATTTCACCAGACAGTAGATGAACGGTTGATATTCGTCGGTGCTGCGGTCATCGCGCACCTGGCCGTCGACGACGACGCGACACCGAAGACCGTTAACTCCGCGATCGCCCTGGGCAACAAGGTTGGCCGACATCGACGGCAACGTCGTGACAATCGTGAACGACCACGGCAACGCGGCGTTGTCCACGCGATGAGGCTGGCCGTTCTCGTCGAGGTAGTCGACGTTCACGCTGCCCCCCAACCCAATGATCTCGTATGCGATGTGTTTCGGGTTGAACGGCTTCGTATCGTCACCATTGCCCGCGCCGGCCGACGCCGATCCGTGCGCGCCGATCGTGTCGCGGATTCGGACGACCGCGTATGCACCGAGCCCGACCACGACAACGACAAGCAGCGGCATCCAGATCTTCTTGAGTACTCGAAACACCGTGTACATCCCACCCTCTCAGCCATCCGGCGGACNTGGCGTCCGTCGAGTGTCGGCGTCCGGGCGCAGCGTCACGGACTCGACAAGCCCGCGATGCGCGATATCCCCNATCAGACGGAACTTGGGTTCCGCCAAAANGGCACCCTACCCCATCGCAAGATGGTCTGCTCGCCGCCCTGGCCCTGTCAGTAGCCGCGGTCCGAGACAAGACCTCCGATCGTTTTAAGAGTCAAGGGTTGGAAGCCGATCGGTCCTGAAGAGCGTAGGAGTGCATCTTGGATGCGGACCTT
>JGI12631J13338_1000547_pt1 | contig 11309 bp, 8 predicted proteins | sample BlaSpr_A8_Ref_O1_FD_13338 | JGI IMG/M metagenome (IMG submission 13338) | reverse complement strand
ACGCGGCTGTACATCCTCTCAACCAGCTAAAGATCATCGGCTTGTAGGCTTTTATCTTACCAACAACCTAATCTTACAAAACTACATAATCAGCATATAATCTTTTTTTTATCCAGGATTTACCTTGACTATATGTTTTCTATCTTTGCTCTTGTCGCTCTTACGCCACGTTCATATGAACGTTCGACTACATGTATCAAGTAAGTTGCTAGCATTCTCTCGAGCCAGGATCAAACTCATTATTATCAAATAGCAACCACAAAAATTCGGATACAACGATGTCATCTTTACTCTAACTATCCAGGACCTTAAAATTAACTCGCATTTAATTTTGATTTGTAGAAAACATAAAACTCTCATTAACAAACTCTTAGTACTCGTAGACAGCAGCAGTTTAATATATTAAACTATGAAATAAGATTACTTAAATGTAATTAAATCTTACGACATGCATTTCATGAGCCTATTAACGTTATAGTCTACAACGTTAAAAAAACATAAGAGCATGATTTCTCACTTAGATGCCTTCAGCGATTAATCAAAGATTCGTAGCGAATAGCATGCTTTCACAGCTCAAAAACAAGAGAATCATCCTGCCAGTCCTTTCGTACTAGACAGAATACTCAAACGTTTTATGAAATAGTAATAGGGACCGAACTGTCTCACACGTTCTGAACCCACTCACGTACCACTATTAATCGGTAACAACCGAACCCTTGAGCCCTTTTCAGTCTCAGATGTGATGAGCCGACATCGAGGTGCCAAACAATTTCGTCATAGGTACTCTAAGAAATTATCACCTGTTATCCCCGGATACCTTTTATTCGTTGGCAATCTCACGCCCACTTGTTAAGATTGATTACTAGGACCATTTAGAAACTAAATCCTGAATGAATTGTCATTCAACCAGTCAACATGTATAAACCCTTACATTAATATGCAATAAATCTGAATACAACATATCTTTTGTGCGCACTCCGTTACATTTAGGAGGCTACCGCCCCAGTCAAACTGACCACATTCACGCAAAAATTCTAGACCATAGTAATAAATGTTTCGCAGGAACGCCTAACTTTCACAAAAGTGAGCATTTTAACAACATTCATCATAGACTTAATATTACCCCAAGAATAGATTATAAAGCATACAGTAAAGTTCACAGGGTCTTTCCGTCTGCTATTTCTATATCTATCTTCACAATAATCCAATTTCATTGGGTCTACACTAGAACAGTGGGGAAGTCGTTACCATTCGTGCGCGTCGGAACTTACCCGACAGGGAATTTCGCTACCTTAGACCGTCATAGTTACAGCCGCCTTTACTAGTGATTTAAGAGATCAACAAAATCTAGAAGAAACTTAAAGAATATCGATCTCATTCAGCTACTAGCACCGGGCAGGTCTCAGACCTATACATCATAATTACATTTAGCAGTCCTGTGTTTTTGATAAACAGTCCTACCCCCTATTCTGTGCCATCACCCATAAAAAAGTTTTTACTAAAGGCAACAAATATTGAATATAAGAAGTGGAAACCGGCACAACGTATAAAGATCCAATATCGAAGACACTTTAGCTGAGTATACTCTACTTCTCTTGAAATACAAGAAAATTACAAGTAAGTCATCTTTATGGTATTTCGCTTGTATGTTACCTGGAGTTGATATTTACAAGGATAATCGTATAATCTTTATCCCAAAGTTACAGATTGAATTTGCCGTTCCTTTAGCATAGTTAGCCCATCGCCTTAATAAGTTATTAGTTTACCAGTGTCGTTTTAGTACGTTTTAATTTAACACTTTTTCTTGAGAAATATGAGGGCTACTTCTTATAGATGTTATATTAGCCATTAAATTTCTGTCACATATAAAAATAATTGAATGTTAAACAATAGACTCCTTTTTTGTTGCTTTCGCTAAAAAATGAGAGACGTATAACCCTTATCTTACAAGAATGATAAGGAAACCTTTAAACTTTGGCGATAACAATTTTGTTATTAAAACTACTATATTAACATTCTTCACTTAGATTTATGATAAAATATTTCTATAATATCGAAAAAGAACTAAGGATTCTCTATCAATTTAAATTCACTACTTGGGATAGAACAAAAAATCCTTTATTTTAGAAGCCTTCTACTTTAAACGTAGCTGTAACGCTTTCTATAAAAGATGCTGCTTGAAAGCCTACATCCTTTTGTCAAAGTAATAAGACTTCTTTAACTTTAGTTCTATTGCGGTCCTTAGCTAATGTGAGGACTCTTCTCCTTTTGACCAAGACCTTAGCACCCATGGTCTGTATAGTAGATAAATTTATTTGTCTTCAGAGTTTGAATAGTGACCTGGTGAAAAGTCATTATACCCCGCTTCTTGCTTTACACCAATAAACAAAACTACCACGTACCTAAATACATTTCGCAGAAAACCAGCTATCTCCTAGTTTGATTAGCCTCACCCCTAATCACAAGTCATCCCATTCTATGCAACAGAAATGAGTTCATCTTCCAAAAGTTATTAACGAATTTCAATCTCTCATGATTAGATCACTAGTTTCGGGTCTAAATAAAAAAACTTATACGATTTAAAATTTGCTTTCCTTCGCCATATATAATCTTAGCTTGCTTTTTTATTTAACTCTTAATCCATGATACAAAAGTACTTTGTAATTTTTCTTAATGAAAAACGTCAAATGCTTATAAATTCTAATTTCAAGATCTATTTCACCTCTTTATATTGAGTACTTTTCATAGTTCCCTTACGTACTAATTCTCTATCGATTTTCTTATTTATTTTATTTTGAAGTGGTACTTCAATCTAATTACAATCAAAGCCTTCCATATACCCTTAATATATATTTCAATAAAATTACAAGGTTTCAACTTCTACACATTATTATAATAATTTTATTCATTGAAATATATTAATCATTTACGTTCGCTCACCACTACTAATAAAATACAGGTTTGTTGATAAACCATAATTATTGAGATGTCAATTCATTACGTTTATAAAAAACTTAGCGTTTTTATTGTTACCAAAAAGGCATCTTATAGTTAATGTATATCTCATATAAATTTTATTGTATAGCCTTAATAAGAAATCGTTATATCCATCTAGAATCCTTTTTAAATCTTGAGTGACAATTCAAGTGATGGTTACCCTAACTATCCAGCATCTAAAAATAGTAATTTTTAGGTCCTGTTTAGTTAGACAACAGATTATTTTTTGGTCCTATAGTTTAGTGGTAAAACATGTGCCTCATGAGTTATATCGGTAGTTCGATTCTACTAGGACCATTTTAAGCTCTTTCGTTTAGTGGCAAGACGTCAGATTTTCAGTTTGATAACGAGAGTCGATTCTCTCAAGGAGCATGAATTTGACGGTGGTGAAATATATACCACCGTCGATTAAAGATTTATTTGCTCCAAAGGAAGGTTATTTTTATTATACAAAATAAGCATGTTTTCTATATATTACTTAGAGCTAGTATAATTGAGACGAGCTTTGGCAGTTCCTTTTTCTCTACTCCTACTACAACTCATCATGCTAAATTAAAAAAAAAAAAAATTATTATCAAATAGCGAAATGACTTTACTAACTTGCCAAACCTTCGCATACGTTTTATGCATCTATTTTATACCTAATGATAAAAACTATGAAATTAAATTGAATTTACTGATAACCAGTTCAATAAATGAAAAAGTTAATGGCCTATTAGCCGTTGTACGGACATTTATATTCGTAATACCTTTAATAATTATTAGTTTAGCTAATATAATACCAGAAAATAAGAAGCTAACCCTAATTAGTAATTTTTTTGGAATAACGAGTGTTGTCGGAGTATTAAAGTTAGGTTTAACTTCACTTACTGTAGAAATTTTTAATGCAAAGATTCTGACTCTTGAAGAAAAACGAATAATTTTTAAAACAGAGTTTATTCGTATTCTGGAGAAATATTATATAAACTCATTTGATTTATATAATCTGTTACAAAAATATATAAATGATTCTTATTTTATTATTTATGATAAACAATTAATTGGTCTCACCAATAATTCTTCAATACGAGATTATGCAAAGGAAGTAATTAAAGATCTCCTTTTGGCTATTCAAAACGAACAAGGATTTGTTACCCTTGCAGAAGACATTATCTATAACAACGTTGCATTAAAGTTTTTTTTAATATATTACACCATTATATTCTTTGTAATAACCTGTGGTATTATTGAAGATTAAAAAATTTTTAATCGGATAACCTTGGGTCTTTGTTTTTACTATCAATACCTTAACCTTAAATTCTACAAAAATGATTCTGAGTGTATATGCGTTTATGTATACACTTTTGGTGCTCTATAAGCCGCCTGGCAGCGGCTTTTCTTATCATACAACCTTATGAACACCACAATAGAAATTGTAACTCCTATAACTACGGAACCAACTAGCATAACCCCAATTAAGGAAGAATCTATTAATAATTCTTCGAATCAATTAGAAAATAAAATTTCCAATGTTATTTGTCACAATGCAAGCTTTTCAAGTAATGTATAATCAAGTTAATTTGAGAATTAATATTATACAACAATCGATAGAGAAGTTATCTCTGAAAATCCAAGAAAAACAAAACATCATAACACCAGATGTAGTTGAAAACACTCCAACGATCATCAATGACCAAAACCAGTTAGATGATTATAAACTTTTACAAAAACATATGTAAAAGTTTATAATTGTCCTATAGATATTTTTCCTATTCTAATGTGTCTTCAAAATATTTTCCTGGATTGGAAAATTAGACGACCAGTAGCAAATTGGAAAGAAAAAACTAATTTTTCTCCTTGTGAATTATTAAGTTTATTAATAAATAATGGTACTTTGTATATACCAACCGAATTTATTAATTCGTGTCAAACAACTCCTCGTGGAACAACTGAACAAATTCAGGAACCTATCGTTAATCAAGAATTTGATGCGACACGAATAGTAAATGAATTACATAATATTCGTATGCAAGCTGCTGAAAGAATAGAAGCACATAGAGAAGCTGGAGATACTTATCTTCAAATTGGTGAACGTATCCGAGAATTAAGAACGGCTATGTATGATATAATGGGTTCTATAACGCTTTGGACATTTCATCATCCATATCTAGCAGCAGGTGCCGTTAGTGCAATTGCTGGTGTTTTTCGTATTTTTCATCAGGGGACGTAGTGCAATGTCAATTGGACGAGCTATAACAACAGGAGCCACCACAAATGGTCTTGGTGGCCTTGTTATTACTTTAGGTAATAACAACCCACACCAAGTTATTCTGCGATACAATTTTCGTAGAACATTTGAGAATCTTGCAGACGCTGGTGGTATAGCTTATGTAATCCGTATTATTCTCAGAGGTTTAAGAAGATGATTTGATTCTTAAGACATGATTATTTTATAAAATACCTTAACCCATTATACTCTTTTCCATAAGCAAATAAAAGATCCTAAAGAGGGGAAAGTAATAGCCATAAAAGTAATTTATGTGATATTATTTCCCTAATAGGTTTTTTAGTATTATTTTTCTTTGGACGTCTTCTGGGAAGCAGCTTGTCTAGCATTTGCTATCTCTACAGCGTTTTATCACTTATAATTGTTTATATTATTTTGTCCATATATTTTTTATGGTCAAATATAAGCTTTACAATAGGATCTTGGATATCTGTAGGCACCTTGGATATTACTATAAATTCATAATGATCCTTTGTCTATTACTTTGGTACTCTAATTCTTTTATAACATTATTAATCTAATTTATTCCTATGATATTTACATGAAGATCCTAATTAGTTAAATTCTTTGCCTATTAAGCTTCTTCTCATTTTCAATGTCTGTTTAGTCTTTGCTGGTAATTACTTATTATGTTTCTAGGCTGGGAAGCTGTGGATTAGCTTCTTATTACTTATAAATTTTTGGATACTAGAAACTTAGCAATCAGTCCGCAATTAAGGCTATTATTTTTAATAGAATGGTGACGCTGCCTTTATAAGTGCGTTGGGAATTATTTATTATTTTTTAACTCTTTGATTTAGAAGACCTAGAATTACTTATTCTCAATATGGACAAACTACTTTCAGCTTTTTTCATATTCCTTCCCACTATTGAGTTATTGCAGCATTCCTTTTTTAGCTGCTGTGCTAAATCAGCACAGTCTTTTTACATCCTTGGTTGCCAGATGCAATGAAGGACCTACTCCTGTTTCAGCTTTACCACATTCTGCGACATGGTTACTGCTGGTGTTTCCCAATATTAAGATCTCTGTGATTTTCTCTCACGCCCCTTATATTTCAATATAGTTGCCTGTATTGGATTAATACAGCCAATATCTCGTCATTAACTGGTTAATACAATATGACATAAAGCGTATAATGCTTTCTCAACGTGCAGCCAACTTGGTTTATGATGTTTGCTGTGGAATTGGTAACTATACTTTGCTTTATTTCATCTTGTTAATACGCTTTCTTTAAAGCACTATTATTTTATGCGCAGGATCGGTTATACATGCAACGGGTCATCAGGACATAAGACGTATGGGAGTTTATTTAAAGATTACCTATAACTTATATAGCAATGCTCTTGCATCTTTATCATTGATTGGTTTTCTTTTCTTAGTGGTTTTTATAGAAAGATTTTTTATTAGAAGCAACATATAATATTTTTGGTATGTCTCTTATGTTATTTATTTTGTATCTAAATTTCAACCGCCGTTAGTTATTCTACTCTTTCAGATTGATTTTTTTTGTCTTTTAGGAGATCAAGCATTTCCAATAAAACGCTGAAAACTATTCAGAAAGTTCCTACTTTCTATATATACATTAATTATCTTGACAATCTTTTCCATTTTTCAGGTTTTTATTTAAAAGATTAATGACTTTACAAACCTCTTATATAATTTTAATGCGTCTCCTTCAGTGAAATTATAACAGATCAAGATTCTTTAATGATTTATTTAAGGTTTTCCATCTATATTCTCTTTAACGGTTTAGGGCTTGTTTATATAATTTATCGCTAATAAATTTAAAAGGCCAAAAGGCCTATAGACAGTACTATTATTACCTTATTTTCTTGTAAAAAGTTTTTTGAGATGCTTTCAATAGTTTCTATATTTCTTACCATCTGCATATTCTCCTTAAATATACCTACAAATTAATAGATAAGGAATCTTAGAATTCTAGGATCTACGGGTATTATAGTTTTCTTGAATAATCTTTTATAAGATTGTAAATGTGAAACTACTTTAATTATTATCGCTCTTTTCTATTATTATATTTGCTCTTGGAGCTACTTTATTATGTTTTATGGTTTAAGCATGTTAGTCATAATGCTCTTATTTATTGGCACCCAAGCTATTATTGAATATATTTTCTAATAGATTATTTATGTTTGATAAAAAATAATTTAGATTTTTAATATAAGTATAATAAAGGATATATATAAATAACCTATGCTACTGCTACTGTTTTTGTAAAGTTCATTATCATAATTGACCAGTTTTATTAATAGTAGCTACATTAACATTATTAGAACGTAAAATATGGCTGCAATAAAATTCGTAGAGGACCTAATGTTATAGGATTAGGTTATTGCAACCCTTGCTGATGGTTTAAAACTTTTGATTAAAGAATTATTATACCATTAAAAGGAAATAAATGGTATTCTTATTATCTCCAGTACTGTTTTTATACTTAGTTTTGCTACTGGGCTGTAATTCTTTTGAAGAGTATTATGTTGCTCTCCTAATCTTATGTATTGGTATTCTTGGCATTTCATCACTTTCTGTATATGGTATTTATTAGGTGGTTGGTCTTGAATTCACGTCATGCTTTTCAGGAGCCTTACGATAGCATCTCAAATGATTTATATGAATTAGTTTAAGCCTATTAGTTTTATTAGTTGTATTTTAGCTCAATCTTCAATTTTGTTGATATTGTAATTCCCAAACTACACATGGTTTATAATACATTGGCACCCTTTGCTTAGTTTATTTTATAGCTGTGTTAGTGAGACCAATCGTACACCCTTTGATTACCTGAAGCTGAAGTGAGCCTGTTGCTGGATATAGTGTGAATATTCAAGTGGTCCTTTGCTTTTTACTTCATCGCAGAATATGCAACCTTATATCTGGTCTTTTACACTACTATTCTTTTTCTTGGAGGATGGTTCCTATTTCATATATTCCTTTCTAAGTGGTTTTATGTTATTTACTTTAAAATTATGTTTATTTTAACTTTATTTTGTTGATACGAGCAGCCTACCTCGCTATCGATGGGACCAACTTATGAGCTTGGCTGGAGGGCGTTTTTACCTATGTTTTGATTGGCTGTTTTCTTGTTTATAGCTTATTTATTTTTTATGTAAATTTTATAAACTAAATAAGAGGATATTTCGAAGAAGTGATTAGCTTAGGTAATCACTTCTTTTTGTTTCACTTGACTAATTTTGAATAGACTTAGAAATAGCTTCTCGAATACGTTTTGTCTTAAAAATGTGATGTAACTGTGGATATAGCTGAAATGGCTCCTTAATTGGTAGTATAAAAACTGGAATATATGCTTTCGCAGGACGCTTATGTAATTCTTGAATTGAAAACTTATTTTCAAAAACATTACAGAGATCACGCTCAGAAAAAACACGTTTATTTAAAAACGTGTCTAAAGCTATTTGATATGCACGCACAAGCACTTCAGGATGTGTCTCTGCAACTAATTTATGAAATAGCATTAAAAAGTTAGGATTTAGAAATATTGCTAATGCTTCTTTTCCTTGTGTTAGACAAGCATCTTTAGCATTTGGTATAGTATTAGAAATATTATGTGGCCGGATACTTGGAATCATGGTTAATACCTTAGCGCCCATTTTTTGAAAAAATGAAGCTTTATCCTCGATTGTAGGATTTAGAGTATTAATAGGAAAGCCTTGTGGAATGTTATAGAATTTTGATTCAGGATCAAACATTTTTGTAATTTCATGGATTGGTGGAACAACAATTTCTGAAGAATATTTTTGGGGTGTCGATGTGGACTCCTTGTTTATTATTTTAAGTAAAAATTTACTAGAAAGAATATTAGATAAAAATTTTTATCCTTATCTGAGATTATATTTATTATATCATGTTTTTAATCCCTTGAACAATTTGAAATTATGTAATTGCTAAACTAATTTATTAGGTTTCGATATAAATATAACATGTTGGTTACTATAGTATTATTTGCTCTAACACTATTATCACTTAATTATCACATCTTCTTGGTTTCTTATTTTAACACTTTAAACCCTCGGTACAATGTTTGGTTTTTTGATATGTTTGAGACTGCTGAAAATACAGACAAATATGATTTAGATCCTGATATGCTAGCAATTTATTCGGGATTATGTTTGTTAATTATAATGATGAGTTTTCTCTATATCTTTCGTAAAAATTTAATTAACTTCTCCTTCAAGATGTTTTCCAAGATTTTAGCAAATAATTATATGTGTTTAATTATTTGTTCCTTTTGTTATTTTATCTTTCAAATTAAAGCATTTTTTCACGAATACAATAACGGATTAACGTATCATTATATTTTAACTATTGGTAACATCACGTTTTTAATTAATCTCAGGTTAAATCCTGAAGGTTTTCTCGGTAGGCCAGAAGTCTGGATGTTTTTTTTGTTAACTCTCCATTTAATTTTAATTAGTTTGGAACATTTTGCCATAAATATTCTCGATTTTATGGCAAAATACCCTGAACATATGTTCAGCCAACGTTTTCAGGCTTATCTCATAAAAAAAAAAAAATAAGGTCTTTAAATTAGATAGAACACTTCTGCTCTATTAAAAGGACTTATATTTATTAATGCGTAATCGCGCAAATCTTTTAATATGAAGTTTTAAGACATTGTTTCTTTAGCATGGAAAGAGCTAAATCGTTGGTAAAAGACTTCTTTGTTTATAAAGAAGTATCTAAGTTTAAATGCAGATAAAGTATATAATAAAAGCTAGTTAGCGTATAATAAAGGAGTTGTTATTAAAGATATTCCAATTACAAAAAATACTATAGTTGAAACTAAGTTACAAAAGAACCATAGCTACTATTAAGTTAAAATGTAAATAGCATCGGGGTAGTCTGGGATACGGCGTGCATTCCGGCCAATCCAAGTAATGCATTGGAAAGAAGTTAAATTAACGCCTATGAAGTAGTAATGAAATGCAAACACCTGCTGTTTCTAATAACTAAAATTAGCACGACATATTTGATTTCTTTTCGTAATTCAAAGGATTATAGACGAATTCCCATTCTGTGGCTCATAAGTCGTAAAGACTTAATAACACAAAACCAATATAAAAAGCTGCAAATGCTGCGAAACAGCACCCATAGATAAACATAATGAGAGTGAGCTACCACATAATAGTATCATGGAAAGCATATCTAAGCCTGAGTTAGCCAACGACTCCGCTAAGGCCTCCAAGAGTAAACAACAAAATGAACCCTAAGATGAACAATAAGGGTGTCCGTAATTTTAGTATGCTCCAAATAGAGTTGCTAACCACTAAATATTTTGATACCGTAGGTACAGCAATATCATTGTAGCAGCGTGAAATAAGCTCGTATCAACATCGAGGCCAACTGTATACATATATGAGCCCATACTATAAAGCCTAAATACCGATTGACAATAAGGCATAAACCATACCTAAATATCCAAATATTCCTTATTAGCATAGTTTGTATAATAATAGATACATACCAAAACCTGGTAAAATTAAAATGTACCTCAGGGTGACCAAAAAACCAAGAGAGATGTTGGTATAATATAGGATCTCCTCCACCGTAGCATCAAAGGAAGAAGTATTAAAATTACATCTGTTAGAAGCATGGTATAGCACCTGCTAAACAGGTAAGGATAACAATAAAAGAATCACGGTTACCAGAACTGCCCAAACGATAAGGATAGACGTTCTGCAGTTAATCCTTTTAACGCATATTTCGAATGTGCATATAAAATTATAGCACCTAACATAGAAGAAACACCTGCTAAATGAAACTAAAAATAGCAAGATCTACTGAAGACCACTATGTCCTGTTATAGATGCTAAAGGAGGATAAATGGTCCATCCTGTTCCAGCACCTATCTCACATAGGATGATAATAAGATAAGAATTAAGGAAAAGGTAAAAGCCATAAACTTATATTGTTTAGGCGAGGGAAGGCCATATCAGGAGCCCCAACAAGCAATGGACAAACCGATTACCGAATCCACCAATAAGCGCTGCATCACAAAAAAAAAAATCATTA
>JGI12631J13338_1000543_pt1 | contig 11382 bp, 14 predicted proteins | sample BlaSpr_A8_Ref_O1_FD_13338 | JGI IMG/M metagenome (IMG submission 13338) | reverse complement strand
CCCAGCGACTCGCCGTGATCGGCCATTACCGCGATCATCGCTCCATCGTAGAGCCCGCGCGTTTTCAACTCCCGCAGTAATTTCCCCACCGCCGAATCCATGTATGCAATCTCTCCGTCGTACGGCTCCGCCGCATACCGGCTTTTGTAGGGTTCGGGCGGTTCGTACGGTTCGTGCGGGTCATAAAGATGAACCCACATGAAGAACGGACCTTGTGGATGGGAGTTCAACCACGCCAGAGCATGCTCCACCACCTCACCGCCACGGCGTTCAACCGTGCGGTAGCGATCTTCTTCTTTATCGAACGCTGCCGTGCTGAAACCCGCGTCGTAGGTGTCAAACCCCCGGTCAAAACCGGGAGCGCCCCCATTAGGGTCAAGAGCTATGGAGCCAATAAATGCCGCCGTGTGATATCCACGAAATCGTAGAATCGCCGGGGCATAGGGGAGATCCTCCGCTAGCACATCGGGAAAGTCATATACCTGATGGAACTGCGGATAAGTTCCCGTAAGAATGGTCGCGTGCGAAGGAGAAGTCAACGGAGCCTGCGCATAGGCGTGCGTAAACACCGCCGCTTGCCATGCCAGTTCGTCCAGGTTCGGCGTCAGCCCGCGCTTCGATCCCAGAAACCCCATGCGATCCGCGCGCGTCGTGTCGAGCGTGATCAACAAAATGTTGGGTGCGGACGTTCCAGCCGCCGCCGTACTCGCGCACCAACACACCAAACACAACCACCGTCGAATCACGCGCGCACCGAACACATTACTCCTCAGACCCAAAATCGAGACTCAGGCTCGCGGCCATCCCTGATCCGCTGGATCATTGTTGCGGACTGCTTGCCGGCGGCGTCGCCGCGGGCGGCTTGGCTTTCGGAGTCCTTGCCGGCTTCTTCGTGGGGCCTTCAGGAAGGCGCCCACAGTCGTCCGGATAAATGAAAAGCGTTGGATCCTGCGGGCCCAGGACTACTTCCTTGAATCGAACCACCCTGCTCCCTTTACTATTCAGATCTTCGACCTTAATGGGGAAGCCCTTCCATTCTTCCGGCTCCCAGAATCTCAGCTTCGTGGCTACCGGAAGGTCTTTTCCACTCACGGTAACGTCCTCCACCTGACACACGCGTCCGTCCACTGTCTCCTTCCCGACCGCCACGCGCTCGCTGGTGTGGCCGGGTCTCGAAGCGATGAAGGGCCAGGAGCGAAAATACGCGTGCGCGACCTTCACGCATCCCATTTTCGTCTGACCGTAGGTCGTCTCTTGCGTCAAATCGGTGATGTAATAGCCTTTTTCCATGGGGCCTTCCGACCTCAGCAGGTTTCCGGATCTGTAAACATAACCCTCCCGGTCATCGTGAGCTTGCATACTGCCCACCATCACCGCCGAAAATTCTGTGAACTCGTCTAACGGAAATCCCGATTTCGCAGCCGCCGCCTCGCCTGCCTGTCCCGGCGTTGACTCCTTCGGTGTCGCCTGCCCTGGTGCTGCCTCCTGCGTCACCGCCGGCTCTTTTGCGGTAGTTTGCCCCACCGAATCCTGCCCTTGTGCTGCTTCTGTCCACAGCCCCGCCGCCATCAGGCACCGGGCGAACAGCAGCATCGTCGTCCATCGAATCATTCCTTTCCCCCGATTAAAATCGACTCTCCGCACATAGAAAAAAGGCCACCCGGGGAACCAGCGTGGCCCACGAAAAACGTCAGGATCGGATTGTTACTGCAGGGTCGTCCTGCGGCTGGCTTTGTCCTTTTTCAGGGCAGCGGTGCTCGCCTTGAACGTGGTCCCTGCGGCCTGCGCGGCCTGCGACCTTTTGTCCGGAAGCTTGTCCGTCAGGAAGCCAAAGTTCCCAAGGAACTCGTATCCGCTGAAGCCAAGGAACGAGTCCCAATTCCATTTGCCAGGCTTGTTCTTGGAGTTTACGGACGTAGCCGTGATCGTTATCCACTCCTCGCCGGTGTAAGCGCCAGCGTAGGCGTCCAGGATCGCGTCAGCATAAATGTAACGGCCGGAGCCGGTGATGCCCGGCTGCAATCCAGTGCTCCCTAGGTCCAGAGTGGTAACTTTGATCGCGGTGCCTTCGAGAGTCGCAAACGGATTCGCGGAGGCAGCGCAAGCATCCAGAACGTCCATGCCGCTCATATAGAAGTTGTTGACTCCACCGGTCTGCACGATTTCGTAGTTGCAATATTGTACTCCGCCGGTGTAGTTAAGGAATCCGAAAGTGAAGCTACCTTGCGCAAAGGCGAAGCTGCAGCAAAGGACAAGAAGAGTGATTATCGCCAAGCTTTTCAGTTTCAAAGGAATCCTCCTGGAGGTTTTGTTCACAATTGTGAACAACAACCCCGAGACAGTACACCTTCTACTGGCGAAGAGTAGTCGCGTTGCACTGACAGCCTGGAAGCTTAGCCCATTCCGAAACGATGTCAAGCAAAAATTTTGCAAAAGAGAAACACATTGCACACTTGCCGTCGATTATCAAATGGCCTACGTTCCGATAGCCGCTCTTCGCTTTGAATGTCGTATCTGTCTTGCCTAAGAACAGGATCGGTGTAGAATCACCTGCCAGCAGGTCAGAGAAGGTTCTGCACCAGTCATTTCCGCCCATGGTTTCACGCTTCCTCTGCTCCTGACTTCGCTAAGGAGATACCGTTATGCAGGCTCGCAGGATCGCGCTCGCCGCTTGCCTCGGCCTTGTTCTGCTCATGCTTTCGGCCCCGGCCCAAGCGCAATATCAGGTCACAATTTTAGATTCGAATCAACTCGGTCTAGTCAATGGTGGGGGCAACGGAACCCAAAACGTGCACGTCGACCCGCTGCTGGCCAACCCCTGGGGACTGGCGCATAGCGCAACAGGGCCTTGGTACGTTCCCGATAACGACACGGGATGGGTGACCGTCTACAACGCAACGGGAGGACAAATACCCCTCCGCATCTCGATTCCCACGGCCGGAAGCGAAAACGGCTCGGCGCAAGGTGGAAACGGTCCGGGCACTCCGACGGGAATCGTTTCGAACGGATCATCGACGGATTTCCAGGTTCAGGGCATGCCTGCGACTTTCCTTTTTGACACGCTAGATGGCACCATCAGCGCATATGTGCCGGGCGTGAATGCCAACCAAGCGATCATCGTGGTCGACAACTCGGCCAACGGGGCGCTCTACCAGGGCTTGGCCATCACCAGTTATCCCGCGGGGAATTTCCTTTACGCACTCGACAACGCCAACAATGTAATCGATATGTACGACGGCACCTTTACGCTGGTGAAATCGTTCGGCGATCCGTCGATCCCGTCCAACTTCTCGGCGTTTGGCATTCAGGACATCAATGGCATGGTTTACGTCGCCTACGCTAAACCGAACTACGGCTCCGGCGGTTACGTCGACGTCTTTACGGAGAATGGTGTCAAGGTGAAGACACTGATTAAGGGACTACCACTGAACCAAGCCTGGGGGATCGCCTTGGCGCCCAGCAACTTTGGGCCGCTCAGCAATACTCTGCTGATTTCAAACAACTCGGAGTTCGGGACTATCAACGCGTTCGACCCTAATACCGGCAAGTTTGTAGGCACGATCAAGGATCAGAAAGGCAAGCAGGTCGTCCTCAACAACCTCTGGGGAATCGCTTTCGGTGGCGGGAACTCATCCAGTGGAGCAACCAACGAGCTGTTCGTCACCGTGGGCAACGGCAACGGGCTCAACGAATTGGCCGGCACCTTTTTATCAATCAAGCCGTAATTGACAACAACAGCAGGCAGTAACTTGGGCCGCCTGAATGAGGCGGCCTTCTACTCCGGGAACCCGGGCGTCGCCGACCAAGCCATCAGCTTCGATAGCGGTGAGGACACCTCAGCTCCATTCAGCCTCGCGTCTTTGTTTACTTTCTTCCTCAAAGTTGGAGCAGTTCTTTTTGGAAGCGGTTATTTTCTCCTGGCCTTTCTTCGCACGGATCTGGTGGTTCGGCTAAAAGTGGCTAACCGGTTATTTGCTCGGCCGCGTGCCGGGTGCCATCGTCGCAACCGTTGCGATCTTTCCACCTCGTTTATTCTTATCGCAATTGTTCGCCCACTGGTTCCACGTTTGAGGAAGTCCCCCGTTTTCGGTGCGTCCCTCGATGGCGTGAATGTCGGGGCGTTGGCGTTGATGGTCGTAGTCACCTGGCAATTGGGTCGGGCCGCTCTGGTGGACGTGACTACAATCGCGCTAGCCTTGTTGAGCGCTCTCGCCCTCATTCGTTCAAAATCAACTCGACTTGGCTCATTCTGATCGGTGCGATTGTTGGCGCTGTCGCGGCAAGAGGAATCAGTTAGGATCGGGGTTCTAAAGGAAGTCTCGATGATGGAATTGTCTGAATCCAGACGCAAGTTTCTAAAAGTAGCGGGCCTGACAGCGGGAGCGGTTTTGCTTTCGTCCGGCAATGTCGTTGCCGAATCCGGCATATCGTCACAGAGCAGTGAGTCGCCTGCTCCTTCCGACTCTGGTTCCGCAGATTATACGCTGCACATCAAAACATCTGCTGTCGAGATCGCGTCCAACCGCATCATCTCGGCCGCTACGTACAATGGGCAATTCCCAGGGCCACTGCTCCGCTTTAAGGAAGGCCAGCAGGTCACCGTCGATGTGTACAACGACACGGACACGCCGGAGCAATTGCATTGGCACGGTCAGATGGTGCCGGTTGACGTGGATGGAGCCACAGAAGAAGGCACACCATTTATTCATGCCCATGGTAAACGCAGGATCGTATTCACTCCGCGACCCGCAGGATTTCGTTTCTACCACACGCACAATCGAGCCGGAGCGGATCTCTCCGCCGGACAATATGGCGGCGAAGTCGGCCCTGTTTACATCGAGCCGAAGCATGAGCCCGGCAACTACGACCGCGAGATATTCCTGGTGCTGAAGGAGTTCGAGCCCACTTTCAGCCGCGGCGGAGACATGGCAATGGATTTCCTCTCTCCGGCGACTAAAGTGAAAGCGCTCAAAGAGCAAGGCGAGTCGACCATGAGGGCTTCCCTCGCCAAGCGCATGCCGCGCGGATACGAAATCGGCTACGGTTCTTTTACGATCAATGGCCGGATGCTGCACCACGGGGACCCAATCCGCGTGAAGCAGGGCGAACGAGTTCTGTTCCATGTGTTGAATGGAAGCGCTACCGAGATTCGCAGTCTTGCGCTGCCTGGCCATTCTTTTCACGTGGTCGCTTTGGACGGCAATCCCGTGCCGAATTCCGCGAATGCTCCCGTGCTCTGGCTGGGCACAGCGGAGCGAATTTCCGCGATTGTGCAGATGAATCACCCAGGAGTGTGGATCATGGGCGATCTAGCGGATGATGATCGTCATCACGGCATGGGAATCATCGTCGAATACTCGGGAGCTAAGGGCAAGGGTCAATGGATCTCGCCCCCGCCCTATCGCTGGAACTATGGGCTCTTCGCGAAGCCCGGCACCACTGCTGCGCCGCCGGACAAGACGTTCGAGATGATTTTTGCGAAGGATAACGCCGCCGAAGAGGGCTTCAACCGATGGACGATCAACGGAGTGTCCTACCCGATGGCCGGGGAGATCGTCCCCGCCTCATATCATTTGAACCAAGGCGAGCGTTACAGAATCCGCATGCGCAACGCCAGCGATGATATCCATCCCATCCATCTTCATCGGCATAGCTTTGAACTCACGAGCTTGTCGGGAAAGCCCACATCCGGAATCCTGAAAGACGTGGTTATGCTTGGCGGCTACCAGGAAGCCGAAATCGACTTTATTGCGGACAACCCAGGATTGACGCTATTCCATTGCCACCAGCAACTGCATATGGATTTCGGCTTCATGACACTATTCGACTATATGTGAATGACAAAACAGTCCTCTAAATTTTAGATTTCTAATGATTCCCGATCGAGCAGCGCGGAATCGTTCTATTCCGTCCGGGATCATTTTCGGTGCTGTACTTCATCCGCTCGTGGTAATCCATCTCCAGAAGGAATTGTGTGAGTATGATGATTTTGATTTTCGCATCCACCAAGTCGCGAAAGAATGCTTTGTCGGCCTCGTCGAAATCGTCAGACAGCGTGCAGAAGCAGATATAAGAGCCTGTCCGTTCACAGAAAATTCTCAGCTTCTTTCGCTCGCCCTCTTTGAGGGCAGCTCCTGACTTGGACTCGCCCCTCGGATAACCGAAGAAAGATATAGGCCTCGATTCTCACATAGGATCGTGGTTGGCACTGTTAGCCAACACGCTAGCTTGCGTAGCTTCGTGACCGAATGGCGCCGAGCACCAGCGTCGAGCACCACTGTTTCATGAAACCGTTAAGTTGGGACAAGCAACAGACTACACAGAGTCCGACGCAAGTGATTCTGAAGATTCTGCAGATGAACGCTCCCGTCACCATCGAGAAAACACAGACGAAAACAGATTGTGAGGCACGCAGGTTCATCGCTGCATACGGATCGTCGCCAACCGATTCCCACGTCCACTTGCCGCTCGTCTTGACCCGCAATGCGTAGGTGCAAACAGGATGATGCTCTGACACCCCAGCCACGCGGCACCCGCCAGGACGGAGACGGTTCTTGGAATCCCAGACCACGGGACGGTAGGAAGACTGGACGCGCCTTCGGGGTTCCGTAGCGCAGATACAGTGGAGCCTTTTCGATCGTGCCGCTTAGCCGCGAGCGTGGAGCAACCTAGGTCGTGCTGGCGTCGCTGGCAATATATTGGAATTCGAGACGAAGATCGGTACTCTGGCTATCACAGGAGAGCCACATGCGACGCCACATATCTTCGGGATCGTCCTTCGAAACAGAAATCGGGTACTCTCGTGCCGTCGTAGACGGAAACTGGGTCTTCATCGCAGGTACGACCGGCTTCGACTACGAATCAATGTCAATATCTGACCAGTTGCTCGAACAAGCAGAGCAGTGCATGCGAAATATTGCGAGAGCATTGCAGGAGGCCGATAGTGGGTGGGAAGACGTCGTTCGGGTTCGCTATATTTTTCCGAGAGTTGAGGACTTCAAGCCGTGCTGGCCAGTGTTTCGCAGGTACTTCGAAAAGGTGCGCCCAGCAGCCACGATGATTTCAGCAGCCCTGTCGGATGTGCGAATGAAGCTTGAAATCGAGGTAACAGCACTCAAGAGATCGTGAGGTGAGTCCTTCGCTTACGGCTTCGGTCATCTGCTGAGGATGGAAATCTGTATGGGACGCAGCACTTGGTCGCTTCGTTGTCGTACTTCGCATTCTAAGGATGACGGCCAACTCAGAACCTACAAAAATGAAGTGAAAGCCAGAAGCAAAAGAAAAAACCCTCTCGACCATCTGAGAGGGTTAGCGAACTGGTTGGAGAAATTTTACGCTGCGCGCACCACATTGCCCGCCTGGAAGCCTTTGGGGCCTTTCAGCAGATCAAACTCGACGGTCTCACCTTCATTCAGCGAGCGGTAGCCGTTCTCCTGGATGGCCGAGAAATGCACGAAGACATCCTCGCCGGTGGAGCGCTGGATGAATCCGTATCCCTTCGCCCCGTTGAACCACTTCACAGTACCCTTCTCTCTCACAAAGAAACTCCTTTCACCTCATCGCTAAGAATGATTCTTCCGTCCCTTGTTTGTTTGCCCTGGCCGGTTTGTCCTGGGACACAGGACGCGGTTACAGGACACCCCCTCAGAGGGACGGTAAGAATTTTTGGTCGATTTTTGGCCAACGCCGCTGCGCCCAGGCGATAGCGCTCCAACAGAAACGGCTCCTCTGTAGTTCGTCGGACGGTTGCCCGCGACGAAATACTGTGGAGCCGCGAAAAACGAAGGCGCGATGTCGCACTGCCGACACAGAAACGTCAATCCTGATTGCTCGCCAACCGGGTCGGGCTGACGAGCAACAGATAATAGCAGGAAGATTTCAGTTGGCAAGCGCGAAATTGCTCGACTCGCATCAAAAACAAATATGACTCGAGGAGATGAGGCGGCTGCTACGCACTAAGACGTGTACCAGCGTGCCTCGACGGAAGCCCGTAAGTATTTGATAATATTTGAGAAACCAGTGTCTTCGATCACTACCATCGAGCTTGTTGAGAAAGAGAGTGCGGCCGAACTCGGCAGCCCCCAGGACGAGGGATTCGTGCGCTCGACGGCGCGTTATCTGCTCCGAACCGAGGTTCACACCTTTGCGTTCTCGGTTGCCGCGAACGCTATTCTTTCGTTCTTTCCCTTCCTGTTGTTGCTGATGACATTAATACGCTATGTCTTTCATTCACGGGTGATGTACTCCATCGTCGAGAGCCTGCTGCGGGACTATATTCCAACGGGCCAAGATTTCGTGATTCGAAACTTGAACGTGCTTGTCGGCACGCACCACCAGGCCAAAGTGTTCTCGCTCGCCATGCTGCTGATCACTTCTACCGGAATTTTTATGCCGCTCGAAGTTGCCCTCAATCGCGTCTGGGGATTCGGCAACAACCGCTCTTATCTGGCGAATCAAATGGTGTCGCTCGGGCTGGTATTTGCCTGCGGATCCCTGGCCCTGCTGTCGGTTGGATTGACCGCGGAAAATGTTGCGCTTCTAAAGAATGTGCTACATGGCTACAGCGCCTGGTATGTCACCATCGTGGACTTCGGAATCATGAAGATTTCTTCGATCCTAGCCAGCATCGCCATTTTCTTTTTGGTTTATTGGTTGTTGCCGAACGGGAAGGTTCCGATTCGAGCAGTGTTGCCTGCCGCTATACTCATGGGTTTGCTCACAGAGGCGCTGAAGTACGCTTATATCTTCGCCCTNCCGCGGCTGAACTTTGCGGAAGTGTACGGACCGTTCGCCATTTCAGTCAGCCTGATGTTCTGGGCCTTCTTGTCGGGCATGCTGCTGCTGACCGGGGCCCACCTTTCGGCGCGAACGATATCGCCCGCCTAGCTAAGCTAGGGTGGGCGTCGGCCTTATTCGCGAAGAGACCAATCCCCGTACCGGCGGCAAAGGGCTGATTTTCGTGTCCAAGGATGACACCGGCTTCGATACCGATCCCATCGATCTCGGGAATTGCTTGACTGAGTCGCTTGAGAAAATTGACCTCGAAGGTGCCGACATCTCACCGGTCGAGAGAAGGTGCTGCTCGCCATAAAACGCAATTTGCCTGAGAGGACAGCCACTAGGGCTTAGTGACTTCAGTCACGTGCGCCGAAGCCGGATTTACCGGGAGCGCTCCCCCCTCATATACAGTCGCACCAGTGCAACATCGAAAGGAAGTGTTTGCCATGCCTACAATACCAACCCGCGTCGCGGATCGGCTCAAATCAAGCCTTAAGGAATTTCAAGGAATTGTGCAGGCTGCCAAGTCGCGCGATGTGAATGAGTCAGACACCGTCATCATCGTGACCGACATGTTGTCTGCGGTCTTCGGATACGATAAGTATTCAGAAGTCACATCTGAGCTGGATATTCGAGGAACGCATTGCGATCTGGCGACAAAGGTGGATGGCAAAATACAGGCACTCATCGAAGTCAAAGCCGTGGGAACCGAGCTAAAGAACACTCATACCCGGCAGGCGGTGGACTACTCCGCTAATTCAGGTATCGAATGGGTCGTGCTCACGAATACTGTGAGATGGCAAGTCTATCGAGTTATCTTCAGCAGGCCGGTGGGTCAAGAATTGATTCTGGACTTCGATCTGCTAAGCCTGAATCCCAAGAAGGACGAAGACATAGAAAAAGTCTACCTACTTGCCAAGGAAGGTTGGGGCAAGTCAGCACTGGAAGAATTCGATACCCAACGTCAAGCCCTGAACCGGTTCTCTCTTGGGGCTGTGCTGACCAGTGACCCGATACTCAAACTTGTTCGGCGACAGCTACGGAGCATGTCACCGGAAGCCAAATTCGACTTGGAGCAGATCAAGACGGTGCTGTCGCAGGAAGTTTTGAAGCGAGACGTGATCGAAGGAGAGAAGGCGGACGAAGCACGCAAGAGGGTTGCACGCGCAAACCGTAAGGCACGATCAAAGACTGCGGCGGAGGAAGTAGTACCTGCCACGGCTGCTGCTGCCTCGGCTCAGTAATGGCAAGGATACTATGTAATATGAGCAGAAGTTCGTTTTGCGGTCAAAAGTGATGAAAAGCAGTTACGGTCGTCTCAAGCTCGCCCTGGACTGACCTTTAAGATTCGTTGCCTCCATGAGGTGGATGACCTCGAAATTAACGCGGCAGAGGCTTGTCTCGGTTGATTTCGGCTTGGATCGTTTAGTCACCCGTTGGGGCGAGCAGACGTTCTGCACTTAGTGCATCAAGTGCGTTCTGAATTTCTTTGCCAATTGCCGACTCGTCGACTCTGCTCTCCAGGATCACCGGTACGCTCGTGGGCACTAGATGAGACACCCTCTGGAATGCGAAAATTGACTCGGCAGTTAAACAATCATGCTGGCTCCGGGAATTTACCTCGCTTACATGAAGCTGCCTGATTTTGCCTCTGAAACGGTGCAGAATTGTCGACGCTTCGCTCATCGTCGGATCTACTTGCCGAGCATGGCCAATGTCGAAGCACAGAGATGCGCGAGGAAGCATGTCAAAAAACCCACCCAAGTCCTCCGCTGTCTGCCCAATCGGCTTCCGTTTGTCCATGTTTTCTATACAGAGACAACCCCCAAGGCATCCCCACTCTAACGGCGTAAACATCGCGTCGGGATGCACAATTATCGGCCAGCCGCGAGAGGCGACTCGCTCAAGAAGGTTCAAAGCTGTCTGCTCAAACGAAGGTTCCAAGGCGCTTGGGGCATGAAAAGAAACATAATCAAAAGCACTCAAATCCAGGTGCTCCAGTGAACTAACGAGAGGAATCAATTCTTCCTGTCGCAACGCGGACAATTCCACGGCACACACCTTTTTGTCGGCCAGCATTTGCAATGCTCGACGGAAATCACCCAGCGCCAAAGCACCTGTCGAAAAGCCGACGCACCTCATTACTAAAATACCCCGTACTTTCTAGTGAGTGGAGCTATCTGTTTATTTTCAAACTCTTGGAAGTCCACTCGCCCCTGGCGAGCGAGCCAAAGACGACAAGACTCGTGTCTTCGGATGTATACCCTGGAATCTCGGTTGAGAGCAGCCTGTCCAGATCCCTCGCGGAGTTCTCGCGCGATTTTGCTAAGACGTCCGAATTGAGGAGTCCTGCTGAGAGTCCTTCCGTCATATTTGGCGCACATGCTTGGCAACATTCTAACAACGTTTCGAAACTCCGGCTTGTTCATGCACCTACTCAGCTACCGGAGTCACGATGGCTCTTACAACTTACAACATCGAAAACTCGCTATCGAACTGTGCACCTCCGAGTAGAGGAGACTTGGTAGGCTGTAGGCGTCCCTTGGCTTCTTTCCGCCGTTTCCGGCTTCGTGCGCGTTTAGGTCCACCATGGCCCACCGAGAT
>JGI12631J13338_1000541_pt1 | contig 11391 bp, 9 predicted proteins | sample BlaSpr_A8_Ref_O1_FD_13338 | JGI IMG/M metagenome (IMG submission 13338) | reverse complement strand
CCAGCTGGCGACTCTGCTCGAGGCTGGCCACCACATCCCCTCCTTAGCGCGGCGCGCCGTCACGTCGCAGATAAAGCGTACTGTTCGCCGGGGCCGGCGGCTCGTCGGCTGTGGTTGGGTGCTTGGTCGGCTTCTTGGTCGGATTAAGCCCTTCGGAAGGTGCCGGTCGGTTGCGACCTGCGCTGATGGCACACTGGACTGTTGCGAGGTGCCCGACCTTCGGGTCAGCCTGGCGCAGACCCGGAATGCTGGGCAATACCGATATGAAAGACAGGGCGTCGATGGAGAGTTTGGTCTTATTCTTGCCGTTCCTGCTCATCATGGGCGGCTTCATGTACTTCGCGTCGCGCCGTCAGCGCCGCGCGATGCAGGCCACGATCGACCTGCACGAGTCGCTGCAGCCGGGTGATCGGGTGCACACCACTTCCGGCATGCAAGCCACCGTGGTCGCCATCGCCGACGACACCGTTGACCTCGAGATCGCACCCGGCGTGGTGACCACGTGGATGAAGCTGGCAATCCGTGACCAGATCTTGCCAGACGAGCCCGAAGATTCGGACGAAGACGAAGATCTGGAAGAACACGAAGATCTGGACGAACACGACGATCTGGACGAACACGAGGGCCCGGAAAACCGCGCGGACGTGGACGACGCGAGCCGGGCGACCAAAGATTCCTGACGGGAACTGATCCGCCGCGTGCCGCGTCGGGCTTGTGAACGCGGCACGTAGTCTCTTCTGAAGGCTCTGTCGAGGCTAAAGAACCGATCTCAAGGAGATACAAGGAACGTGGCATCGTCTTCGGCGCCGGTGCACCCTGCCCGCTATCTGTCGGTTTTCCTGTTGATGCTCGTCAGTCTCTATCTACTGGTCTTTCTGACCGGGGACAAGCGAGCCGCTACCAAGCTTGGCATCGATCTTCAGGGCGGCACCCGTGTCACGTTGACCGCGCGCACACCGGACGGCTCGCGGCCAAGCCGGGACGCCTTGTCACAGGCGCAGCAGATCATCAGCGCGCGGGTCAACGGGCTTGGTGTCTCCGGCTCGGAGGTCGTCGTCGACGGCGACAATTTGGTCATCACGGTGCCCGGAAGCGACGGCAGCGAGGCCCGCAATCTGGGACAGACCGCGCGGCTCTTCATCCGGCCGGTGCTCAACTCGATGCCGGCGCAGAGTGCTGAACCCAAACCAGCCCCTCACCAACCGGCCGGGACGCCGCCAGGGGCTCCTCCCGGCGCGGGCGGACCGGCGCCGGGTGGACCGGCGCCTGGCGGACCGGGGCCGGCCGGCCAACCGGGCGCCGTCGCGCCGCCGGCCCCACCTGCGTCCCCCGGCCAACCGGGGGCGCAACCGCGGCCCTACCCGCAGGAACCCACCCCGATACCCACGCCACCTCCCGGCCCGGCGACAGGCCCCGCGCCCGGGGCGCCCGCAGCCAGGGCGCCGGCGGGGGACGCGCCGCCGGCTGATCAGCCTGCGCCCCCGGACTCGCGCAAGGATCTCGCCGAGCGCATCGCGCAGGAGAAGAAGTGGCGGCAGAACACCAGCCAGTACATCGAGATGGTTGCCTTGCAGTTCGAGGCCACCCGCTGTGACAAAGACGACATTCTGGCCGGCAACGACGACCCGGCGCTGCCGCTGGTGACCTGCTCGACCGACCACAAGACCGCCTATCTGCTGGCGCCGTCGATCATCAGTGGCGACCAGATCCAGGACGCCACGTCGGGCATGAACCAGCACGGCATCGGCTACGTCGTCGATGTGCAATTCAAGTCCGCGGCGGCAAATACCTGGGCTGACTTCACCGCCGCCCATATCGGTACCCAGACCGCGTTCACCCTGGACTCGCAGGTAGTCAGCGCCCCGATGATCCAAGAAGCGATCCCCGGCGGCCGGACCCAGATCACCGGTGGCAGCCCACCGTTCACCGCATCGACCGCGCGCCAACTGGCCAACGTCCTGAAATACGGGTCGCTGCCGCTGTCCTTCGAATCGTCAGAAGCCCAAACCGTTTCGGCGACACTGGGATTGACGTCGCTGAAGGCGGGCCTGATCGCGGGCGCGATCGGTTTGGTCCTGGTGCTGATCTATTCGCTGCTCTATTACCGGGCACTGGGACTGCTCATCGCGCTGTCGCTAACCGCTTCCGGTGCAACGGTGTTCGCGATCCTCGTGCTCCTGGGCCGATATATCAACTACACACTGGACCTGGCGGGTATCGCAGGTCTGATCATCGGTATCGGTACCACAGCTGACTCGTTCGTGGTGTTCTTTGAACGCATCAAAGACGAGATCCGCGAAGGCCGTTCGTTCCGGTCGGCGGTGCCACGCGGTTGGGTGCGGGCCCGCAAGACGATCGTGTCGGGCGACGCCGTCACCTTCCTGGCCGCCGCGGTGCTGTATTTCCTGGCAATCGGCCAGGTCAAGGGATTCGCCTTCACCCTGGGCCTCACCACGATCATTGACCTCGTGGTGGTGTTCTTGGTGACTTGGCCGCTGCTGTACCTGGCCTCCAAGAATCCGACGCTGGCAAAGCCGACATACAACGGCCTGGGAGCTGTTCAGCAGGTCGCCCGCGAACGCCGGGCTTCGTCGCACGTGCAGACGGGACAGGGATAGCCCTTATGGTTGCTTATGGTTTCTGAGACCTCCGACGGCAAGACCGGCGCTGATGCCGAGAACGTCACCACGAACGACACAGCCGGCGAAAAAGGCACGGACGCTACTGAAGTCACCGAGGTCAGCAGAGGTGCTGTCGAGCTGACTTCCGACGCGCCGCGCCACAGCTTCATCTCGCGCCTCTACACCGGCACCGGTGCGTTCGAGGTCGTCGGACGTCGCCGGCTGTGGTTCGGCATCAGCGGTGCGATCGTCGCGGTGGCGATTCTGAGCATCATCCTGCGGGGCTTCACTTTCGGGATCGATTTCAAGGGCGGTACCACGGTGTCGATGCCCGCCGCAAGCGGGACAAGCACCGTCCAGACCGCGCAGGTGTCCGACGTTTTCAAGAAGACCCTTGGCTCTGACCCCGAATCGGTGGTCATCGTCGGCAGCGGCGCATCAGCGACGGTGCAGATTAGCTCGGAAACGCTGTCCAACGATCAGACGACGAAGTTGCGCAACGCCTTGTTCGACGCGTTCGAACCCAAAGGCAACGACGGTAAGCCCAGCAAGCAGGCCATCAGCGACTCGGCGGTATCCGAGACTTGGGGTGATCAGATCACCAAGAAGGCGCTGCTGGCGCTGGTGGTGTTCCTGGTGCTCGTCGCCCTCTACATCACCGTGCGCTACGAGCGCTACATGGCCATCTCCGCACTTGCGGCCATGTGTTTCGTCGTGACCGTCACCGCCGGCGTGTACTCGTTGGTGGGCTTCGAAGTCAGCCCGGCCACGGTCATCGGCCTGCTGACGATCCTCGGGTTCTCCCTCTATGACACCGTCATCGTCTTCGACAAGGTCGAGGAGAACACCCACGGCTTCCAGCACACCACCCGGCGCACGTTTGCCGAGCAGGCCAACCTGGCGGTCAACCAGACATTCATGCGCTCGATCAACACCAGCCTGATCTCGGTGATACCGGTGATGTCACTGATGGTGGTGGCGGTGTGGCTACTGGGCGTCGGCACGCTGAAAGACCTGGCGCTGGTGCAGCTGGTCGGCATCCTGGTCGGCACCTACTCGTCGATCTTTTTCGCCACTCCGCTGTTGGTCACGCTGCGCGAGCGCACGTCGTTGGTGCGCACCCACACCCGCCGGGTCGTCAAACGGCGCAACCCCGGCTCGCGAGTCCCCGACGAAAAAGCCGCCGCCGACGAGGGACAGGAGCAAGCGGGCTCCGGTTCCACTGAAGAGATCACCGAAACCACGCAGGCTGCTGCGGCGTCCAGCAAGCCCGCTCCAGACAAGCCTGCCCCGGGTGCGCGGCCGGTGCGGCCCACTCGTACCCGGCGTCCGAGCGGCAAGCGAAATGCCAGCCGGCGGTAGTCAGGATGGCCATCCGGTGCCGGCGAACTGTCGATACTGGCATGCGGGCCGGCTTGCAAGGGTGGACCTTTGCTCTGGTCGCGACGATGGTGGCAGCTTTCACGCTGACCGCGTGTTCCGGAAGCGCCGCCTCGCAGATCGAGTACGTGGTGGACGGCAGGCTGGTCACCTACAACACCAATACCGTGGTCGGTGCCGCAGCGGCCGGGGCGCAGGCATTTTCCCGCACGCTCACCGGGTTCGGGTATCACGGTCCTGACGGACAAGTCGTCGCCGACCATGACTTCGGGACCATCTCGGAAGTCGGCGGTGCGCCACTGGTGCTCGACTATCAGATAGCCGACAACGCCGTCTACTCCGACGGCAAGCCGGTTACCTGCGACGACCTGGTGCTCACTTGGGCAGCCCAATCCGGGCGGTTTCCCGGCTTCGACGCCGCCACCCAGGCCGGCTACCTTGACATCGCCAACATCGAGTGTCTCCCGGGGCAGAAAAGGGCCCGGGTGTCGTTCATCCCGGACCGCACCGTCATCGACTACACGCAGCTGTTCGCGGCGACTTCGATGATGCCGTCGCACGTCATAGCCGACCAGCTGAATATCGATGTGACGGCAGCGCTGCTGAGCAACAACGGGCCGTTGGTGGAGCAGATCGCGCGGCTGTGGAATACCACGTGGGACCTCAAGCCCGGTCTTAAACCCGAAGAAGCCCTCAAACGTTTCCCGTCGTCGGGACCGTACAAGATCGAATCCGTCTTGGATGGTGGCGCGGTGGTGCTCGTCGCCAATGATCGCTGGTGGGGCACCAAGGCGATCACCAAGCGCATTACCGTACGGCCGCAGGGACCCGATATCCAGGACCGGGTCAACAGCCGCAACGTCGACGTGGTCGACGTCTCCACCGGATCGTCGGGAGCGCTGACCACCCCGGACAACTACGAACGCACAGATTGGCCGTCGGACGGCATCGAGCAGCTGATCTTCGGCGCGCAGGGACCGCTGTCGCAGACTCGCGAGCGCCGCGCGTTCGCATTGTGTACGCCACGCGACGCGATTGCGCACGAAGCCGGGGTACCGATCGCCAACACACGCCTGTCCCCGGCCACCGAGGACGCCGTCGCGCAGGCCGAGGGCGCCGCCGATGCCGGCCCTTACGGCAAGGCGGATCCCGCCGCGGCCCGCGATGCGCTGGGCGGTGCGCCGCTGCCGGTGCGGATCGGCTACGAGGGACCCAATGCGCGGTTCGCGGTCACCGTCGGGGCCATCACCAAGTCGTGCTCGGCGGCAGGTATCACCGTCACTGACGTCGCATTGGACTCCTCGGGTCCGCAGGCGCTCAAAGACGGAAAGATCGACGCGCTGCTGGCCAGCACGGGTGGGGCGACCGGCAGCGGGTCGAGCGGATCGTCGGCGATGGATGCTTACGACCTGCACACCCGCAACGGAAACAATCTGTCCGGCTACACAAATGCTCAGGTCGACGGCATAATCGGCGCGTTGGCGGTATCGGCCGACCCCACCGAGCGGGTTCGGCTACTTGCCCAGGGTGCCCCGATACTGTGGGCTGACATCCCTACCTTGCCGTTGTACAGGCAGCAGCGCACGCTGCTGACGTCGAAGAACATGTATGCCGTGAGCAGGAATCCGACCCGATGGGGTGTGGGCTGGAATATGGATCGATGGGCCCTGGTAGAGCGATGAGTGCCACCGGAAGTGCGTCGGTAGCCGACGTTATTGCGTCGCTGACCCGGAAAGTCGCCGATTTTCCCAAGCCGGGGATCCTGTTCAACGACCTGACCCCGCTGTTCGCCGACGGCGACGCAATGGGTGCAGTCACCGACGCGCTCGCTGAAATCGCATCCGGTGCCGACCTGGTGGCCGGCATCGACTCCCGCGGGTTCCTGGTGGCAGCGGCCGTAGCCGCCCGGCTGCGCACCGGCGTGCTGGCGGTTCGCAAAGGCGGCAAGCTGCCGCCGCCGGTATACGCCGAGCACTACGACCTGGAGTACGGCAGTGCCACCCTGGAAATCCCCGCTGGCGGTATCGAGCTGACGGGCCGCAGGGTTGTCATCATCGACGACGTGTTGGCCACTGGCGGCACGCTGGCAGCGGCGAGCCGGTTGCTCGAGCGTGCGGGCGCCGATGTCACCGGGGTGGCGGTGGTTGTCGAACTCACCGCGCTGGGCGGTCGCGAGGCGATCGCGCCGCTGCCGGTGCACAGCTTGAGTCGTGTCTAGCTGCAGCGGGGCAATCGGACTCTGGTTCCGCGACGATGCGGGCCTAACGGCCCGAGGTGGAGTGAGTGTAGGGATATCCTGAGGTTGGAGGTGACCAACGTGGCGGACGATCAGAGCACGGCTCAAGCTCTTGCGGCGCCCACTAAAGTCTCTGAAGCTCCGTTGGTCTCAGAGCCTGTTTCAGGGCCGATCCCAAAGCCGATTTCCGAAACGCCGGAGCCGCCGGTCGAAACCCTGAAGACAACCAGCAGCGCGTCTCGTCGGGTCCGGGCCCGGTTGGCCCGGCGGATGACCGCCCAACGCAGCGCCCTCAATCCCGTGCTGGAGCCGCTGGTGGCGGTGCACCGGGAAATCTATCCCAAGGCAAACCTTTCGTTGTTGCAGCGAGCCTTCGAGGTCGCCGACCAGCGCCACGCCAGTCAGCTGCGCCATTCCGGTGATCCCTACATCACCCACCCGCTGGCCGTCGCCAACATCCTGGCCGAGTTGGGCATGGACACCACTACTTTGGTGGCCGCGCTGCTGCACGACACTGTGGAGGACACCGGTTACACACTCGAGGCGCTGTCCGAGGAATTCGGCGAAGAGGTCGGTCATCTCGTCGACGGCGTGACCAAGCTGGATCGGGTCGAGCTGGGCAACGCCGCTGAAGGCGAGACCATCCGCAAGATGATCACTGCGATGGCCCGCGATCCGCGGGTGCTGGTGATCAAGGTGGCCGACCGGCTGCACAACATGCGCACCATGCGCTTCCTGCCGCCGGAAAAGCAGGCGCGCAAGTCCCGTGAGACGCTGGAAGTCATTGCGCCCCTGGCGCATCGCCTGGGTATGGCCAGCGTCAAGTGGGAGTTGGAAGACCTGTCTTTCGCGATCCTGCACCCTAAGAAGTACGACGAGATCGTCCGGCTGGTCGCGGGCCGCGCGCCGTCCCGGGACACCTATCTGGCCAAGGTCCGTGTCGAGATCGTCGGCACGCTGAACGCGTCGAAGATCAAAGCCACAGTTGAGGGCCGCCCCAAGCACTACTGGTCGATCTATCAGAAGATGATCGTCAAGGGGCGAGACTTCGACGACATCCACGATTTGGTCGGCCTGCGCATTCTGTGCGACGAGATCCGCGACTGCTACGCCGCTGTCGGCGTGGTGCATTCGCTGTGGCAGCCAATGGCGGGGCGGTTCAAGGACTACATCGCCCAGCCCAGATACGGCGTCTACCAGTCACTGCACACCACCGTCGTCGGGCCCGAGGGCAAACCGCTGGAAGTGCAAATCCGCACCCGCGACATGCACCGCACCGCCGAATACGGCATTGCCGCGCACTGGCGCTACAAGGAAGCCAAGGGCCGCAACGGTGTTCCGCACCCGCACGCGGCCGCCGAGATCGACGACATGGCCTGGATGCGCCAGCTGCTCGACTGGCAACGGGAGGCCGCCGACCCGGGCGAGTTCTTGGAATCATTGCGCTACGACCTTGCGGTGCAAGAGCTTTTCGTCTTCACTCCCAAGGGTGACGTCATCACGCTTCCGACCGGGTCGACGCCGGTGGACTTCGCCTACGCGGTGCACACCGAGGTTGGCCACCACTGCATCGGTGCCAGGGTCAACGGGCGGCTGGTGGCGCTGGAACGCACGCTGGAAAACGGCGAAGTCGTAGAGGTTTTCACGTCGAAGACGCCCAATGCCGGGCCGTCGCGGGACTGGCAGCAGTTTGTGGTCTCGCCGCGCGCCAAGGCCAAGATCCGCCAGTGGTTCGCCAAGGAACGGCGTGAAGAGGCGCTGGAAACCGGCAAGGAGGCGATGGCCCGCGAAGTACGCCGAGGCGGACTTCCGTTGCAGCGCTTGGTGAATGGTGATTCCATGGGGGTAGTCTCGCGCGAGCTGCATTACACTGACGTGTCCGCGCTCTACACCGCGATCGGTGAGGGGCACGTGTCGGCTCGGCACGTCGTGCAGCGGTTGTTGGCCGAGCTCGGCGGAATCGACCAGGCCGAAGAGGAGCTTGCCGAGCGGTCCACCCCGACGACCATGCCGCGGCGCTCGCACAGCGCCGACGATGTCGGGGTCTCCGTCCCCGGGGCCCCGGGCGTGCTGACCAAGTTGGCCAAATGTTGCACGCCGGTGCCCGGCGACCAGATCATGGGGTTCGTCACCCGCGGGGGCGGGGTCAGCGTGCACCGCACCGACTGCACCAACGCCGCCTCGCTGCAGCAGCAGGCCGAGCGCATCATCGAGGTGCTTTGGGCGCCGTCGCCGTCGTCGGTGTTTCTGGTGGCCATTCAGGTCGAGGCGCTCGACCGGCACCGACTGCTATCGGACGTGACGCGCGTGCTGGCCGACGAGAAAGTGAACATCCTGTCGGCGTCGGTCACCACCTCGGGTGACAGAGTGGCGATCAGCCGGTTCACCTTTGAGATGGGCGCCCCCAAGCATCTCGGGCATCTACTCAACGTCGTGCGCAACGTCGAAGGCGTCTACGACGTTTACCGGGTGACTTCCGCCGCCTAGGCTCGCCTAGCCGCTGGGGCTAGCCGACCCGCACCGTGTTGATCGTCACCGCGACAGCAGGCGTGCCGTCGTCACCACCGCCGGCGACGCCCCCCTTGACGATGTTGTCGATGGTGGTCAGGCCGGTGTCGTCGATCGTGCCGAACACGGTGTACACCGGTGCGAGTTCGGAATCGTCGTACACCAAGTAGAACTCGCTTCCGTTGGTGCCGGGTCCCGCGTTTGCCATGGCCAGGGTCCCGCGCGGATAGACGACAGGTTGCTGCGCCTGAGGATCGTTCGGCGGATACTGGTTGGTCGGGTATTCGTCGGCGAATTGGTAACCCGGTCCACCGGTGCTGTCGCCCTTCGGGTCGCCGCATTGCAAAACGCCGACCGTCGCGGCGGTGGTCAGCCGGTGGCACGGAGTTTGGTCGAAGAATCCTTGTTGCGCCAGGCTGGTGAAACTGTGCACCGTGCACGGGGACTCGGCATTTGCGAGTTGGAGGCCGATGTCGCCTTGGTTGGTGGCGATGCTGGCATTGATCTCGGCGGGATCGGTGGATACCTTGCCCGATCGCGGCGCCCTTACCGGCTTGCTGGCCGGTCCTGTCGAAGGTGGGTATTGGCAGTTGGCCCCCAGGTCCGCTGGAGGAGCAAACGGCGGCATCGGCGGCGGGTTCGGTCCGCTCAACTCCGCCGATCTAGGCGCCCTGGGGCGGATCGGTGTCCGTGATGGCGCGCTCTTTGTGGCGTGGTGGCTGTGCGTCACGAGCGTGACGACTAAGGCGGCCACCGCCACCAGCGATATGGCCGACCCCGCGACGATGCCCAAGATCAAGCGCTTGGACGATGGCTGTGTCGCCACCAGGTCTCCTCCCCGTGAGCGCCGTGCAGGAGCGATCCAAGACCTTCGTTATCAGTCGCGCTACAGGTTAATCGAGTAGCAGCGACTTGATGGTGACTTCGGTGGCCGGCGTTCCGTCTTCACCACCCCCGGCGACGCCGCCTTTGGCGATCTTGTCCAGGGTGGCCAGCCCGTCAGCTTGAATCGTGCCGAAGACGGTGTATTGGGGCGGAAGCTGCGAGTCCTTGTAGACGAGGAAGAACTGGCTGCCGTTGGTGTTCGGCCCCGCGTTGGCCATGGCCAGTGTGCCTCGCGGATACATCACGGGTTGCTGCGCTTTAGGGTCGTTGGGCGGGTACTGGTCGGTGGGGTACTCGTTGGCAAACTGGTAGCCCGGACCACCGGTGCCGTCGCCCTTCGGGTCGCCGCACTGAAGTACGGCCAGATCCGCGGACGTGGTCAGCCGGTGGCATTTGGTGCCGTTGAAGTAGCCCTGACCGGCCAAGTTAGCGAAACTGTTGACGGTGCAAGGCGATTCGTTGTTGGCCAGCAGCAGACCGATGTTGCCTTGGCTGGTTGCCATGCTGGCACTCACGGTGGCCGGGTCGGTCGGTATCTTGCCGGTTCGCGGTGGCTTGACTTGCTTGGTAGCCGAGTCCGATGACGGCGGGTACTGGCAGTTGGTGCCGAGGTTGGCCGACGGCTTGAACGGTGGCAACGGCGCAGCCGGCGGCGTCTGCGGTTCCGTAGTAGCAGTACTCGTCGCGGCACTGCTGGAGGTCGTAGCTGACGCGGTATTGCTCTTGTGCTCGCCCTTGTCCTTGATCACGACGGCCACCACCGCGCCCACCACGGCGACAGCCGCAACTATGCCAACAGCGATCAACAGAATCCGGCGCCGTTTGGCTTGTTTGGCGCGGCGCTCGATCTGTCGTTCGAGTTTGCGCTTTGCTGTCTCACGTCGCTGTTCGTTGGTCGGCACGGCCGATATCCCTCCCTGGTTGTCTTGCGATGCGGGACGCGTCGGGGCCGGGTGGCCAGCCCAGGCTAGCCAATGTGGGCGCCGCCGCCCGTGTCAAGTCTTCCATTCCCGGATCAACAGCACGCCTCGGATCACCCTTGGCGCCCCGCTTCGGCGGCTTGGCGGCTGGGGATGGGAAACTGGAGCCGTGTTGATCACCGGATTTCCCGCCGGGTTGCTGCAGTGCAACTGTTACGTGCTCGCCGATCGGCCTGGGACCGATGCTGTCATCGTGGACCCGGGCCAACGCGTGATGGGCCCGCTACGGCGCATTCTCGACGAGAATCGGCTGACCCCCGCCGCGGTCCTACTGACCCACGGGCACATCGACCACATGTGGTCGGCCCAGAAGGTGTCCGACACCTACGGCTGCCCCACCTACATCCACCCCGAGGACCGGTTCATGCTGAAAGACCCGATCTATGGTCTGGGGCCGCGGCTGGCGCAGATGATGGCAGGGGCGTTCTTCCGCGAGCCCAAACAGGTTGTCGAGCTGGACCGCGACGGCGACAAACTCGACCTCGGCAGTGTGACCGTCAACGTCGATCACACACCCGGGCACACCCGCGGATCCGTGGTCTTCCGGGTCCTTGCGGCGACCAAAACCGACGCCGACGTGGTGTTCACCGGCGACACACTGTTCGAGCGCTCGGTGGGCCGCACCGACTTGTTCGGAGGCAGCGGCCGCAGCTTGCTGACCTCGATCGTCGATAAATTGTTGGTGCTCGACGACAACACCGTGGTACTGCCCGGACACGGCAACTCCACCACCATCGGCGCCGAACGGCGTCGCAACCCGTTCCTCGAAGGCCTGTAGCCG
>JGI12631J13338_1000538_pt1 | contig 11426 bp, 10 predicted proteins | sample BlaSpr_A8_Ref_O1_FD_13338 | JGI IMG/M metagenome (IMG submission 13338) | reverse complement strand
GGATGGGGTGGGTATGGCTCGTCGAAGGCCGCGCTCGACCAACTGTCGGCCGTCCTGGCAGCCGAGGCCTCCGCCCTGCCGGTGTACGTCTTCGACCCGGGCGACATGCGGACCGAGATGCACCAGGCCGCATTCCCCGGCGAGGACATCTCCGACCGCGCAGAGCCGGAGTCTGTCGTACCGGCATTGCTGCGACTCATCGACACCCGGCCGGCCTCCGGTCGGTACCGGGCAGCAGATTTGTTATCCGGAGCGCTGCCATGACTCTCGCGAACCGTCCGCACACGCGGTTCCACCGGGCGGCGGACTCCGACGCCACCGAGCCGCCGGAGGCGCATGGTGTGGCCCGGGATGCGATCAAATTGCTGGTCGCCCGCCCGGGCGGTATCAGCCACGTCCGATTCGCCGACCTCGGTGACTACCTGCGCCCGGGCGATCTGCTGGTGGTGAACAACTCCGCCACCATGCCCGCCGCGGTTGCCGGCCAACGTGCCGGGCAGCCGATCGCAATCCACTTCTCCGCGGCACGTGCTGAGAAGGTCTGGGTGGTTGAACTCCGACCGGCTGGCAATGCGAGCCGATACCTGACCGACATCCGGCCTGGCGAACGCATCGATATATCCGGCGGCGGCGCGCTCGTCATGGTGTCGTCCTATCCACAACCCGGTGTCCACGGCGGCCGGTTGTGGATGGCGCGCGTGATTGTCGAGGGTGACGTAGTCTCCTACCTCGCCCGGCACGGCCGGCCGATCCGCTATTCTTACGTGCCACGCCCGTGGCCGCTCAGCTACTACCAGACGGTCTTTGCGCGACACCCGGGTAGTGCTGAGATGCCAAGCGCGGCAAGGCCCTTCAGCACCCAATTGGTGACCGCTCTGGTGGCTGACGGCATCGCGATCGCGCCGATCACACTGCACGCCGGGGTGTCCTCCGCGGAGATGGGTGAGCTTCCGGCAGCCGAGCTGTACGCCGTACCGCCCGCCACCGCGCGGCTGGTCAACCTCACACACACCGCCGGGGGCAGGGTGATCGCGGTCGGCACCACGGCGACCCGCGCGCTCGAGTCGGCAGCAGACGCCGACGGCGTGGTAGGGCAGGCCGCTGGCTGGACGGATCTGGTGCTCGGTCCCGACCGCCCGTGTCAGGTGGTCGACGGCCTGATCACCGGGTGGCACGAGGCCGGTGCCTCGCACCTGTTGCTACTGGAAGCCGTCGCCGGCCCGGAACTGGTTGCCGCGGCGTACCGGGAGGCCGTCGAACAACGCTATCTCTGGCATGAATTCGGTGACAGTGCCCTGCTGCTGCCGGGCGGGTAGCCGACCAGCGTCCCGCATGACACCAGTCAAAGTTCCCGTCGTACAGTCGGCCCATGCAGATTCGCCCCTATATCGGCGCCAACAAACCTGCTGTCATCCTGTACCCGTCCGGGACCGTGGTCACCTTCGACGAGCTGGAAGCCCGCGCCAATAGGCTGGCGCACCGGTTCCGCCAGGCGGGTTTGCGCGAGGGTGACACCATCGCGATCCTGATGGAGAACAACGAGCACATCCACGCGGTCATGTGGGGGGCACGGCGCAGCGGCTTGTACTACGTGCCGATCAACACGCACCTGACCCCGGACGAGGCCGCCTACATCATCGACAACAGCAGCGCCAAGGCGATTATCGCGTCTGCGGCGCTGCGCGAGACCTGCACGGACCTGGCTGGACACCTGCCGGGCGGGCTGCCGGACCTGCTTATGATTGCTAGTCCTGACCAGGAAGGCGACCTCCCGGGTTGGGCGCGCTACCCGGAATGCGTTGCGGATCAACCGGACACCCCGATCGACGACGAAATCGAGGGCGATCTGCTGCAGTACTCCTCGGGTACCACTGGTCGGCCCAAGGGGATCAAACGCGAGCTGCCGCACCTGCCACCGGACCAGGCGCCGGGCATGATGTCAGCCCTGGTCGGGTTTTGGATGGATCCCGACGCGGTGTATCTGAGCCCGGCGCCGCTCTATCACACCGCACCGTCGGTGTGGTCGATGAGCGTCCAGGCCGGCGGTATTACCACGGTAGTGATGGAGAAGTTCGATGCCGAGGGAGCGCTCGACGCCATCCAGCGCCATCGGGTAACTCACGGCCAGTTCGTCCCAGCCATGTTCGTTCGGATGCTGAAACTTGCTGAGGATGTTCGTGATTCGTACGACCTGTCCAGCCTCAAACGGGTGATGCACGCCGCGGCGCCGTGTCCCGTAGAGATCAAGAAGCAGATGATGGACTGGTGGGGACCGGTCGTCGACGAGTACTACGCGTCCTCGGAAGCGATCGGGTCGACGCTGATCACCGCCGAGGACTGGCTGGCGCATCCGGGTTCGGTCGGCAAACCCATGATGGGTGGTGTGCACATCCTCGGGCAGGACGGCAACGAGCAGCCGCCTAACCAGCCCGGCGAGATTTATTTCGAAGGCGGTTATTCCTTCGAGTACCTCAACGACCCAACCAAAACCGCTTCGTCGCGCGATAAGCATGGCTGGGCGACCGTTGGCGACGTCGGCTACCTCGACGACGAGGGCTACCTGTTCTTGACCGACCGGCGCCATCACATGATCATCTCCGGCGGGGTGAACATCTATCCGCAAGAAGCAGAGAACCTTCTGGTGACTCACCCGAAGGTGATCGACGCAGCGGTGTTCGGGGTTCCCGACGACGAGATGGGGCAGCGCGTCATGGCGGCCGTACAGACCGTCGAGGAGGCCGATGCCACCGACGAGTTCGCCGATGAATTGCTGGCGTGGTTGCGAGACCGGTTGTCGCACTTCAAGTGCCCACGGTCAATCGCGTTCGAGCAGCAGCTGCCACGCACCGACACCGGAAAGCTCTACAAGAACGGGCTGATCGAGAAGTATTCGGTGTGACACCCATGCTCAGGGTGGTCGACGTGTCGAGCGCGCCGGATTCCGGCCCCGATGATAGCCCACCGGGTGTGATCGTCGCCGTCGGCTCGGGTGTTGATGTCGCCAATTCGCAGGCCGGATTCTGGTTGGACACTGCGACTTTCACCCTGACCGAGGATCCTTGTGTTGACCGTAGAGTGATCACCGTCGACTCGGTCGCCGAGACTCTGGCAGAGCTGACCAAGCGCTGTCAACGGTGGCCGCATGCCAGTAGCGTGTGTGACGACGTGCTGCGGGCAGTGGATCCCGGCGGCCCAACGCAGGCCGCAGTGGTCACCGAGTCGTTGGCGTACTCGACCTTGCAGGCTGGGCCGGAGTTCGCGCGCTGGCTCGAGGAACGTGGCCCGGCCCGCATGCCTGACATCGCCGACCCGGTGCAGGCCCAGCGCGATGGCGACATCCTGCGCGTCACGTTCAATCGGCCCCAACGTCACAACGCGTTTTCCACCGATGCGCGTGCCGCACTGTTGGAGGCACTGGCCGTCGCACAACTGGACCCGTCGGTGACCGGGATGGTGTTGAGCGGCAACGGCCCATCGTTTTGCAGCGGCGGAGACCTCGCCGAATTCGGCACCTTCGCCGACCCGGCGAGTGCCCATCTGGCCCGCACCCGGCACAGCCCGGCCCTGGCGCTCGATGCGCTCACCGCCAGGCTTGGCCGGGCGTGCAGTGCCAGGGTGCACGGTCAAGTGATGGGTAGTGGGTTGGAGATGGCGGCATTCTGTGGATGGGTTGAGGCTCAGTCGGATTCGGTGTTCGGACTACCGGAATTGGGTCTGGGGTTGATTCCCGGGGCGGGCGGTACGGTCAGCGTTACGCGTCGGATCGGCCGTTGGCGCACCGCCTATCTTGTGTTGTCCGGCTGCACGATCGACGCCGGTACCGCACTGGCGTGGGGACTGGTGGACGTGACTTACGCTGGCGCGCAAAGCGTTGCTCAGTAGGTTGAAAATGTGGTGCTGGTAGTCGAAGGGAGATTCGAGATGGCTACCGCGAAGACAAAGACGTACAAGACGATAGCGATCACGTACACGACGGCCTGCACGATCGCACTGATGATGGCCCACTTCTTCGCGTTCTCGGATGCGGCCTGCGCCTCCGCATACCGCCCTTGACTCCACAACCCGGAGACCTTGGTGGAGTACACGATCGACACGATCCCAAGCGGGAGGCAACACAGGACCGTGGACAGAATCGCCCAGACGAGGTAGTTGTCAGGTTCCCGCTGGGCCGGCCAACCCGGTTGCTGGCCCTGCCAACCGGGCTGCTGGCCCGGCCAACCCGGCTGCGGGCCCGGCCAACCCGGCTGCTGGCTCTGCCAGTCTGGGGAACCTTCGTACGGCCCTGGGGGATAACTCATGGCAATTGCCTTCCTTTGGGTTCCCTGCGGTCCAAACAGGTTTGCTCCGCCCCGCTTTGCTGATGCCGAAGTCACGCAAATATACAGCACAGGCCAGCTTCAATCCGGGAGATCGCTGCCCGCAGACATCGCGCGATTTCGCGCTTAGATTCCGCCTCGGGCCACCAGCTGTGCGGCTATCACGTTGCGCTGGATCTCGTTGGTTCCTTCGCCGACGATCATCAGGGGCGCGTCACGGAAGTAGCGCTCCACGTCGTATTCGGTGGAGTAGCCGTAACCGCCGTGGATGCGTACCGCATTCAGGGCGATCTCCATCGTCACCTCTGAAGCGAACAGTTTGGCCATCCCGGCCTCCATATCGCAGCGCTCGCCGCTGTCGTAGCGCTCGGCGGCATAGCGGGTGAGCTGGCGCGCCGCGGTGAGTTTGGTTGCCATATCGGCCAAGTAATTGCCGACGGACTGATGCTTCCAAATCGGCTGCCCGAAACTCTCCCGCTGCTGGGCATAAGCCAGTGCGTCCTCCAGCGCGGCCGTCGCCACGCCAAGGGCTCGAGCAGCCACTTGGATCCGGCCCGTCTCAAGGCCTTTCATCATCTGCGAAAAACCCTCACCCATACGCCCGCCCAGGATCGCCGACGTCGGCACGGAAAAGTTGTCGAACGACAGCTCACAGGATTCAACGCCCTTGTAGCCCAACTTGGGCAGGTCCCGCGACACCGTCAGCCCCGGCCCGTGCTCGACAAGCGCAATCGAGATGCCCTTATGACGTGGCTTGGCGTGCGGGTCCGTCTTGCACAGCAACGCAATCAGTCCGGAACGGCGCGCGTTGCTGATCCAGGTCTTGGAACCATTGATCAGCAAGCCCCTGGCACCGTCAGCCAATGCCGTGGTCGACATGTTCTGCAGATCCGAGCCGCCGCCCGGCTCGGTCAGCGCCATGGTGGCGCGCAGCTCGCCGGTCGCCATCGCCGGCAGGTACGCCTGTTTCTGCTCATCCGTGCCGAACAGCGTCAGTAGCTTTGCGACGACGGTGTGCCCGCCCACCGCACCGGCCAGGCTCATCCAGCCGCGTGCCAGCTCCTGGGTGACCTCTACATAACAGGGCATAGACACCGGCGATCCGCCGTGCTCCTCAGGAATCGCCAAGCCGTAGATGCCGATCCGCTTCATCTGCTCGATCCACGCCTCGGGGTAGGTGTTGGCGTGCTCGACCTCGCGGACGGTCGGCTTCACGTCGCGGTCGATGAACGCCCGCACCGTCGCGATCAGCATGTCTTCTTCGTGTTTATGCCCGCTGCTCACCTGGAACCATCCTCCATGTTGACCCCCGGTTGGACAGCCTGCCAGCATGTGGCGTTGTGACTATCAACAGTCCTGCCAATGACCACATCGGGTATTCGGGCCAACGCGAGGGCGGCCCCTACTTCGACGACCTGTCCATCGGCCAGGTCTTCGATTGGGCACCGTCGGCGACGCTGTCGTCGGGGTTGGCGGCCGCCCACCAATCGATCGTGGGAGACAGGCTGCGACTGGCGCTGGACGCCGATCTGTGCGCCGCCGTGACGGGCACGCCCGGCCCGCTGGTGCATCCGGCGCTGGTGTGCGACGTGGCGATCGGGCAGTCGACGCTGGTCACCCAGCGAGTCAAGGCGAACCTGTTCTACCGCGGGCTCACCTTTCACCGATTCCCGGTTACCGGCGACACTATATATACGCGGACCGAAGTGGTCGGGCTGCGCGCCAACTCGGTGAAACCGGGGCGGGCGCCGACTGGACTGGCGGCACTGCGGATGATCACGATCGACCAGGCAGATCGTCTGGTGCTCGACTTCTATCGCTGTGCCATGCTGCCCGCCAGCCCGGACTGGAGTCCTGATAGCGCGCCCGGTGACGACTTGTCCGGAATCGGGGCCGACGCGACACCACCGGCGTCGGATCCGACCGCCGGGTGGGACGGTGAAGTCTTCCGGACTCGGGTGCCCGGTCCGCATTTCGATGCCGGCATCGCGGATTCGGTGTTGCACAGCACCGGGGATGTGGTCAGCAGCGCGCCCGAACTCGCTCGACTCACCCTGAACATCGCTGCCACGCACCATGATTCACGGGTCGGCGGTCGCCGGCTGGTTTACGGCGGGCACACCATCGGGCTGGCGCTCGCGCAGGCGAGCCGACTGCTGCCCAACCTGGTGACGGTCCTGGGTTGGGAGTCGTGCGACCACACCGGTCCGGTGCACGAGGGGGACACCCTTTACAGCGAGCTACACGTCGAGTCCGCCGCGGCGACTGACCACGGGGGCGTGCTGGGGCTGCGGTCGGTGGTCTACGCGGTTACCGACTCGGTGGGCGAGCCCGACCGGCCGGTGCTGGACTGGCGGTTCAGCGCGCTGCACTTCTAGCCACGAAAACACCATTTCCGAAAAACTGCTGGAATTTTCACGAGCCACGCCAACACCGCACCGGGCATACCCCGGCCCGCCCAACTCCCAACGCCGCAGCCGCGGGCCGAGCAAAATGGTGTTCGTGAGCTCAGCGGCGGCCCAGTGGGGTAGTAGCGGGCTGGCCTATCTGACTGGTCTGTCCGACGGGCCGCCCGACTTTTCCCGCGCGAACGTGCTGGACCGCGCCGGGCAGGTGGCCGCCGCCATTGGTGGCGGCACCGGCGCCGCGATCCTGCTGACCGGGCGGGCCGGACTGCTCGGATTGACCCGTGCTGGCCGGGTCTCGACCGGTGGTGCCACCCGGTTGCTGGCGACCCGGGACGGTTGGTGTGCGATCACGCTTTCCCGCCCCGACGATGTTGCCTGCGTTCCCGCGCTGCTGCACGCCGACGAAGTGCCGGCCGACCCGTGGCCAATGCTGCAGCGTTGGGCCGCAGCTCGGCCCGTGTCCGCGATCATCGAGCGGGCCGGCCTGCTCGACATCCCGGTGGCCGCCCTGGGTGAGGCCGCAGCCGCACCGCCGCGGATACGCCAAATGGGGGCCCGATCGTCCCCGCGTGGGCCGGCCGGTCTGCTGGTCACCGACTTGTCGTCGATGTGGGCGGGCCCATTGTGCGGGCATCTGCTGGCCCGCGCCGGCGCCACCGTCGTCAAAGTCGAAAGCCCGCGCCGACCCGACGGTACCCGGGCCGGCAATCGCGCCTTCTTCAACTGGATGAACGGTGAAAAGCTTTTCTATTGCCTCGATTTGGATCGCGAAGCCGACGAGTTACGTGAGCTGCTCGCGGTGTCGGACATCGTGATCGAAGGCTCGCGACCCGCCGCGCTGGCGCGTCGCCGGCTGGGAGCGGACGACGTTGCGCCGCGTGCGGGCCGAATCTGGTTGCGGATCAACGGGTATGACGAGCGTTCGGGACGACCGGCGTTCGGTGACGATGCCGCAGTGGCCGGCGGCCTGGTCGGCTACGGCATCGGTGGACCCGTATTCGTCGGCGACGCCATCGCCGACCCTCTGACCGGGCTGGAGGCGACCCTGGCGGTGGTCGAATCGCTCGGCCGTGGTGGCGGCGAAGTGATTCACGTGTCCATGGCCGCGGTCGCCGCGACCTACGCGGCTCTGCCCACGACGGCGTCGGTCTCGGCGCGCCCGGCCCCAGCCCCACCCGCGCCGGCGGCAACCGTATCGGCGGCTGAGCTCGGTGCCGATAACGACGAAGTTCGCCGGCTGGTCTCCGAGAGGCGCTGTCCATCATGCTGATTCAGCGGGCCACCTTGCTGGACGGCACGGTCGCCGACGTCCGGCTCGGCCCGCGGATCGACGAAGTGGGCGGCTACCTTGTTGCCAGACGCGGGGAGATCGTGCTGGACGCCGGCGGCGGGACCGTCCTGCCCGGCCTGCATGACCACCACGTGCATGTGCGCTCGGCGGCATCCGCCCTGGATTCGGTCTCCATCGGTCCTCCCGCGGTCAGCACCAAAGACCAACTGGCCCAAGCTCTGTCGAATGCCATGCCCGGTCCTGACGGATGGATCCGCGCGGTCGGATATCACGAGTCGGTTGCCGGCGAGTTGGACCGGGCCGCACTCGACGCTCTGCTGCCGGGCACTCCGGTCCGAGCCCAGCACCGCAGTGGCGCGCAGTGGATCCTCAATTCCGCGGCACTGGGCCGGGTCGGCATGGCGGACCACCCGGACGGGCGGCTACCCAGCGCCGATCCGGGCTGGTCAGGCACCCTGCAACGGCGAGAGACCGACCTTGCGGAACTGAGCCGACGGCTCGCTGCGGGCGGCGTCACCGGCGTCACCGACGCCACGCCCGACCTTGGTGCCGACGACATGCACCAGCTGTTGGCGGCGCACCGCCGCGGCGAGTTCCGGCCGCGGGTGCATTTCCTGTCACCGGGGAAGAAGATCCTGCACGACGACCAGCTGGACCTGGACGCGCTGACAGCCTGGATCATCGACCACCACACCGCCGGCCGGCCGGTGGCCGTGCACTGCGTGACCGCGGCCCAACTGGTGGTGACCGTCGCGGCCTTGCGTGCGGCGGGCAGTCATCCGCTCGATCGCATCGAGCATGCCGCAGTGGTGCCAGACGACAGCCTGGACAGCCTCGCCGACCTCGCGCTCACGGTGGTGACCCAGCCCAACTTCATCGCCGAGCGCGGCGATCACTACCTTGCCGAGGTACCCGCTGACGAACACAGTCAACTGTGGCGGGTCGCATCTCTGCTGAAAGCGAATGTAGAGGTGGCGCTGTCCACCGACATGCCGTTCGGGCAGGGGGACCCGTGGGCGGCAATGCGTGCCGCGGTGCACCGCGCCACGCCCAGCGGCGCCGTCCTCAACGCGAGCGAATGTATCTCGGCACGAAAGGCTTTGACGATGTTTCTGGGATGGCCGGACCGGCCCGGCCAGGCGCGGGTCGTCGAAACCGGACAGCCGGGAGATCTGTGTGTGCTGACGCAACCGCCTGCGGCGGCGCTGGCCGAGCTGGACGCCGGCATGGTGGCCGCGACGGTCATCGGCGGCGAGGTCGCGTACGCAGCCGAGTAGCGCCGAGGATCAACCCGCGATACCCAGCGCAGAGCGTAAAACGTCGCACTGAGTAGCGAAGAACCTCCGTGACACTTGAGCTTTCGACGCCACCAGGTCGAAGCCGTGGAAGGCGCCGGGGACCACTTCGACTTCGCATTGGACGCCGGCGTTCTTCAGGCGTTCGGCATAGGCAAGATCTTCGTCATGGAACAGGTCGTTGGTGCCGACCCCTATCCAGGCCGGCGGGAGTCCGCTCAGGTCCTCGTGCCTGGCCGGGACAGCGACTTGCGGGTCCGCTGTACCGAGGTACGCCGACCAGCCGAACTCGTTAGCACGCGGACTCCACAGCCGGTAGTTCGGATCTACAGCGCCAGCAGAACTCCGGTCGTCGACCATGGGGTACACCAGCAGCTGAAACGCCGGTGCTACTTCCCCGCGGTCGCGGGCCAGCAGCGCCAGCGCCGCCGCCAGGCCGCCGCCGGCACTGCCTCCGCCGATCGCCACCCGGCCCGGGTCCACCGCCGGCAGACCAGCCAGCCAGGTCAACGCGGAGTAGCAGTCCTCCAGCCCCGCGGGATACGGATGTTCAGGTGCCAGCCGATATTCCACCGACGCGACGGTGATGCCCAGTGTTCTGCTGAACCGGCGGCACAGCGCATCGTCGTATTGCGCGCTGCCCAGCACATAACCGCCGCCGTGGATCCACAGCAGTGCCGGCGCCGGTTCGGGTACGCCGGCGGGACGAAACAGGCGAACGCCGGCTCCGGATCCCAGAGTGATCACTTCGACGTCCCTGGGTGTACTGCGACGCTCCGTCAGTCGAGTCAACGCCCGTACCAACGGCAACGTCCGGGGTCCCACTAATTGTCGCGGGGCGAAGCGGGCGATGCGGCGCAGGTCTGGGTGAACATCGGTGTTCGGCATCGGTCCAGTATCCATCCAGGCCTGGTGCTGATCGGCGACCCGCCCGGCAGTGCCCGAACCCGAGCCGAAAAATGGCTTCCCACAACAATATTCGGGTTCCTGCGCTTAGAGCTGTTGGTCGCCGCGATCCTGGCAAATAACGAAGTAGCCGTCTAACTGCTTCAACGCCGCTTCGGGCTAAGCGGCTCAGACCGCTTTACGGCCGTACCGGCAGCGCTTACATAATCGTCAGTTTTGCGAACCGCGCGGGTACGCTCCCTACATGACGGCTAGGGGACCGAGCATGACACCCTGTGTGAGATGGTTGCTGCGAGCCCGCCCCGGCGACTATGCGCTGGCGCTAAGCGTTGCAGGGGCTTCGCTACCGGTGGTGGGCAAGCACCTTGAGCCACTGGGTGGCGTAACCGCCATGGGCATCTGGGGCGCCCGGCTCGCACCGGAAGCCGTATCCGCGACGGCGAAGTACTGGCTGACGCCGGGCATTACCGATCTGCGCCGCCGGGACAGGGAGAGTACGCACGACGTCTCCGTCGCGGCTTTGCAGGGGGTCGTGTCGGTCAAACGGACGATTGCCCGTCACCCCGAGGTATTCCGCGATGCGTCGCCGATTGCGCGCGTGCATCGCGGTGCTCCGCCGTTCTTGGTGATTCACGGCAGCAAAGACAGCGTTATCCCGGTCGAGCAGGCGCGTAGCTTCGTCGAGCGGTTGCGGGCGGCCTCGCATTCGCTCGTCGGCTACCTGGAGTTGCCCGGCGCGGGCCACGGCTTCGATCTCATCGACGGCGAACGGGCCGGCGTGGCGGCACACGCGACTTCGCTGTTCCTCAACCAGGTCTATCGCNCCAGGACAGAGATCGGCGCAAAAGAGGTTATCTGAGCTCAGGCCGCTGAGTAAGGTCGCTCTATGGGCAAGGGTCAGCGGTGAAACGGCTGAGCGGCTGGGACGCGGTACTGCTGTACAGCGAGACGCCGAATGTGCACATGCACACCCTCAAAGTCGCCGTGATCGAACTGGACCCGGACAGCCGTGGCCTCGATCTCGACTCGTTTCGCCAGGTGATCGGAGCCCGGCTGAACAAGCTCGAGCCGTTTTGCTATCAGCTCGTCGACATCCCGTTCAAGCTCCACCATCCCATGTGGCGGGAGCACTGCGAGGTCGATCTCAGCTACCAGATCCGCCCTTGGCGGCTACCCGCGCCCGGTGGTCGTCGCGAGTTGGCGATCGGCC
>JGI12631J13338_1000533_pt1 | contig 11510 bp, 13 predicted proteins | sample BlaSpr_A8_Ref_O1_FD_13338 | JGI IMG/M metagenome (IMG submission 13338) | reverse complement strand
GAGCCGCGCCGGGGACCGCAGCCGTCTAGTGGCGGCCTTCCGCAAACTCGCCGAGGCCCACCTCACCGGTCCAGATCGGGGCGAGCCTCGAACGTGACGTTGCAGTCACGCTGGGACTCGACCGTGACTGCAGCGTCACGCTGGAGCGGAGCTGTCCGGGGTCTCCCGGCGTAAACGCAGCTCGGTTGCGAGCGCTGCTATCACCTCGCGGGTCCGCCGTTTGGAGGCGACGAGCTCGTCGCGGTTGTCGCCGATCGGCAGTAGCCGCACCGACAGATCCGTCACGCCGGCGTCGGCGAATCGCCGCATCCGTGCCAGGATTGCGTCCTCGTCGCCGGCAGCGCAGATGTCACCGACGTCTTTGGCGTCGCCGTATCCGAGCAGTCGTTGATAATTCGGCGAAACCTCGGCCTCCCCCAGGATCCGGTTGGCGCGCTCCCGGGCGGCTTCGACTTCGCCTGCCGCGCAGAGGCAGACGGGAATGCCGGCGACGATGCGCGGAGCCGGGCGCCCCGCATTGTCGGCGGCCTTGGTGATCCGCGGGACGACGTGCTCAGCCACGGCGCGTTCGTCGGCCATCCACAGCACGGTGCCATCGGCCCGTTCGCCGGCAATGGTCAACATCACCGGGCCGAGTGCGGCGACCAATACCGGTAAAGGTGCCACCGGAGCCAGGTCAAGTGGGTTGTGCACCTGGAAGGTTTCGTTCTCTACGTCGACTGGGCCAGGGTTGGCGAAGGCGGCGTCCAGCACCTCGAGGTAGTCGCGGGTGTATGCGGCGGGCCGTTCGTAGGGAATCCCGAGCATGTCGTTGACGATCCAGTGGTGCGACGGGCCGACACCCAGCACCAGCCGGCCACCGGCGGCGGCCTGTGCTGACAAGGCTTGGCGCGCCAACGCAATCGGGTGCTGAGCCTGCAGCGGAACGACCGCGGTACCGAGCTCAATCCGATTGGTGCAACTCCCCATCAGGGCCACCGCCAGCAGCGCGTCGAAGTCGTTGGGGATCTGCGGGATCCAGGCGCTGTCCAAGCCGGCGGTCTCGGCCCAGTCGATGTCGGCCAGCATCCGGGTGACCTTTCGCGCGGAATCGCCGCGCTCAGGTCCGATCATCACTCCGATGCGCATGTTTCCTCTGTTTCGTTCAAGGCAGGTTACGGGGCGCGGGTCACTGCGCGAGCCTCGCGCATCAGGGCGTCCGAGCCGCATTATCCATAGATGAAGAACGTACTTGCAAAAAAAGAGAATGCCAATCCCGCATGACTGACCTGGTCAAACAGATGCACCCGCGCTACGTCACTGCGCGGGTTTTCAACCTCGACGGCGATGCCTTGGACAGTGCTACATCCCTGCCCCGAGGTTTCCCAGCAGCTAGGACCGTAAGAGCGTGAAATTCTATGCTCGGCAAATGATTTCGCCGTGAGGGATTGCCAGCCACCCGTCCGGGGCCGCGGCCCAGGCCCGCCACGCCGCCGAGATCTCCTCGAGCTGCGCAGCCGTGGCCAGGCCCAAAGCCAGCAGCTCGCGAGCCACGCCCGAATGAAGAATCCGATCGGCCCACATTCCGCCCCACCATTCGCGCGTCGCGGGCGTCGCGTAGCACCAGAGGCTGCCCGTTGGCGTGATGTCGTCGAATCCTGCCTCAAGCGCCCACGACAGCAGGCGCCGGCCGGCATCCGGTTCGCCGCGGTTGGCACGAGCCACCTGCTGGTAGATGTCCCGCCAAAAATCCAGCGCAGGAAGCTGCGGGAACCAGACGAAACCCGAGTAGTCGGCATCTCGAGCCGCCACAATTCCGCCCGGGACACATACCCGCCTCATCTCCCGCAGCGCCCGCACCGGATCGGTGACATGCTGGAGCACCTGGTGAACATGGACGACATCGAATGTGTCGTTAGAGAAGTCGAGGTTGTGTACGTCAGCGGTCGCGAAAGTGACATTTGACAGGTTGCGCTGCTGTGCTTCAGCTTGGGCCACGTTGAGGACGTCGGCGAATTGGTCAACGGCCGTCACCGATCCGGGCGCAACTCGTTCGGCGAGGTCGGCGGTGATCGTCCCAGGGCCGCATCCGACGTCCAGCACGGACAAACCCGGCTCTAGGTAGGACAGCAGGTAGCCAGCGGAATCCTCGGCGGTGCGTCGCTGGTGACTGCGCAGCACCGACTCGTGGTGTCCGTGTGTGTAGCTAGCCCGACGTTCGTCGTTCACAGTGCTTCCCCTGATCGCTGTTTTCCGGCTCGAAGCTTACCGCCGGCGATCATATTTTGAAATCAATATCTCGGAATATGAGATTAGTCGACGGGGACGTTGAGAATCGGGCGGTCGTCGCCGGCCCCGGGACCGTCGAAATGCCACCACTCACCGGAGTACACGGTCAACCCGCCGTAATTCATGGCGTTTCGCAACTGGGCGCGGTTCGCCTGAGCATCGGCACTGACGCCCTGGGTGGCGTATGCCGTTGCCCGCGAGGTGAAATCGTCGAAGTCGGTGCCCATGTCGGCCAGGCAAAGTCCACCCACCTGTCGCTCGGCCGGGCACTGTTGTTGCATGCTGGTGAATGTCACGTCGACCGAACGCCCTGACTCATGGCTGTGCGCATATGGTCCCGGCCGTGCTACCCAGGCCGGGTTCGGGACCACGTTGAACATCCTGACCTGAACGTCGTGCGGCCGGTAGCAGTCCCAGAACACCAGCACGTGCCCCTGCGGGCGCAGCGCCGCCGCGGCCGTCGCCAGACCTTGCGACATGGATTGGTGCACCAGGCATCGAGCGTCGGAGGGATACAGCTGCGTGCCGGTGAAATTGTTCGTGGTCGCGTAGCGCAGATCGATGAGGGCGTCTGGAACCACACTGCGAGCGTCGACGAATCCGGCTGCGCGGGCCGCGTCGCTGACTGGGGGCACGTCGGGGCTGGCCGAGGCGGTGGTGCCGACAGAACCGGTGAGCAGTCCAACAGCAACCGCGAGCAGAAGGAATCGCCGGATCAGACGCATCTACGCATTGTCCCGGTCCGCCGGTCGGCCACCTCGATCAGCCGGGTAAAGGTATGGCGGAAAAGACACCGTCGGGGTCGAACTGCTTCTTTGCGGCGCAAAGACGCGCGCCGTTGGTTCCTTACGCGAAGCCGAAAAGTGGCTGTTCAACGCAGTCAGCCANGGGCTGCTGCAGCCCCGCGATAGCTGACCCGACCGGTCGAACAATCGGGCTACCCCGCGACCATTGATGAACCGACATCGATCATCTATGGTTCGACTAGCCGATCGGCTAGCCCTTTCGTGCCGGCGGCGCGGAGAAGCGATGTCCGGTGCGACGCGGGGCCAACCGCGGCTCACGACATTCGCCGTTCTTGTCGCCATATCGGTCCTCAGGGAACGCCGCAGTGACTATCTATCCAGGGCACGAAGGACCGAAAACGATGGCTGGTTTGCAGCGCTTTCGTTCGCCGCTAAGGTGCCCCGATCCCTCGTCCAGGAGTTGTTCGCAGTGGGAACGCCCGACGAGGTCATCGAACCGATTGCAGAGTTCCGTGACCACGGTTTGCGTTACCTCGTCGTGGGCAATGCCGGTGCAATACAACCGAGTCTGCGCAAGAGCGCATCCGCGACCACACCCTACGTCAAGGTCGTACGCGGCCTCAGGAAACTGTGACCCGTTGCCTCGAAATCGGCCTCAGTCGCTACCCCACGAGTTCCCGGAGCAAATCCGTGGTCCGGCGCAGCGACACGATCCGCTCGTCCCTGGTGTGACCGACCGGGACAATCGCCGCCCAGATCTCGGTGGCGCCGGCGTCGAGCAGTCCGTTCAACTGGGCGCGCACCGACCGCTCGTCGCCGACCAGGGCGGCTTCAGCGGGCGTGCCGACTCCGCCGGCCTCCAGCACTCGCTGGTAGTTGGCCAGACCCGCATACGACGTCGCCGTCGCCGCGGCCGCCGCGCGTGCCTCGGCGACGTCGTCGTGTACCGCAACGGGAAGCCCGGCGACGATCCGCGGCGCCGGCCGGGCCGCCTTCGTCGCGGCGGCATTCAGTCGCGGCGCGATGAGCGTCTCGATCACCCGCGCCGTCGCCATCCAAAGCACCGTGCCGTCAGCGAATTGCCCGCAGACACGCAACATTCGAGGCGACATGGCCGACAGCAGGACTGGAACAGGTCCGGCGACCGGGGCCATCCGGTCGGCACTATGCGCCGACCAGTACTCGCCGTCGAAGTCGACAACTTCTCCGCGCAGCAGCGTGACCACGATCCGCACGTACTCCTCGGTGCTGCTTCCGGGGCTGTTGTACGACAACCCGTACACATCGCGGACCAGCGTCTCGTGCGACGGTCCGAGACCCAGCGTGAAACCCGGACGCCCCATGGCCTCGGCGACGGCAGCAACCCGATTCGCTTGCAGCAGAGGATGACACGGGTAGGTCTGCAAGACTGCCGTGCCCAGTTCGATCGAGGTGGTGGCGAGGCCGGCAACTGTGATGGCGGCCAGTGGATCTCCCAGGACACTGCTGGCGTACCACAACGCACTGAAACCCTGTTGCTCGGCGCGCACCGCTTGCTCAACGATCTTGTGGGTCGAGCCGCCGCCGCCGGTCAGACCAATGCGCATGGTCCTCCGATCCTCACACAGAACCCGCTATCCGCAATAGAGAATGAGTTCGCCGGACTAACAAGGAGATGGTGTGCGATGCCGATGATCGACCTGACGTTCGTGCGTGGCTCGTTGGATGAACAGGCGTTGAGCCGGCTGACCGACGAGTTGGTCAGCGCGCTACTGCGCGCCGAACGCGCCCCGGACACCCGGTTTCTGCGTGACAACACCTGGGTGTACCTACATGCACAGGAGCCGGCCGAGTTGTCTGTCGGGGGCCGGGAGCCAGGCGCACCTCGATTCAGGATCGATGTGACTGCGTTCGAAGGCGCACTGTCCCAGGATCGCAAGGAACAGCTCGCCGCCGACGTGCATGCCGCGGTTTGCGCCGCGGCGGGAATCGAACCACAGGGCTCAAAAGCGTTTCATATCTGGACGCTGATCCACGAAATCCCCGAAGGCAATTGGGCCGGCGGCGGCAAGGTCATTTACTACCAACAGGTGAAAGGCCTTGTGGCTGAAGACACGTCATGATGGCCGGCCAAGCGGCGCTGGCTGGCGGTGGGCCGTCCGCGCGGGGCCAGGTCACGATTCCTGACAGCTTATGCCCCATCTCTCGGGTTAGAGTCGCGGCGTGCCCAAGATCAGCGCCTCATCCGGGGATGAGCACCGCGAGCAGGTCCAACGACGTGTCTTCGAGGCCTTCGCCACGCTGATGGCCGAGCACAGCTTCGATGCGATCACGATGGCCAAAACTCGCGGCCGCGGCGGGCATCGGGCGCACGGCGATCTAGCACCACTTCGCCGACAAGGATGCGGTGGTCATCGCGTTCGCTTACTGTCGCAGGACGCGATAGGCGCCATCCGCGAGCACGCGGTGGCCATCGAGGACGTGTTGCGGGAGATCCTGACCGACGGCGCGACCGCGGGACAGTTCACAGTCGAGGGCGGTGATCGAGCGGTTTGTCCTGCGTGCCCTGGGGGCAATACCGTAGGGAGAGACATACGATCGTTTTGACATGTTGTCACCGCATTCGTCGACCACTTGGAGCAGAACATGTCACCGAGCGCCGCCGAGGCGGTCCGACCCCTTTCCGTTGCGATGAGGGAGGGCTCGACGGCGGAGCACGACGCCGCGGAGCAATCGCCGTTCGTGTCAGAACTACTCGGCGGGCGGGTCAACGGTCAGGGCTATGCCGACTATCTGCTGCGGTTGCGAATGGTTTATGGCGCGCTGGAGGATACCGTGCGCGCCCGTCGCGACGACCCGTTGGTTGCCGCCGTGTACGACCCGGCGCTGGAGCGCTTGACGGCGATCGATGCCGACCTGGAGCATTGGGCGCCCGGTGTCGCGCGCGAGGTCGAATCCCCGGCCGCTCAGGCCTACCACGACCGGATCACAAGCGCGTTCTGGGGTGGCGCCGTGGTGGCCCACCACTACACCCGCTACCTTGGTGACCTCTCGGGCGGCCAGGTGGTCGGCAAGGTCCTCGACCGCACGTTCGGTCTGGGCGGTGCCGGACTGGCGTTCTATGAATTCCCGATGCGGCCCAAGCCGTATAAGGATTCGTATCGGGCACGCCTGGACGGACTCCCCCTCGATGCCGACGAGATCGATCGTGCGGTCGACGAGGTGAAGGTCGCCTTCGGCCTGAACCAGGCGCTGTTCGACGAGCTCGCCGACAACCTCCCCGCCTATCGGCGCTGATCGGCACCTACACCCGCTTCCTGAAGGTTTGATCTTATTGGGCGTGGCCCGCTCTGGCCTCGTCTTCGCGGGTTAGTCCAGCAGCGAGGATGAGTTCTTCGTGCAACTCGAACCACACCGTGTGATATGAGTCGATGATCGGCCGAGTCAGCCATATCCTCTCCCCCGCATGTACTTTCGCCAGTGCCGCCGATAACTTGGCGGAGTAGCAGGCCAATCGTGTCAGGTGCACGGCGGCCGCGGCAATCAAGGGTGTCACCCGGTTGTGGACATCGTCGAGCCGCGTCAGTACGCGCGCGTCGTAGGCGGCGTCATCGTGAGTGTTCGGTTCGCCGTTTTTGAGCTGCCAATCAGTGATCAAGGCCTTGAAATCGGCGTTGACACCGCGGAAGTCGTCATAGACCGCGGCTATGGCGCCTTTGTCGACACCAGACCCCCGTTCTTCGGCCAGCAACTCGGTCAGCCGCTGTCTGCCTTCCGGGCTGACCTTGATCGCCTTGCCTGCGAACAGGAACCCGGCCTCGGCCAGTTGCGTGACAACAGTTCCCACACTCGCCGAGTCAACGTCGACGGTAGCTGCCAGGGCGGCGAGCCCGATACGTCCCTTCAAACGCACCGCTTGCAACACCTTCAGTTCGTCCACCACTTCACTTCTTTGAGGTTGACCCTCAGCTGGGGCCTGATCCACGAGTGACCCACGCCCGGCCAACCAAGAGTTCAGCGTAGACAGCGCTGGATTCGCGGTCTCGGTACCGACCGCGACCTCCAGGGCACCGTCGAACACTTCACCGGTTTCGCCGTCCACGGTGACTTGCTGACCGGCGAGGGCTTCTAGCGTGCCGACACCACACCCCACCACGCAAGGCGTGCTCAATTCACGGCTGACGACTGCTGCGTGCGATGTCGACCCGCCAACCTCAGTCAGGATGGCCACCGCGGCGATCATCCCGGCCACGTCCTGGGGATCAGCGGTCGGGCGCGCGAGGACGACGTCCACGCCTTGCCCTGCGAGATCTTCGGCCTCCTCGGTGTCCAGCACGACTGTCCCTCTCGCAGTGCCCGGGCAGGCCGGCTCGCCGCGTGCCAGCAGCGTCGCCTTCGCCCTGGCCCCGGGAGCGATCCTGGGCCGTCGCAGTGCCGCCAACTGCTCGGGTGTGACCAGGCGCAGCGCCTCCTCGATGGTTACGATGCCGTCCTGATGCAGCGATACCGCAAACCGGACAGCCGCGTCCGGCGAACGCTTGGCAGCTCTCGTCTGCAGCAACCACAGTCGCCCGGATTCGACGGTGAACTCGACTTCTTGGACATCCTTGCCCGTTATCTCCAATGTTCTTGCCGCTGTTAATAATTCGGCGTGCACCTCGGGNAGNTGCTGGGCCAAGGTATGCAAGGGCAGTGGGTCGTGCCGACCGGAGACGACGTCCTCCCCCTGGCCGAGCGGCAGCCACTCGCCGAAGGGAGCCTGGTCCCCCGTCGACGGATTCCGGGTGAACAACACGCCCGAGCCCGACTGGTCATCGAAGTTGCCGAAGACCATGGCTTGCACGGTGACTGCCGTGCCACCGTCGTCGCCGATGCCGTGATGACGACGGTAGGACTGCGCCCTGGGCGAATTCCACGAGCGGAAGACCGCGCCGACGGCTGCCAGTAACTGTTGCCAGGGATCTTCCGGCGGGGCCGCGCCCACCACGCGCTCGAATTGATCCACGAACCGTCGCAGAGTATCGGCAGCGTACATCGGGTTACCGGTCTGCGTGCGTAACCCGTCAGCGACCGCGGCGTTCGCGCCGAGGTTGAGGATGGTATCCATCATCCCCGGCATGCTGCGCGCCGCCCCGGAGCGCACCGAGACCAGCAGGGGACGTTCAGGGTCACCGAATCTCCGCTGGCTGCGCCGCTCCAACTCGGAAATTGCGTCTTTGAGATCGGCGACGACATCACCCGGCAACTCACCGCCGCCGGCGTCGAACAGTGCGCGCGTGTCGGTGCTCAATACGAATGCCGGTGGAACCGGTAGGCCCAACAGATGCATCCGGTTGAGGCTGTGCGCTTTACCTCCGACCAGTTCACGATCGAGGTCGAGGTGCTCGCCGAGCCACAACAACGTCATCGCCGATCTCTCACCGCTTGGTCTTGGTCCTGGTCTTGGTCCTGGTTTTGGTCCTGGTTTTGGTCCTGGTCTCGTTCTTGGTCTTAGTCTTGGCAGCCGGCCTACCGACCCGGTCCGTCGTCATCTTCCCACCCGAACACGGCGTCGTGGAAAACCGGCGATTTGGGCTGCGGAAGCTCGGTCCACCGAAGAAGCGAGCGATCTCGATGTAGACCGGAATCCCGATCGTGACGTTGTAGGAAAAAGTCAAACCCAGTGATGCGGCCAGCGGCAACATCGGACTGTGATTAGGTTGGCCCCATTTCGGGCATTTCTCCCGGGATCGACGTGCCGACAAGACCGTGCTTCAACCTTCTGAGCTGCGTATACAAACGGTTGCGCATTATGTGGTTTGGCGCCAATCACCGTGCACGTTTCGCGAGCCGCTCCGGGGCAAGGATCAATATGGTCCCGAAGTCCACTCGGATCCAGCCACGTTCGGCGAAATCAGCGAGCGCCTTGTTCACCGTCTCCCGAGATGCGCCGACGAGCTGTGCGATCTCCTCCTGCGTCAGATCATGAGTGAGCCGCAGATCTTCGCCTTCTGGAATCCCGAAACGTTCGGACAGTTGCAGTAACTGCTTGGCAACCCGCCCCGGCACATCAGTGAATATCAGATCGGACAGGTAGTTGTTGGTCCGGCGCAACCGACGGGCCAACACGCGCAATAGTTGTTCGGCGACTTCTGGCCGCTCGGCGATCCAGGAACGCAACGCTCCGCGGTCCATCGAGACGGCGCTCAGCTCGGTTATGGTCGTCACGGTAGACGTCCGCGGGCCCGGATCGAAGATCGCCAACTCGCCGAATATGTCCGACGGTCCCATGATCGCGAGCAGATTCTCGCGGCCATCCGCTGAGCGACGGCCGACCTTCGCCTTGCCGCGGACGATGATGAACAACCGGTCACCGGGATCGCCCTCAACGAAAACTGTATGACGGCGGGGAAAGTCGACCAGATGCAATTGTCTGACCAAAGAGGAATAGGCACTCGGCTCAACTCCTTGGACGAGGCCTGACCTCGCCAGGATCTGGTTCACCAAACCCGAGGGGAGCCGTCCGGCACCTTCACCCGGAAGAGACCCGCTCTGGTCGTCGGAAGGCGCAGGTTCTGTCGACGGCGTCATGAGAGAACCACTGGCCGATAGACCACTAAATGACGCAGACCGAGTGCAGGCCTGAAAGAGAATGCCAAGGTGCACATCTCGCGGCCGTAATGGACCTTAATACGCAACCAGACTGTGGCATCCGTCCACGTCGGCACGTTTGATCGTCGCCCTTTCAACGAGTTTGCACACCAGCCGCGTCCAACGGTCACGACTGCTGGTGGGGAATATGTCAGCCAGCGTGACACTGTTGCGCTTTCCTGTAAAGTCCGCAGCTGCGACACCCCGGGCCACCCAGTTTTATTGTTCCACAGCCCGTCAAAGCGGCCGGATCGCGCCCACTATCACAACTGAGCGGTCGCCTGCGAGGATGGCGATATGACACCCGCAGTAATTCGACGATGGATTGACATCATCGAAAACGGCCGCACGGACGAACTCGAGGACCTGCTCGCCGAGGACGCGGTCTTCTACTCCCCCGCTGTTTTCACTCCTCAGGTCGGCCGCGCGAAAGCGGCTGCCTACCTGTCGGCCGCCGAGAGGATGTTCGCTGGAGCCGATTTCCGTTACGTCGAACAGTGGTTCGGTCAGTATTCGGCGATCCTCGAGTTCACCGCCGACCTCGACGGCATCCACATCGACGGCATCGACATGATCCACTGGAACGACGATGACAGGATCGTCTCCTTCAAGGTGATGATCCGGCCGCTTAAGGCCCTTCAGTCGGTCATTCCGAGAATGGGATCACTCCTGCAACAGGGGTAGCTCACCATCTGCCTTGCTCACCACGCACGGAAAGACTAAAGACGCCGACAGGCGGTGTGGCGCTTTGCTAGGAGATCCGACCATGGACGTGATGACGGCAATTCAATTCGGCCGGCTCGTCGGTGAAACCTACGACGTGTTGCCGAGCGACTTGACGAATTCGGCCGGTAAGGTGCTGACTGCCAGCGGAACAGATTACACAGTGGTCACCACGATTTATGCCAATGACCTTGCGACAGACATGAACCCGAGCCGGGGCGACGACACCGTCTCCATCGGGTTGGTTTGCCAGGCGAATGGAGCAGGCGATGCGGTGATTACGATCCGGGGTACCGAAGGAATCTTGGAGTGGATTCACGATGCCGACTTCCTCACCGTTCCCTGCCCCTTCCTTGTCGGCGCCGGCCACACGGAGGATGGCTTCACCGCCATGTATAACTCCCTGAGGACCGGTACCGCGCCGAATTCGCCGACCGTGGCCAAGGCAATCGGCAGCCTTCCGTTCCCGCACCCTGTGACCTCAGTGACGGTTTGCGGGCACAGCTTGGGAGGAGCCCTGGCGACGCTGCTCGCCCTCGACCTGGCGGCCAATACGGTCTTCAGCCACCCAGTCGTCTACACCTACGGCAGTCCGCGCACAGGCGATTCCCTGTTTGCAAGCACGTTCAATCAGGTGGTCACCAACTCGTACCGGATCGAGAATCGTCTGGATATTGTCCCGAAATTGCCGCCTCCCCCGGTTTACCAGCATGTGCTCGAGCCTTATGAGCTAAACCCGGTTCGGCTCTTTCCACTCCCCGCAGAGATCCTGGTTGATTTCACCCCTACTTGCGAACATGCGGTCGCCACATACCTATATCTGCTGTCCCGCCAATCGGCCGGCCCAGTCATTCCACTCGACGTCAACTGTCAGCCCAAAGCAACGGGCACCGGCTCGGTCGCGCAGTGAGCGGCGATCGGTGTCGAGCCGTCACCGGAACCCGCGGCGTCCGGTGGCATCCGCATCCACCACATTGGGTGCAGTGCCGACTTCACCCTCAGCCCTAACTGACCAGTCAAGCCATGGGTGCAGTGAAGATTTTGGCAAAACGGTGGTCCCATCACCCTGGCAGCCTAATGGTCAGCGAGGAAGGGCATGGGCATCGAGCGCGTGGACAGCAGTGACTCCATGGCGTCGCCTGCCACGGGGCGCGAGAACAGGAA
>JGI12631J13338_1000516_pt1 | contig 11698 bp, 9 predicted proteins | sample BlaSpr_A8_Ref_O1_FD_13338 | JGI IMG/M metagenome (IMG submission 13338) | reverse complement strand
GAACCCAGTCGCCAGCGGTCGCAGTAGTTCTTTCGCAACGGTGCAAGGAAACAGTGGAGGGAGCGGCCAGGTTGGGGCCGGCTCCAACGTGGCGGGAAGCGAGGCCGAAGGAGTATCTGTAAGCGGCTGCTTGGGCGGCTCCAAGGGCAACTACACGCTCTCTGCGAAAAACGGAAAGTTGTATCACCTGGTGGGCGACAGCTTAGACAGGTCCGAGATCAAAGATCATGTCGGCCATGTAGCAAATGTCGAGGGGACCGTATCGGTGGCAGATTCCTCGAATACGATCCAGGTCATTTCAATAAAATCCAGGTCGAAGACTTGCGATACGGGCGGCGGGATGTCTCACTAATTCCGTGATGCCGAATGCCATCGGCTGAAACCAAGGTTCCTCGCGATGCTCGGGATGACACTGGCTCGCGGCACCATGCTGAATCTCTCCTTAATTGTGAGGCGCTACCCTAATCACTTCCGCTTTCATTTGCTGCTGCGGCGGGCAGATCTCGCAGTGGGCTTTATTCGAGAACCGAAAACTGGCCGTTGATTTATCCTGTCTAGTCACGCCAGCGCCCACTCAATGACCCGTCAAAAACCACTGTGGAAAGCGGAGGATCAGAAGGACCGTCTTTCCGAGCTTACCGCGCAGTCGGAGAATTCCGCCAAAGATCGTTCCTTGCGGCGCGATGTGCGCTCGCTGGGCGCGCTATTGGGGCGCGTTCTGGTCGAGCAGTGCGGCCAGGAGCTGTTCGATACGGTCGAGGGATTGCGTCAGCTAATGATCCGGCATCGCGAACGGGTGATCCACAGCGCCCGTGCCGCGGCGCACAGCGAGCTTATGGCCAACGCGCAGGCCATGATATCCGCGATGGATGTGACCCGCGCGTATCAGGTAACCAAAGCGTTCGCCATCTATTTTGAACTGACAAATTTAGCCGAAACCAATCATCGCAAGCGCCGCCGCCGCGCCCGGCAATTGCACCGTCAACACCCGCTTCCTGGATCGTTTCGTGGAACCTTGCTGCGAATGAAAGAAGCCGGGATGACGGTGGATGCGGCGCTGGAGGCGCTGCGGCAGATCATGGTGACTCCGGTATTCACCGCGCATCCCACCGAGGTGGCGCGGCAGACGGTATTGCTGAAAAGACGCCGCATCAATGAACAATTGGAACGCCTGGATCGCCTTCCGTTGACCTTTGATGAGGCGCTGCGATGCGAACAGATCATTCATGCGGAGATCACGGCGCTGTGGCAGACCGACGAAGTCCGGCAAACCAAGCCCACCGTGGACGATGAGATTCGCATGGGTTTGCGTTACTACCGGCTTTCGCTTTTTGAAACGCTGCCGAATATCTATTCCGAAGTGGCGGAATCGCTACGAGAGGTTTACGGCGCCGTACTCGATTCCGCGGATTTGCCAAACCTGTTGAGCTTTGGCTCGTGGATCGGCGGTGATCGGGATGGCAATCCGTTGGTGAAGCCGCAATGTGTGACGGACGCTATCGAACTGGCGCGCAGCGTGGTCCTCGGCGAATACATGCAGCAAGTAGAATTCCTGAGCGATTGCCTGAGTTCGTCGGCGCGGCAAACCCAGGCGTCGGCGGAGATCATTGCGCGGATCGCACAGTATGCGCGCTCCATGCCGAATGTCTCCATGGCCTGGGGCCCGGGCAACACGGTTGAGCATTACCGCAGATTTTTTTCTTATCTCTTTCACCGATTGCAGCGGAGCCGCGAAGGCGCGGGCACACAGAATGCGTACTTGAACGCCGCGGAATTTGAATCCGACTTGATTCTGCTGCGAGAAAGCCTGGTGTCGAATCGCGGCGAGCGCCTGGCAGAGACCTATCTCGATCCCTTGTTGCGCGAACTCCGGACTTTCGGCTTTCATCTCTATGTTCTCGATATTCGCCAGCATGCCAGGGTTCACGCCGAGGTCCTGAAGGAAATCACGGCGCGAGAAATCGACGCCAGAAAAAGCGAACCCCGGAATCTGGAATTAAAGAAGAACAAAGTCAGAAAAGCTGAACTGAGAGAGGCCGCGCCGGTGCTGATGACGGGCTCCGCTCCGCCGGAAAATGGTGACATGGGTTCCCCGCAGACTCGCGAATTGATCGAAACTTTCCACACGGTACAAAAGCTGAAGCAGACTTATCCTCCACAGTCGATACGGCAATACATCATCAGCGGCGCGGAATCGGAAGAAGACGTGCTGAATGTCATTCGCCTGGGCAGGGCTTGCGGCGTGGCAATGGCCGCTTCCGGCGATGATCCCGGGCTGATGCCGGTGCCTCTGTTCGAGTCGATTGAGTCGTTGCGCGCGGCCGCTCCGGCTATGCGTCGACTGTGGCAGCTATCCGAATATCAGCCACTGCTCGATTCTTGGGGACGATGGCAGGAAGTGATGCTGGGATATTCCGACTCCAATAAAGATGGAGGAATGCTCACCAGCACATGGGAGCTGCATAAGGCGCACCGTGAACTGCATGGCGCAGCGAAAGACTGCGGCGTGAAGCTTCGTCTTTTCCATGGCCGTGGAGGGACGGTGGGGCGCGGCGGCGGACCTACCCATTCGGCGATTCTTGCGCAGCCAGAGGGTTGTTTTTCCGGGCGCATTCGCATCACCGAGCAGGGAGAAGTTCTCAATTGGAAGTATGCCGATGCGGTGCTGGCGGAATGGAATCTGGAGCTGATGATTGCAGCCAGTCTGGAAGCATTGACCCGCACGGCTTCACGGCAAGCGAAAGATCGGAATCTGTGGGAAGAGGCGATGGAGGAGATGTCGCAGGAAGCTTACCGCGTCTACCGCCGCGACATCGCAGAGAGTACCGATGTGCTCGAATATTTTGAGCAAGCGACGCCCGTGCTTGAACTGGATGCGGCGCGGATCGGCTCAAGGCCGTCGCGCCGGACCAAAGGCCGCCGTTTGGAAGATCTGCGCGCGATTCCCTGGGTATTTGGCTGGATGCAAAGCCGCCATGCGGTTCCGGCCTGGTATGGCGTCGGGGCCGGACTGGAAAATTTTGCCGCCAAGGGAAAGAGCGCTGTGCGCCTGCTTCGCGACATGTTGAAATACTTCGGTCTTTTTTCCGACCTGATTGGGAATGTCGAACTCGGCATGGCCAAGGCCGATCTCGATATTGCTAGGGTTTATTCCGGGCTGGTGAAGAACTCCGCGTTGCGCGCCCGGGTTTTCAACATGGTGGAGGGGGAGTTCCTGCGAACGCGGCGGATGATCCTGAGCGTCTCCAGTGAGCGCGAGTTATTGTCGCGAAATCGCGTGCTGGCGCGGTCGATTCATCTACGCAATCCGTATGTGGATCCGATGAGCCTGATTCAGGTGGAACTGTTGCGGCGGAAACAGCGTGGCGAGGATGCCGCGGCATTGGAATATCCCCTGGGCGCGACCATCAATGGCATCGCGGCGGGGCTGCATAATACGGGATGATGCATGACGGCACGGAGTCGACCTTCGCTCGACCCTTCGGCTTCGCTCAGGGCAAGCTAGCCGGGCTGTCCCCACATAAACTTTGTCTCCCCATAAACATTCTGGCGAATCGCACGTCTACCTAGTATCGTGTCGAAGGCTGGCAGCACTGTTTTATCGGATCGTCGACGGAACCCGCAGGTGATCGTATCCGTAACATTCTTCGCGGAGCAACGTACGCTCGGATCGCTTTCAGATTTAAGAATAGAACTTACTAAGAGCCGAACTTACAAATATCAATATCGAAGAGGCCCAATGTCGAAACTCGCACTAACTCTTGTCTTAGCTCTTCCACTCGCGGCAGCGGCGCAGGTTCCGGCGGTGAATGCCGCAACCCCCAAATTGGATCACTTCAACCCCGATTTGGTCGATAAATCGCTGAACCCGTGCGATGACTTCTACAAGTACGCGTGCAGTAAATGGATTGCAGCCAATCCAATTCCCTCCGATGAGGTATTTTGGAGCACCGGCAGCGGCCTGGAGATGTGGAACGACGCGATTTTGCGCGAGACCCTTGAAGCCGCCAGCAAAGATGATCCCAAGCGCACTCCGGTGCAGCAGAAGATCGGCGACTATTGGGCGGCCTGCATGGACGAAAGTGGGATCGAGGCAGCGGGACTAAAACCCGCGCAGCCGGTACTCGATCGCATTGCGGGGCTTAAGTCGAAGTCAGACATCACGCTTGAGATCGCGCGTCTTCACCATGAGTTTCCCGGCGCGTGGGAGAGTTCCGACAATCAGGCGAACGCGCCATTTTTCGGTTTTAGCGGCGGGCAGGATTATGACGACGCCTCGAAGGTGGTCGCGCAGATCGATCAGGGCGGCCTCAGTCTTCCGAATCGCGATTATTACATCAATACCGACGACAAGTCGGTGGAGACTCTGAAGAAATTCCGCGCGCACGTGCAAAAGATGTTCGTCCTGGCCGGCGAACCAGAGGCGCAAGCTGGATCCGATGCGGATACGGTCATCGCAATTGAGACCGCGCTGGCTAAGGCGCAGATGGATAACGTCAAGCGCCGCGATCCCAAGAACATTAATAATAAATTCAGCCTGGTTCAGCTGCGCGAACTCACTCCGCATATTCAGTGGGATGTCTACTTGAAGGCGGTGAACGCTCCGGCAAGCGATCACTACATCGTCAGTTCTCCAGATTTTCTCCGCGCCGAAGACAAACTGCTGGTGGAGCAACCCCTGGAAAACTGGCAGACTTACATGCGCTGGCAGGCGATTCATCATGCCGCGCCTTATTTAAACAAGGCGATGGTCGATGAAAACTTCGACTTCTTCTATCACACTCTGGCCGGGCAGGCGGAGAACCAGCCGCGTTGGCGGCGCTGCGTTCATAACGCCGACCGCGATCTGGGCGAGGCGCTCGGGCAGGCTTATGTAGATCGCGCCTTCCCGCCGGAGAGCAAAGCGCGCACGCTCGAAATGGTGCATGCCATCGAAAATGCCATGCAGAATGACATCGAGACGGTGAGTTGGATGACGCCCGCGACGAAAGCACAAGCCATCGTCAAGCTGAAGGGAATTGAAGACAAAATTGGATATCCTTCGCATTGGCGGGATTATTCCAGCGTGAAGATTGTTCGCAACAATTATCTGGGGAATGTAGAGCAGGCTTCATCATTCGAGTTCGAGCGCTGGGTTGAGAAGATCGGCAAGCCCGTGGACCGCAGCGAATGGACAATGACTCCGCCGACCATTAATGCGTACTACGATCCCCAGTTGAACACCATCAATTTTCCCGCCGGCATTTTGCAGCCGCCGTTCTTTGAAAAAACTATGGATGACTCGGTGAATTATGGCGCTATCGGCATGGTGATCGGCCATGAACTCACGCACGGCTTTGACGACCAGGGACGCAAATTTGACGCCCACGGCAACCTGCGGGATTGGTGGACCGCGGAAGATGCCAAGCAGTACGACGAGCGTGGAAAATGCATTTCCGATGAGTACACCCAGGACGTGCCCGACGCGGGTCCAGGAGTGAAACAAAACGGTTTGCTGACACAGGGCGAGGATACGGCCGATAATGGCGGGATTCACCTCGCCTTGATTGCGCTGGCGGCCGATCTCAAGAGCCAGGGCAAATCGCTCGACGACAAAGGTCCGGACGGCTGGACCGAACTGCAACGGTTCTTCCTGGCGAACGCCTATTCGTGGTGTTCGAATATCCGTCCAGAAATCACGCGGTTGATCGTCACTACGAATCCCCATTCAATGCCGGTTTTCCGCATCGATAACGTGGTTTCAAACATGCCGGAGTTTGCTGAGGCCTTCGGCTGCAAGGCGGGCCAGAAGATGGTTCGGGCCAACGCGTGCCGGGTTTGGTGATTAGAGCGAGCTTCAGCAAAAGGCCAGCCTTCTCGGCTGGCCTTTTGCTTTCGTTCTCGACCGGTTTGTTCTAGCGGTTGATGTCTTCTTTCGATTGCAAGCGCTTTATGTAATTTTCCAGATTTGACCGGTTCGCGTCATCCGGAACGCCGGTGAGGGCAGCCTGCATTTCTTTTACCGCCTGATCGAAGTTGCCTTGACTGCTGTAGACGCGCGCCAACCCAACATGCGAGGTCCAGAAATCGGGGTATTTCTTCGCGTTGGAGCGGTAAAGCGCGAAAGCCTCGTCCAGTTTTTTCTCGTTTTGCAGCTGTCGCCCATAGAAGTAAAGTTGCTGTGCTGAAGCCTTTTCCAAAGCCTGATTGCGGACGGTCGCGGCGTCTTGTGTGCGTCCCATGGCGTCCAGAATGTGCGATTTGTTAAGCAGATTGTCGTAGCGTTCTTCGGTCCGGATCGACTGTTCCTCATCCTTTAAGGCTTCGTCGAGATCGACCTTCGCCGCGAGGAAGTAAGCGGCCGCGTCATCCCAACTCTCCCAGTAATACCGGTTTAAGCCGCGGATCTGCCGGGGTATGCTGGCTTTGACGATGTCGTTGACCGCGACATCAACTTTGAAAGGCACCGCAACCTTTTCCCAACGCAGCGTAACGACGGCAGAATCGGATTTGACGTCATCGAAGTCATAGGTCAGGGCTTCGTGGAAGTCTGACGCTTGCGGCTTTACCGTGACCCGCAATGCATCTTCGTCCTGCTTATAGGTAAAGCTTCCCCACGCGGTTGAAGTTTTCGAAAAGATCACCGTCCACTGATTTTCATCTGGAATCATGTGGAGGCCGTAGGTTCCCTTATCGAGAGGCTGGCCCTCGATCTTTACAGGGTCGGTGAAGGTGATGGTGGTATTTTCATTAGCGCCGGCTCGCCAGACCTGGTCATAAGGCACCGTCTTGCCCCAAATCTGGCGGCCGCTGACCAGCGGACGATGGTAATCGACGGTTATGTCAGTGATGCCAATCCTCTGCATCACCGACGCTTGTTGGCTCTGCAGTGGCAGGTCGAGCATTACCGTTTGAGCATGGCAGAGGCTGAGGGCACAGAAACAGCAGCAGAGTAAAGCGATTACACGAAACCTGGACATACCAGACTCCTCTTTAGTCGGAATCGACAGCTGATTCAGCCCGCGCGGCTTACACAGAGTTATGGGATGGAATGTGGCGAGCCTGACGGCTGTCCTGTCTGCCTTAGACGAATGGCAGGTCTCGAAGTGAGCGGCAGAGACAGAAGGCAATGCGAGCGTTACTGGCCGCGGGCAAGGAAAATGGTGGGCGCTGTAGGATTCGAACCTACGACTTCCACCGTGTGAAGGTGACACTCTACCGCTGAGTTAAGCGCCCACTTGTGATGCGGTAAGTTTTTTATTATATACAAGTTCCGGTTCGCGATTCACTGAATCAATGTCGTGCAATTTGCCGTCGTTGGAAAACGTCGTTGGAAAACAAGGACTCGAGCCGTGCTCCCTACTTAAGCATTCTGGCAAATTTTGAAGCGATTAATTCGAGTCGATTAAAGCGTCGGGCTCTCATCTCCCAGCATGGTCTCGCGGACGATCTTGATCGGCGGGAAGCCCTGTTGGAGAAATGTGTCGTGAAATTTCTGCAAGCTGAAGCTGGCTCCCATCTTCTGCTTGTAGTCCTCCCGGAGCTTCATGATTTCCAGCTTGCCTAGCGTATAAACGAGGTAAGTGGGGTCGCTGGTGCCGCGCTTGGTTTCAACTTCCGCGACGGTTCGGGGCTGATAACCCTCCTTCTGGAAAAACTGTACCGCATCGTCAAAAGACATTTTGCCGGTATGCATGGAAATTCCCACGATGTAACGAGCATCCCGCAAAAGGGCATCCTGGAGCTGGCCGAGCCTGAGTTTCGGGTCGCCGTTCCCATAGCCTTCGTCGAGCATCATCTGCTCACTGTAATGCGCCCAGCCTTCGGCATTCGATCCACAGCCTAACAACTTGCGAGCTTTCGAAGGAACCGACGGAAGCCACAGGAATTGCACGTAGTGCCCCGGATACACTTCATGCACGGCAACCGCGATCATGGTTTCGCGATTGAACTGCCCCATGAAGGATTCGGTTCTCTCCTTCGTCCAATCAGCCTCCGGCAAGGTGACGTTAAAGAAAGCTTCCTTCGCCACCTTTTCATACGGTCCGGGTGTATCCATTGACGCGAAAGTCAGCGCTCGCGCAAAAGGCGGAGTCTCTTCCACGATGGGTGGCACAGGCGAGGGAATGGTCACAATTTGCTTGTCGATGAGATATTGCCGTATCCCACCCAGATCATCCCGGAAAGTCTGAAGCAGTTGGTCAGGTGCAGGATGGTCCTGTTGGAGTTCTGACTGAATCTGCTCCGGTGATTTTTGGGGATCGATTTGCGCAGCGACCTTCTTGAACCACTGTTGATTACGATGGAGATCGTCGTAGCCGATCTGAAGCAACCGATCCACCGGAATATCCACCATCTCGTCATAAAGAAGCTTTTTTCGATAGTTTTCCGCGCCAAGGCGGAAGTCGCCGTTGGAGCGAGCTAGTAAGGTTTCCTTCAGAAACTTTTCATAGTCTTGCAATGCCGTAATCACTGCCGTGTTGCTGTTTTGGAATTCAGAGAGCAATTGCTGGTCCTTCACATCTTTGAAGGCTTCCGGCACATCCTTTTGGAAAAATCCGACGATGTCCGGAAGTTGCTGAATCGCGACTTCCGTGTAAATTCGAGGCGGGTTCTTAAGATTTTCCCTGGCCGCCAGCAGAACTGCGGGCATGCTTTTCTCGCGATCGATCAGAGACCGCAATCGTTTCTCAGGAGGCGCGAACTTGCGCGACATGATCACAAAGGCACTATTTGTAAGGCCGCTGGAATAGTGATCTGGGTTCTTTTCCCAACTTCGGATATCCTCCAGGTCAAGCAGCGTCGATTTCAAATTATTGACGAGTAGCTGGTAATCCTGGCGCTCCTCCAAGGACAATGATTTGCTCTCGAAATTGTTCAGCCGGCCGAGATAATCTTTCGCGAATGCGATTTCATGATCGACGCCTTTGCGCGAGTAATCTTCCAAATCAGAGTCATATTGATGAAAGCCCGCGGTTGTACCCTGGGTGGGATTCAACTTGAAATATCCATCAAAAAAACTGTCCACCAGTTTGCTCCACTCAGAACTTCCAGGGGTTCCGGAATCCGCGATCCCGGCGGTTTGCGCGCGTAACGCATGTGTTGTCGAAAGTGTCAGCACAACCAGCAGCAATAGCTTCATTTTTTCTCCTTCAAAGAGACCCTTTAACTTAGCACCGAACGCAAGAATTAGGAGCGCAAGACCTGAATGACGATCGTGACCTCGGCAACGGCGACGTTGTCGCCAGCATGAAAATCTTTACCCTAGAGGGGACGGAGGAGCACAGGGGTGAGTCCATCATGGAGTTGGTGACCGAATATACATTTCCGAATATACATTTCTGCCTTACTGATCGCATTTTCGCCCTGGTCAAGTTGTTGAAAGTATGGGCTGGGTTCTATCTTACAAACGGTACTTTTACTCCCGAATACTGTATTTTGGCGACGCGAGTCGGGCATGGTAGCCTAATCTCCGGTGGGGATGGAGGCGGCGCTCGGCCGCCGGGAATCCACACCAAAAGTAACCTCTATGACGGACGATTCCAGGCCAAGGCGAACGACCGCATCTTTCTCATCCGGCGGAAGTTCTGGCATTCCCTTAGAGGAAGACAAAGAGCAACTTTCCGATCAGTCCTGGGTTGAAACTAATGTGAGCACCGCTGCCATGGACGGAAGCAGTCTGTTGGCCTCATTGGGACCGGTTCCCATGAGCAGTTTACAGCCAGCCTTGCAGCCGGGGATGATCGGCGGCGAACCCTATACGGATGCCGAAGTGATGCTGCGGGTGAAGGCTGGCGATCAATCGGCCTTCGACTATCTCGTCCAGAAATATCGCCGCCCGCTGGTGGGTTTTATGTACCGCATGGCTCGAAATACGGCGGTGGCCGAGGATCTGGCGCAGGAAGTCTTCCTGCGGGTCTACCGGTCGCGTCAGACGTATGAGGCCAGCGCCAAATTCACCACCTGGCTGTATCGCATTGCCACCAATCTGGCTGTGAACCATGCCCGCGACACCCGGCATGAGCGGCCGGAGGTCACCATCAGCCTGGACGAGCCGGATGAGGAAACCGGCACCACGCCCGATCTAGCCGATGGGACCATCACGGCGGAAGAGGCCTTGGTGCGGCGCGAGCGCATGATGGCCATACGGGCAAAAGTTGAGGCGTTGCCGGAGCGGCAGAAGATGGCCGTAGTTATGCACAAATACCAGCAGATGGATTACAAACAGATTTCGGAAGTATTGAAATTGAGCGAATCCGCGACCAAGTCGCTGTTATTTCGGGCTTATGAGACTTTGCGGGAACAGTTAAAAGAATTTGTATAGGATTGCTTTTTTGAGTTTGGCGACTTTCCTTGGCGGCAGTGGCGAAGAAATCAGGGGAATATGGTTATGAAGTGCGAAGAGATTCGGGAACTGATGCCGGATGTGGCGTTGGGATTGATGGAAATTACGCCGGAGATGGGTAGCCATGTAGCAAGTTGTGAGGCCTGTGCGGCGAAAATGCGGGAAATGCAGCAAACCATGGCGTTGCTGGATGAATGGAAGGCGCCGGAGCCGTCGCCGTATTTTGATGTGCGATTGCAAGCGCGTTTGCGGGAAGAGATGGCTAAACCTCAGCCAGGATGGCTGGCCTGGTTCCGGCGACCGGTGCTGGCGGCTGCACTGACGGTGATGATGGGGATCGGAGTGGGGTTGTTTTACGCTAACGGGGGTGGAGGCTTCGGCTTGTGGGACAGCCAAGTGGCCACCATGGATTCTCCGGCGCAAGCGGAGCCGGGCAGTGCGGTTGGCGATTTGCAGGCCTTGGACAAGAATCACGATTTGTATTCCGACTTCGATCTGTTGGATGACTTGCAAGTTCAGCACAATGTGGTGGCGAATCCGTAAAAGTTGAGATGTAGCTGAAATGAACAGTTGGGCAGGGGAGAATGCGGCTGAAAAATCTTATGATGGGATGGGCGACTGCTCTGTTAGCCGTGGCCATCTTTATTCCGGCTCCCTGTTCGGCTCAACGCAGCAACTTCCATCCGGTGCAAGCGCGCCCCGCGCCGCAGAATAATCCGCAAGGGCATGCCGGAGACTGGCTTCGCCGCTACCGGAACATGTCTCCGCGCGAGCAGGAGCGGGCGTTGCAGAGCGACCCGGCTTTTCGCCGGTTGCCTCCAGATCGACAGCAGATGTTGCGGCAGCGGTTGCAACATTTTTCCAGTCTTCCGCCGCAACAGCAGCAGCGCGTGCTGAACCGGATGGAAACCTGGGAGCACCTTACTCCCGGCCAGAAACAGCAAGCCCGGCAATTGTTCGGTAGGATGCAGCAGCTTCCACCGGACCGTCGCAACATGGTGAGAACCGCGGTGCGCGATCTTAGCGCCTTGCCGCCGGGGCAGCGCGAGCAGATTATCGATTCCAACCGCTTCAAAAGCACATTTTCGCCGGAAGAGCGCGACATCATGCGGGGAGCTACGAGACTGCCTTTAGCGTCTCCCGAGGATCATCCGCAGTAAGGATTTGGCAGGACACGCTCTGAAGTGAAAGCGCATTCGATCTGTCCTTTGGGACGGTCTGTCTTTAGATTCACCATAGAACCCCACACCTCCCTCGGGTTCCTGCGGCGTCGGATAGAAAAGATGTTCGTGCATGCCGACCAGTCCGGGGATCACCGTCTTTCCCGTCATCTCTAACACCTTGGCGTACGGCGGATAAGGGCTATGCGCGCTG
>JGI12631J13338_1000507_pt1 | contig 11836 bp, 11 predicted proteins | sample BlaSpr_A8_Ref_O1_FD_13338 | JGI IMG/M metagenome (IMG submission 13338) | reverse complement strand
TGACGAGACTCGTCGCTGGATTCGCCATCAGCACCGCACCTTGTTGGACTTGGCTCGTCGGGTGCACGAGCACTTCGCCATTTTTCCCGAGCGATGGTTAAGCGGACTTGTGGCGTTCTCTGCGGCTCTGATCACCCTGCTGAATCTCCGTCGCCTGATCCGCGGACTTCGGGGTCGTAGTCTCCGAACTCATCCCGAGCGTGCTCCGCGAGAAGCCGCCGCACTTTGGTATGACCGGATGGTCGACCGCCTGGCACGTCTGGGCTGGCGCAAGTCGCCATCCCAGACGCCGCTCGATTTCGTCGCGGCCATTCAGGAACAGTCACTGCAGAATAAAGTTGCGAAATTTACGCGGGCTTACGAATCTGCACGTTTCGGAAGGTCGCTCGGCGACGCCCAGAGCTTGCCTGGACTTTTCAATGACATCACGGCCCAAGCAGCGAACTCCAAGCAGACACCCGAAAACGCGGCCGCCCGCTAAAAGCGGTGAGTAACGCCGGCACCGACGTAGTAGTTGTGCTGACGACTCCTCCCGGTATCAACATTCAGGTCAGGAACTCCGGAATAGAAATCGCGAGCCTCGAAACGCGCTCCCCAGCTATGCCAAAACCAAACATCTAATCCAGCTCCGAACTGGACGACCCCGGTATTGTTGCCAGTTGGCCCAGGGTTCAATCCGTTCCAAATGAGATCGTGGGATTCCCGGAAGCGGCCATAGCCGCCGCCCACGCTAACCCATGGCGTAACAGAATTACGGAAAAAAATATTTAAACGTGCGGATGGAGTCACAAACACAGACGAGATATCCTGGGGAACCTGATCGTAGCGGTAATTCAGGTCTGTCTTCCATACCACGGCTACCGGAGCTTCCGCATAGAGCCCGAAAATCTTCCGGCCTATAAGCAGGCGGCCGTAACTACCCACGATGCTTCCTGACGCGTTTCCGAAATGAATCGGTAAACCCGAGCTCGGGACGGTCTGTGTGCTGATGAAAACCAGCCCCGTCGTAAGTGAGACCTCATTAATTTGCGCGAAAGCCCCCGACACGAAGACCAAAACTAGCACAACGAGAACCGCGAGACGTTTGGCTGCCACCTCTCCTCCGGAGTGTTGAGGGATGTAGTTTTTGTTTCAATAAGATTAGCACCGGGCTGCGCGAATCGGCGGAAGGCATAGTACCCTCCTTGGTACCCGATTTTGGCGCTCGTTGAGGGGGCGGTAAGGGCCTGTAGATGCTAGAATTAAGCAGGTTTGCTTCCCGGCTCATTCATGTCGTCGAGATTGCCGTAATCGTCCCCGTGCCCATATCAGTGTCCACAGAGAAAACCATATCCGCGACTTCGGGGCCAATCGCCCCGGCGAAAGTAGGCTTTGTCAGCCTAGGCTGCCCCAAGAACCTCGTCGATAGCGAGGTCATGATGGGTTTGCTGGCGCAGGCCGGCGCCGAACTTACTCCGAACGCCGAGGACGCCGACGTAATTGTAGTGAATACCTGCTCATTTATCGGCAGCGCGCAGCAGGAATCGATCGACACCATCCTCGAAATGGCCCGTCATAAGACAGGCGGCAAGGCGAAGAGGCTGGTGGTTGCCGGTTGCCTGGTCGAGCGTTTTCACGACGAGATCCAAAAGAATATTCCGGAAGTGGACGCCGTCGTCGGCACCGGCGAGTTGGAGAAAATTCTGGCCGCTGCCGGAGTGACGCAAACACCGCGATCGCCGTCTCCTTTCAACATCCTCACATCGAAGACCCTGACATCGCGGCCCGAGGGCGATCACCGTCGCGAACAAGGGCGTTTCGCCCGCGATTCATGGGACGGCGCCGTCGCCGATCTGCCCAACTATCTTTACGACGACCGCACGCCGCGCGTTCTGACCACGCCGCGCTCCTCAGCCTACATCAAAATTGCCGAGGGCTGCGATCATCCTTGCAGCTTCTGCATCATTCCCCAGCTTCGGGGACAGTTCCGTTCGCGCCGTTTTGAATCTGTCGTCGCCGAAGCCGAACGGCTAGCTCAGTCGGGCGTCCGCGAAATCACCCTCATCGGGCAAGACACAACTTGCTACGGCGAAGATCTTGGACTGAAAGATGGTTTAGCCGTGCTTCTGGAAAAGCTGGCTGGCGTGGACGGGCTGCAGTGGATTCGTTTCCTCTATGCATATCCCAACAAGATCACTGGGAAATTGCTCGAGACAATTGCCGCCCACGACAAGATTTGTTCCTATATCGATGTTCCCCTACAGCACGCCTCCGCTTCGGTTCTGAAGCGTATGAAGCGTGGAGGCGCCGCCGATTTATTCCTCCGCTCGATTGAGAAAATGCGTCGCGTAATTCCCGACGTTACTTTGCGAACCTCATTCATCGTCGGCTTCCCGGGCGAGACCGAAGCAGAATTCGAAGAGCTTTGCGGCTTTGTAAAAGAAGCGGCCTTCGACTGGATGGGCGCCTTCGGCTACTCCGACCAGGAAGGCGCAGGCGCTTTCGATCAGGAGAAGAAGCTTTCGACGCGCGAGATTGAAAGCCGGCGCAAATCGCTCATGTCGATCCAGAAGAAGATCAGCCGCACAAAGAAGAAATCTCTGGTCGGACGCGAATTCGATTTCCTGCTGGAAGGTGCTTCCAAGGAGTCTGACCTCTTGCTAGAAGGCCGCACCGCCATGCACGCGCCGGAGATCGACGGTAAAGTCTTCGTGAACGATTATCCCGCGGGAAACGACCCGAAAGAAGGAGAATTCTACCGCTGCCGCATTACAGCGGCGCACGATTATGATTTAGTGGCGGAAATCGTCTGAGGTCAGACCCGGGCCAGGCACAGACCAAACATCGAAACTCCCGCGATCCAATATGCCGCGCAAGCGCACCATCAAGCTCCGCTGTCCGATCTGCAAGAAGCCGACCAAGGCTGAGGATGCGGACTTCCCTTTTTGCAGCGACCGCTGCCGCTTGGTCGATCTCGGCAAGTGGGCCAGTGGCGGTTATGTGATCTCGTCACCAGTCACCGACGCCGATGAAGCGGTCCGGCAAGACAGCAGCGAAGACGAGGACGGAGACTGATGAATTCTCCGCCCGAGGCGTCCAGCGGCGGCCGACCTCCGCTGAGGACGGCTCCATTGTGGGCCACGCTCGTTGCTACTTTCTTCGGCGTGGGACGCCTCAAGCCCGGTCCCGGCACATGGGGATCGCTGGCTACGGTTCTTTTATGGGCGTTGGCCAGTTCGCAGCTAGCGGCGGCGCAGCGCACCTGGGCAACGATCTTCGCCGCCTCGGCTGTAACCCTTATCGGAATTCCCGCTGCAACGCGAGTCGCGCGCGCCACGGGCTCGAAGGATCCACAATTCATCGTTATTGACGAAGTCGCGGGACAACTGGTTGCGCTCACCGCCGTCCCCCTCGCTTGGAAGACTTTTCTCGCCGGCTTTATACTGTTCCGTGCCTTTGATATTTGGAAACCGTTTCCGATTCGGCGACTGGAGCGGTTGCCCGAGGGTACCGGCATTGTCGTAGACGATCTGGGAGCGGGATTTTATGCGCTTGCCATCATGCATCTTCTGCTGCACTTCGGACTTCTAATAAAATAGCTTGTCTCCCGCCGGAATAAACTCATGAGCATTTCCGACCGCCTGCTGGGCAAAAAGAACGTCAACGGAAAGCCGCACATCGAGGCGGTCGCGCCAAGCTTCGCTCTGCCTGGTGGTGAAGTTCGCATAATCGGTAAATGCCTGCGTCCCCACGAATTGCGCCGTCCGAGCGTTCGTTTCGGCGAGGTTGAAGGCTCTGTGCTCATCAGTTCCGACGATTTCCTGGTGGCTCGTGTGCCTGAGGGTGCGGCATCTGGCCCGGTGGTCGTAGGCGCCAACGGACATGTCAGCAATGCGCATTCCATAAAAGTTGCGGTGCCGATTGCCGACAACCTCCATCCCGTCACCAATCCTGCCATCGATCGCGACGGCAATATTTATGTGACTTTCTCCGGCTCGCGCGGCCAAAAAGTTCCCGTATCGATCTTCAAGATTGACACGAACTACAACGTGAAGCCTTTTCTCAGCGACATGATGAATGCTACCGCCATTGCCTTTGATCGCGAAGGCGAGATGTATGTTTCTTCGCGGCATGATGAAAGCGTGTATAAGGTAGCGCCGAATGGCACCATGTCGACGTATGCGGAAGGCATGGGCATTGCGACCGGGATTGCCTTCGACGCGGCAGAAAATCTCTATGTCGGCGACCGCAGCGGAACCATTTTCAAGATCGCTCGCGACCGGCAGATTTTTGTATTCGCAACGCTCGAGCCGAGTGCGGCAGCCTATCACCTGGCGTTCGGCCCTCAGGGAGATCTTTTCGTCAGCGCCCCCAGCACGAGCTTCGACAGCATTTACAAAGTCGATCCTCACGGAACTTTGTCGGTGTTCTACCGCGGCTTGGGACGTGCGCAGGGTCTTGCGCTCGATGTCGAAGGCAATGTCTACGTCGCTGCTTCGCTCGCCGGAAAACGCGGCATCGTGAAGATCACTCCTCAAGGCAAGGCCAGCCTCGAAGTCTCCGGCCAAGGGTTGGTTGGACTCGCATTCGCTCAAGGCAAGTCGGCTATTCTCGCCACCAGTTCACCGGGACAGCCACCGAACGGCGCCATCCACCACATTTCCTGGAACATTCAGGGGCTGCCGCTGACAGCCGAGTAATTCGTCCTTCTTAGTCCCTTAGGGCCTTAGCCGCACGCATATACGGATAGGGAAAGAGCGTTTCTTCGTGCTTTTTGAGCCCAGGGATCCAATCCTGATTCCCTGCCCGGCAATCGGAGACAAGGGATGAAATGCGAATCCAGTCTTGGCATCGCTGCTGTGGCATGCTGTCGCAACCGTTTCGCCCACCCGCGGCGCGCCACACTCGAGCGCCGACGTTGCTCGCAAGCTGATGTCGAGGCGGACACCGCGCGTGGCAAATCGCCCGAGGCGCAAGAGCGCTCGGTTGGGATCGACCTCGGACGCGTTTCTGGTAGGCGGAGGGAGCTGTCCTCTATGGCATCGGGAAGCCGCTAGTTATGAATAGTCAAGAGTAGCGAGATCACGGCAGTACCGAAAACTTTCACAGTGCCGTCCGTACTGCCTTGATCCGGTGCTCGGTCGAATCTGAGTTACTGATCAACGTTTACGCTGCAAATAGCTTCCGCACGAACTATTTGTCGACCACTTGCGTGAGCGCATTGTACTTAGTAGTAAGATAGTTCGCGTCACCGCTGTACTCTGCCTCAACTGCATGCGAACCAACCGGTATGGCTGAGGTCGTAAACTGCGCCACGCCACCTTGCAGTGTTCCGGATCCCATTACTTTTCCGCCGACCACAAACTCCACGGTTTCGCCGTCTGGCGGAGGTCCAGCGACTGAGCTCATCGTAGCAGTGAACGTCACCGGCTGCCCCAGCACCGAAGGATTCTCCGACGAAGTAAATGTCGCCGTCATCTTTGGAATCAAAAGGGAGCCGCCCTTGTTGGTTGAAACTGCGATCACTCCAGCGTCATTGGCCTGAAGCGAGTAAACTTGCCGACCGCTGGCTAGACCTGCCAAAGCAGTGAAGTCCTGCATGCCCGCCGACGGAGTCCACAAGAACCCGTGCAGCAGTCCTTTTGTTGAACTCGTAAGCGAGGTGCCGGCGATCCATCCCAGATTGTTGACGCTGAGAGCCAAACTCTCTACGCCGCCCAACGTGCCGAGGTCTGTCATTCCTCCGGTCTCGGTCCAGGAGAAAGCATGCTCGTAGCCGTTGGCGACCGGTGATTGGCCGACAACCGTTCCTGCATCATTCACGGCAAATGCGACAGTGCCAACCGTCCCGAAGCTCTGAAGGCCCCCGGCCTGCGTCCAGGTGAAACCCGTCGTGTTATCGCGGCCGTTCGGATAATAATAGCCAACCACCTCGTTCGAAGAATTGACTCCCGTCGCCGTACTGCCGCCGATGCTGGTGACGTTCGGTGTCAGATCCTGCATACCGCCGTCCGGCGTCCAGAGAAAGGCATGCTGCAAACTCGCCGCGGTATAGGAGAGACCCGCGACAGCGCCGGCGTCATTGATCCCGCTCGCAGCGCTCCAGCCGCCGCCCAGTGAACCGAGCCACTGCGCGCCGTCCGCTGGGCTCCAGACGAATGCCTGAAGATTGCCTGAACTATCAGGATCGCCTGCGCCGACGACGTTGTTAGCGCTGTTGATCGCAGCTCCGGCACTGTTCGTGCCGATGAGCTGCAACGTCTCAGCCCCGCTCACGCGGTTCCAGATCGATATCTGGTAGGAATCGTCGGTCGCGGTGTTCACCACCACCTGACCGGCATTGCTGATTGCAATCACAGAATTTGGACTGGTTCCCGGTATATTGACGACCTTGAACACTTCTTGCGAGAACGCGAGGCCCGAAAACAGCAGCGTAAACACCGCCGCGAGCGCAAACTTCTTCATATTCATATTTTTCACAGTGATCGATCCTCCTCTGAGGATTGCCAATATCGAAACGCTCCGGGGAGGAACGCGCAGACTGCCACACGACAAGGTGCAAGCATCGGGCCATTACGAACCTCTTGCTTCGGCTCAGGAATACGAGGTTAAGTGCAAGCAATAGCGATACTTGCGATCAAGCGACATCCAGCTTTAAGGCCGAAGATCACAGAATCGCCGACATCAGCCCACATCAGATGAGAACGAAACTTCCCACACCGAAAGTAACCACTCCCCGGCTAGAATGGACTCCTCGGCCCCCATGTCCTCTCCTGAAAAACGTGCTTCCCACGATCGATCTTCCGACGGTCTCTGTTCCGCTGATCTGTCTCCTGACGAACTGTGGATGGAGGAAGCACTCCGCTGCGCGCAGCGCGGGCTGGAGGCGAACGAAGTGCCCGTGGGAGCCATCGTGCTGTGGGCCGGGCAAGTAATTGGACGAGGATGGAATCGTAACCTCACCGATTGCGATCCGACCGCTCATGCAGAAATCGTCGCCCTGCGCGAGGCGGGAAGGAACCTCGGCAATCACCGTCTCGGGGACTGCGAACTGTTTGTTACAATTGAGCCGTGCGCCATGTGTGCGGGTGCGATCGTTCATGCTCGCATCCGTCGTTTGGTGTATGGTGCCGACGATACTAAGGCAGGTGCTGTACATTCGATTCTCCAGGTGGTGAATCACCCCAGCCTTAATCATCAAATGGAGATTAGGGCAGGCGTTCTGGCAGGACGTTCAGCAGAGATGCTGCAGGAGTTTTTTAAGAAGCGTCGCTGACCATGTTTTTGCCGGCCACTGGCTACTGACAACTGCTTTTCGGAGAGGTGCGTGAGTGGTTGAAACGATCCGCCTCGAAAGCGGACATACCTTAACGGGTATCGTGGGTTCAAATCCCACCCTCTCCGCCATTGCTTTTGTTATCTAGCGCTTACTTAGGGGCGAAATGCCGAGTTGTAGAAGTGTCGTTGGCGACGACACATTTTTTTAATGACTACGGATACAGTCACACCGAGCTTGCAGGAGAGGCATATATGAGCCCGATTCTGTGATGCCTAAGTTTTTATAGGAATCGTGGGGCGGTTGAAAACGCCCGCAGCAAACAGAAGAGATAACTGTATAACAAAAACTCGGCCCGCCTGCTTCTCGAAGACGGGCCAATGGGTGGGCGGGGTTCCTAGCATGTTGCCTGCGGTCTACGCGGCTGGTTTGCTCTGCGCTCCTGACCACCCCTTGTGATTGCGCCCTTCTTCTATTCTTGAGGTTCGTATATGGCAGTCCAGGAGATTGTGACGGTTACCTGGTCCTGAGCGCTTGACGGGTTATTGATTATCGTGGAGTACCCTGTAAACGAAACCTGCTTGTTTGCACCAGTCAAATTCCCAAACGGAAAACTGAAGTTGAACGACCCCGATTCTCCCGCGACCTGTGGGCCGAAGTACCCGGTAACGTCAACACTACAACTGTCTCCCGCCGCAAGGCCGCACTGCACGACCTGAATAGATAAATTGACGTTGGCATCAAACAAAGCAAACCCATTCTCGCCGCATCCAACGGCTCCCTTTACTCCCTTGCAGGGTACTGAAAGAGTAATACTTTGGCCGGGCAGGAGCACTACTTCTTGGCTCTCAGACTTGATGGCCGTGGAGGCCGCATTTGCTGGACCGACGCCCATGAGCAAAAATACGACCGTGAGTGAAAAAAACGCCTTTAAGCTCATCCTACTGATATTCATAAACGACCTCTTCGATTGAAATTGGAGGACCGTGGAACCGCGCGGATCGCCTGGTCAACGTCTTACCTTCCGGGTATCAATCCCCATGATCCAAGCTCGTCCTCCTATCTAGTAACGCGAAGAAGCCACGGAAAAAGGTTCATATTTAATTTCTTTATCTTTCAGACGGAAACCCGGCGCCGGGCAACACAGGGAAAAACAGGAATGGGCCCCCAAACGAAGTCGGGATTGTATTCGGTCACCCTGCTGGCATACACGCTGGCTACGAGCGACTTCCGAAAGGCTTGTCCTGCGAAAGGATGGCTCGACCAAATCGATAAGGGCGATTTGACCGCCTATGTCGTCTCGCTGGAACAAGTCTGGACAGAATGACCACACCATTGCAAACCGTCTGGGCAATGTCGACACTTTCCTCCGGGCGCAGGGCATCACCAATGTCACCTTGCGGCCTGCAGTATGTCGAGTTGCTCGTAGAGTCGTTCGGCTCGACGTCGCACGCCGGCTTCCCGGATCTTGGCCAACCACTGGACTCGATGCCGAGGGTGATAGATGTCCGTTCCCGCACAAGAAATCGCCCAGCTGCGGTACACCGCTTTCAGCCGATTCATGACCAGAGACAAATCTTTGACGATGGTCAGATAACTTCGGGACAGTTCCCACCACATGCGCACGCCCGTCTCGCCGTGGTGGACCGGCTTGAGTTAGTTGCCGCGCAACGACTCCGCGAGCTTGCGAGCATCGATCCGATCACTTTTGTTTCCATCTTTGAGTAGCGCGTTCTTCCGTGGATTGCAGACCACCAGTTTGGCGACGTGGGGATTGAGCAAATCGTACAGCCAGGCGGACCAGGTTCCTTCCTCGAAGGTCACCAACAAAGTTCCGCGCAAGCCGGCAAAGAACTGAAGAATGGTCGCAGCTTCGGTCTCGAGGATAGATTCCATGACTAACTTCCCTGTGGAATCCGTCACCGCGACCACGATGTTGCTTGATGCACGCCCAGCCAAATATACTTTTCACTGTTCATAAGGGTGCTTCTTTTCGTAGGTGATGATTCGAACTATCACAACCTACTCCAAGAGGGGCGCCCTTTTATGATGTCAATGATGACTTGTTCTCTAGTTTGTGACTGCGTGTCTCGCGTTCGTGACGGGTTCATGTTTTCTTCAGAACAGATCGTATCTCGCTAAGCAGAAGACCCCTTATCGCTACATAAGAAATTCAGCGATTCTTCAGTTGACGGAACTTGCCAGGGATGGCATCGTTCTGTCGGCAAGTTCTATACGCTGGGCCATGCTTTGTCACCCAGGAAAAATCTGTGTCATTGGTAAAGTTCACGCTAGCAGTTCTTCTCGCATCAGTAGGATTGGCAGCCATCCCATCCGGTTGGGCACAAACCTTCACCGTGCTCTATGCGTTTACCGGCGGCACTGACGGCGCGTTTCCCGAGGGGCGCGTCATCACCGACTCCTCTGGCAATGTTTACGGTACTACGGCGGGCCTCGAGCAAAGTGGGCTTGAGGGATCCGTGTTCAAGCTGAGTCCAAAGGGTGAATTCACGCTGCTCCACAGCTTCGGAACAGGTGGTGTTGGCGGCGCTGTGCCCACTGGATCTTTGGTCAGGACCTCCGACGGCGAACTGTTCGGCACCACTCTCATCGGTGGCAGCGGCTCGGGTAACGGGGTTGTCTTTCAGTTAGACAAGAAAAACAATTTTTCCGTTTTCTACAGCTTTAACGGAACAGATGGCGCACAACCCTCCGGCTTAATCCTCGGCGCGTCCGGTAATTTGTACGGTGTAGCCGGTGGTGGCAGCTATACGTGTGACGGCGCAGACGACATTGGTTGTGGCATCGTTTACAAGTTAGATCCGAGCGGAAACGAGACTGTGCTGCACGCCTTCAAAGATGGAAAGAAAGGCTCGATTCCCAACCCGGGATTGCTCCTGGATAGCGCGGGCAATTTGTACGGCACAACACACGGGAGCTTCAATCGTTACTCAGCGGTTATTTTCAAGTTGGATGCTGCTGGGAACGAAACTGTTCTCTACACGTTCAAGTGGGACTCACCAGGCGGCCCGGTTCCGAGTGGATATTTGGTCCAGGACGTTGCCGGCAATTTGTATGGTACTGTCGCAAACGTCATCTTCAAATTTAGCCCGAACGGCACCTATACCACGCTGTACACCTTCCCCGACGGAGGCTTTAGCGGCGGTCTGATCATAGACGCGGCGGATAACTTATACGGCACCGTAGGCGGGACCGGCACCGGACCATACGGCTTCGTCTTCAAGCTAGATCCTTCGGGCAATCTAACGGTGCTCCACAATTTTGACGGGACGGATGGCAACGCGCCACTTACGGGTGTAACCATGGATGCTGCCGGAAACCTATACGGCACTACCATTCGTGGCGGAAATCTCAATGATTGCCCAAACGGAAACTTCAGCGGCTGCGGAGTGGTTTTCAAGATAAGGCCGTGACGGCTTGCGATAGAGTTGATCTCATCACTGATTCGTGGCCAAGAAAACTGCTTCAGATGGTTGTCGCAATACCCCGGTTACGCTCACGGTGGTCAAAACGCGAAATTGATAACATTAGTTGACCACGGCAGCTCGCGTACTTGAGCTAGACTTACTTCGCGACTTGTGGACGGTCGGGATCGGTGTCTTCTTCCGAGACGATCAGAAGTTTTGTAGGGTGTAGATATTCGCTTCTTCAGACTGTTGACCAAACGCTAGGAAACGCCCGTCAGGGGAGACGACGGGGCCGACGAGAAAGTTATCTCGATTAAAGAGAATCTGAGATTTCCCGGCGATGTCCAGATGCAGCAATTGAAAATGAAATCCAACGTCTTGCGAAGCGCCGTAGAGCGCACCTCCATCAGGCGACCACGAAAGGCCTCCTATAATGAAGCTCGGGATCGGCAGTTCGCTTTGCTTACCCGTTAGCAGATCAATTATGCGAACTTTATCGTTAAGTTCTTGGCAGCCTGTAACGGCGATTCTTTTGGCATCTGGCGAGAGGGCCCAACTCAGCCATAAAGCGCCGCCGTGAGTTATTGGCCAGAATGAAAATGATCGATGATTCTGGAAAACTGCCGCTGTCAGTAAAAGAAAGGCATGCGAGGAAGATACCAAAAATGACGGAGGAACTTCATCAGATGGAGATCGAGTATCACGATCTTAACGTGCAACAAATTCGGGAAGAATTGAAACGCGGCTGATCTCCTCTCGGTTCTGAGCGCAGCGACTCCACGTTTTCATCCAGGCGCTCCGCGCAATCGTTCACGCAATGCCATAGCAGCGTGGCGCATTCTTTCCCGGGCGCCTCACCCTTGGCAAATCTGTGCATCGCAGCGGCTGGCAGAGTAATGGCTTTGAAGCACCCGAAGGCACCGGGTGCGGAAATCATCTATAGCGGGAAACTTTCGCGCCTTAGCCGTGCCTAGGCTACGTCTCCCTGATCCGGCTTTCATCCACAATCACAATCTCCACTTAACACAATTTGACCATGCGATCTCTGTCAAATTATGTCAGTTCCAGTCTGGTCGAGGAAGCGCATCGAAAGCTTTAGGTACAGCAATATCGATATTGCCTTGAAAATACAGGGTCGATCATCGCGAACTTA
>JGI12631J13338_1000504_pt1 | contig 11872 bp, 9 predicted proteins | sample BlaSpr_A8_Ref_O1_FD_13338 | JGI IMG/M metagenome (IMG submission 13338) | reverse complement strand
AGATACATCTCGCTGGCGGCGGCCCGCCGAAGCTCACCGAACAGCGGATGGGCCAGTCGGGCCATCAGCTTGGAGCCGCAGCGTTCCACCGCGACCAGGCTCATCTGCTCGGCCGCCTCGAGATCGCGGCGGTGCACCAGGTCGCAGAGCACGTCGACCGCTAGCGGCTCGTACTGCGACAACGTATCGACGACCAGCGCCACATCGGGGGCGAGCCGACTCAATTGCCGACCGACCATGTCGCCGATGCTGTCCGACACGGCGACGCGCTCGTCCCACATCCACACTCCGGCAACCTGTCGTATCGCGCCGGCGGCGATCTGGTCTTTGAGCAGTTGCCGCAGAAAGAGCGCGTTACCTCGGGTCAGTTTCCAGAACCGCTTGGCGCTGCGACTATCTACTGCGCCGCCAAGCATGGTCTCGATCATGCGGCGAGTGCCCGGAGCCGACAGCGGTTCGAGGTCCAGGCGGGCGAGCAAGTCATCTTTCCACAGCGCAGTGATCGCATCGGGCTCGTCCTCGCCCGTGCGCACCGTGACCACCAGCCGTGTCCCACGGGCCTGGGCTAGCTGGTGCACGACGTGCGCCGACAATCCGTCGAGAAGGTGGGCGTCATCGACCCCGATCAGCACACGGCCGCGACATTGCTGCCTCACAAAGAAATCGATGACATGTCGCACATTCGATATCGGATCGGACGCGGTGTCGCATATCGAAGCGACGAACGCACCTAATGGGAGCTGTCGCGCGGACTGAGTGCCCACGATCCAGTACGTTCGCTCGCCTGACGCTTGGGCACGGGCGATCATCTCACGGGCGAGTCGGGTCTTGCCCACTCCCGCGGCTCCTGCGATGACGGCGCCGGAAAAATTGCCAACTCCGCTCAGCGCACGAGAAATATCGGCTAATTCGCTATCACGCCCTGTCAGCGGATCGCCGCTAATCACCGACAAACTATAACCCTGTATCGAATTAGCGGCGAGAATTCAGCTGCTATTCTCGGGCCGCTTTGGGATTATCCGGCCCGGGAGTTCGGTCCAATCCACGTTGGTTGCTGAGGCGGTTGCCCGCTACCGTCGGGGTTGCCAAACCACCAGCGCGGTGCTCTTGGGCACCACCGCGACCTCGCGGCGCTGGTTGGCCCGCAAAACCGCCAACTCCTCGGCCATTTCCTGCAGCCGCGACTGCAGTGCCTGGACCTGGTTGGTCAACTCGATGATGCGCTTGATGCCGGCGAGGTTGACCCCCTCGTGCTGCGAAAGCCGCTGCACCTGGCGCAGCAACTCGACGTCATGCTGCGAATAGCGCCGCCCACCACCGGAAGTACGGCGGGGGCTGACCAACCCGAGGCGGTCATAGGTACGCAGGGTTTGCGCGTGCATGCCGGCCAGTTCGGCGGCCACCGAGATCAAGAAGGTCCGGGATTCGTCTCTCTTAGAGTTCTTCGCCATCTAGCGATTGCCTGCCCATCCGGCGCGTGGGTTGAAACCACTGGACCGCTCCGCCTCCGCATAGGCCTCCAGTGCCTCTTGCGCGGCGCCCTCCAAGTTTGGCGGGACCGCCACCTTGACGGTGACGAGCAAATCCCCGTTGCCGCCGCTGCGCTTGGGCACACCGCGTCCGCGCACCCGCAGGATGCGCCCGTCGGCGGTGCCCTTGGGCACCCGGACACCGACCTTGCCGTCCAGCGTTGGCACCGAAAGCGTTGAGCCTAAGGCCAATTCGGTGAAGCTGACCGGCGCGGTGACGGTGAGGTCGTCGCCGTCACGGCCGAAGACCTTGTCCGGCCGCACATGCACCGTCACATACAGGTCGCCCGACGGGGCTCCGCGCAACCCGGCCTCGCCCTGCCCGGGTAACCGGATTCGCTGCCCGTCCTCGACACCGGGCGGGATCCGCACATTGATAGTGCGGGTCCGGGTCGTGACCCCGGTGCCTTTGCACTCATCGCAAGGGTGCTCGATGATCGAGCCGCTGCCCCGGCAGTCGGTGCACGGTTCGGAGAAACCGAACGCCCCCTGGTTGCGGTTGATCACGCCGGAGCCGTTACAGGTGGGACACACTTTCGGGCTGGTGCCCGGCTGGGCTCCGCTGCCGTGGCAGTTGGTGCAGGGCGCTGGGCTGGTCAGCCGCAGCGGCATCGCGACGCCTTTGGCGGCCTCGACGAATTCCAGCTCGGTCTCGGTCTCCAGGTCGTTGCCGCGTCGCGGGCGGCTGGGCCGGGCGCCGGCGCCGCGTCCGAACAAGCCGCCGAACAGGTCACCGATGTTGGCGCCGCCGCTTTTCCCGGCCGCATCGAACAAATCGTTGAGGTTGAACTCGGCGCCATCACCACCGACGTTGAAGCCGCCGAAGCCACCGGTGTCGAACCGGCGTCCGCCGAGACCACCGCCGGCGAACAGCCGGCGGGTTTCGTCGTATTCCTTGCGCTTCGCCGGATCCGAGAGCACGTTGTGCGCCTCCGACACCGTCTTGAATCGTTCACCGGCGGCGGGGTGGTCGGGATTCGCGTCGGGATGCAGGTCACGCGCTAACTTGCGGTAGGCGCGTTTGATCTCTTCGGGCGTGGCGTCCGGGGAGACGCCCAGCTCCTTGTAGAAGTCCTTTTCGACCCATTCACGCTGGGCCATGTCGCGTCACCCCCTCACCTTCCTTTTTTGTTGTTGTCCTTTGTTGTCTTGATTCTGAGCCTTATTCGCCTGAGGTGTCGGCGTTATCGCCGGTGTCGGCCTGCTCTCTATTGGTGGCACTGTCGGCGGCATCCGCTGCGACAGTCTCGGCAGCATCGCCGGCAACCGTGTCGACGACGCCGACCAGGGCATGGCGCAGTACGTGCTCGCCCAGTTTGTAGCCTTCCCGCATGACCGTGCCGATCACCGGTTTGGAACCCTGCCCACCGTCGCCCTCGTGCTGTACGGCTTCGTGCAACACGGGGTCGAAGTCTTCACCCTCGGCGCCGAACGCTGTCAGGCCGAGCCCGGTCAGCGCACTCATCAGCTTGTCGGCAACCGACTTCAGCGGGCCTGACTCCAGATCGCCGTGCTTGCGCGCCCGGTCGAGATCGTCGATCACGCCCAGCAATTGGCTCACCACGGCCGCCTTGGCCCGGTCCGCTGCGGCCTGCTGGTCGCGCAGTGCGCGCTTGCGGTAGTTGGCGAAGTCGGCCTGCACCCGCTTCAGATCGTCGGTGAGCTCGGCGACTTTATCGCCTGACTTCGCCTGCGAGCCCCTAGGCGCCGCCTCTCCCGGCGAATCGCCGGGAGGGACGTGCCTTACTTCACCGGTCTCGGGATCGATCCGCCGTTTGTCGGTGACCGTTACCTGTTCCTGGTTGCCTTCCGTTTTCTGGTTGCCATCCGCTTTTGGATTTCCGCCAGTCACTTGGACTCCCGGTCGTCGTCGACCACCTCCGCGTCCACGACATCGTCGGCTGAACCGGGCTGCGGACCGCCGGCCTGGGCGTCGCCCCCAGCGGCCTGGGTGGCTTCGTATATCGCCTGTCCCAGCGCCTGGGACTCCTGGCCCAGCTTCTCCATCGCGGACTTGATCGCGGAGATGTCCGTGCCACCGAGCGCCGTCTTGGCCTCAGCCACAGCGGCATCGACCTTGTTGAGGGTGTCTTCAGGAACCTTCGAACCGCCCTCGGCTTCGCGCTGCTCTTTGACGAACTTCTCCGTCTGGTAGACCAGCGTCTCGGCCTGGTTGCGAACGTCGGCTTCTTCGCGACGCTTGCGGTCCTCCTCGGCGTGTGCCTCGGCGTCCTTGATCATCCGGTCGATCTCTTCCTTGGACAGGCCGGAGCCCTCCTGGATTTTGATCGTGTTCTCCTTGCCGGTGCCCTTGTCCTTGGCGGTGACGTGCACGATGCCGTTTGCGTCGATGTCGAAGGTGACCTCGATCTGCGGGACACCGCGCGAGGCCGGCGGAATACCAGTCAGCTCGAAGGAACCGAGCAGCTTGTTGTGCGAGGCGATTTCGCGCTCACCCTGGAAGACCTGGATCTGAACCGACGGCTGGTTGTCATCGGCGGTGGTGAAGGTCTCCGACCTCTTGGTCGGAATCGTGGTGTTCCGCTCGATGAGCTTGGTCATCACGCCGCCCTTGGTCTCAATACCCAGGCTCAGCGGCGTAACATCAAGCAGCAGAACATCTTTCACCTCACCCTTGAGCACACCGGCTTGGAGAGCCGCTCCCACCGCTACAACTTCATCGGGGTTGACGCCCTTGTTGGGCTCCTTGCCGCCGGTCATCTCCTTGACCAGGTCCGACACCGCGGGCATACGAGTGGAACCGCCCACCAGCACGACGTGGTCGATCTCGGACACCGAGATGCCGGCGTCCTTGATCACCGACTGGAAGGGCTGACGGGTGCGGTCCAGCAGATCCTGAGTGATGCGCTGGAACTCAGCGCGGGTCAGCTGCTCGTCGAGGAACAGCGGGTTCTTGTCCGCGTCGACGGTGATGTAGGGCAGGTTGATCGAGGTGCTCTGGCTCGAGCTCAGCTCGATCTTGGCCTTCTCGGCCGCCTCGCGCAGCCGCTGCATGGCCATCTTGTCCTTGGTCAGGTCAATGCCGCTGGTGCCCTTGAACTTTTCGACCAGCCAGTCAACGACGCGCTGGTCCCAGTCGTCGCCACCGAGGTGGTTGTCACCGCTGGTGGCACGGACCTCGACCACGCCCTCGCCGATCTCGAGCAGCGAGACGTCGAAGGTGCCGCCACCGAGGTCGAAGACCAGGATCGTCTGTTCCTTCTCGCCCTTGTCCAGGCCGTAGGCCAGGGCAGCGGCAGTCGGTTCGTTGACGATGCGCAGCACGTTCAGGCCCGCGATCTGGCCCGCTTCTTTGGTGGCCTGACGCTGGGCGTCGTTGAAGTAGGCGGGTGTGGTGATGACCGCGTCGGTGATGTCCTCACCGAGGTAGGCCTCCGCGTCACGCTTCAGCTTCATCAGAATGCGGGCGCTGATCTCCTGCGCGGTGTATTTCTTTCCGTCGATCTCGATGGACCAGTCGGTGCCCATGTGCCGCTTGACCGAGCGAACGGTGCGATCGACGTTGGTCACCGCCTGGTTCTTGGCGGGCTGGCCGACGAGCACTTCGCCGTTGCGCGCGAACGCGACGACCGACGGAGTGGTCCTCGAGCCTTCGGAGTTGGCGACGACGACTGGGTCGCCACCCTCTAAAACCGCGACGACGGAGTTGGTGGTCCCGAGGTCGATACCGACCGCACGAGCCATAGTGATTCCTCCTGAGTGTGTAGAGCTTCTTCTGTGCACTATGCTGAGTGAACCCCGCTCAAGCCTGCCTCCGTAGACGGCGGGCTGTCAAACCAATATTGAGTCAGGTTCACTCAACTTACTGATCATCCTAACGGCGCCCCTGCGCATCTTGTTCCCGGGGGTGCTGAGAGTTCTCCGAAGGCCGGGAGATGACCTCCTCGATCAGCGCAAGCAGGGCGCGAGTGGCGGCGCTGGGCGGCCGAGTCGCAGACGTCGCGACGAAAAGCCGCCATTGCAGGTCGTAATCGGCGATGCGGACCGTCACCAGCCCGGAACCGTCGACGTCGGGGACGAACTGGCCGAGAAAGCCGATTCCCAGACCGTTGCGGATATATGTCGCCGCCGTGCCGATGTCGGCGACTTCCACCACGACCGTCCGTTCCACGCCCGCAGCGGCGAACGCATTGTCGACCACGGTTCGGTTGCCGTATCCGGGTGGGCCGTCCACGAATGACATTCCAGCCAGGTCGGCCAGTGGCACCGAATCCCACTGGGCAAGTGGGTGATCGGCGGGAACTACCAGCGACAGCGGTATCGAGGCGACGAGTCGAGCGTGCAGGTCAGGCGGCGGAGGACCGGTGCAAACGAGAAACGCGACGTCGAGATCGCCGTCACGGAGTTGTCGGGCCAGTCCGGCCGATCCGGCACTGGCGGCACGCAAGTGAACCACCACTCCTGGATGCCGAGTATGGAGATCAGCCAGCAGTGTGGGTATGTCGACAACGCTGATCGAAGTCAAAATCCCTACCGTGACGATGCCGCGGACGGCACCGCGGGTGGCGTGGACGGCGTCTTTGGCAGCACGGGCCGCATCGAGGGTTTCGCGGGCGCGGGGTCGCAGCGCATTGCCCGCAAGGGTGAGCGTCACGCCTGCTGAGCCCCGGACAAACAATTCTGCGCCGACTTCCCGTTCGAGGGCCTTGATCGTCGCGGACACTCCGGATTGGACGACATGCAGTCTTTTGGCGGCCCCGGTAAAGCTCTGGCTGTCCGCGACGGCGAGAAAGTACTCGAGATGGCGAAGCTCCACCCAGCTATTATCACCGTTGGTGCTGGGACCTATCACAAGATTTCGTTGTCCCTGATGGTGCTGATCGACGTACCGTCGACTCGTCGAGCGAGCGCGCGATCCTGCTAACAGTCATCGCGAATCCCCCTCCTGCCTGCTCGATTCGCCGGCCACTTTCTGCTCAAAGACGGAGATCGCGCCGCCGACCCTGCAACTGTGCTGGACGGCCCCCATGAATCAGCAAGCCCCCACTCTGACAAGGTCCAGAACCCGCTGGTCTTCCGCGTCCACCGACGACCAATTCGTTGTGCTCAACCCCGCCACGGGTCAGCCGGTCACCGTTGTCCAGGGGGCCGGACCCGACGAGGTGGACCAGGCGGTGCGGGCCGCCCACGCTGCACACCTGTCCTGGAAGCAGCGGCCGGCGCGGGAACGTGGTTATTACCTGCGCCAGATCGCCGATATCATCCGTGCCCGCGCAGACGAGATCGCCGAACTCGAGTCACTGGAAATGGGCAAACCGATCACCCAGGCGCGCCAGTTCGACGTCGAAGCGGCGATCGCCATCTTCGACTACTTCGGCAGCGTGGTGGAGGTGCTGCCCAACCAGGCGCGCGACTACGGCCCGGTGCTGGACGTGACCACGCTCGAACCGTACGGGGTGATTGCCGGCATCGTGCCGTTCAACTGGCCGCCTATCCACACCGCCGGGAAGATCGCACCAGCACTGGCTGTCGGCAACGCGGTCGTGCTCAAACCACCGGAGCAGACGCCGTCGGTGGTCCTGCGCATGGTCGAGCTGATTCAGTCAGTCCTGCCGGATCGTGTGGTGCACGCCGTGCCCGGCAAGGGCGAGGTGGGCGCCAAGCTTGCCGGACATCCGCTGGTGGGCAAGGTTTCTTTCACGGGATCGCCCCGGACGGGTGCGGCAGTGCTGCGGACGACGGCCGCCAATCTCACTCCAACCCTGATGGAGCTGGGCGGAAAAAACCCTTTGGTGGTCTTCGACGACGCCGATCTGCACGAGGCGCTGCTGGCCGCCGTCGACGGCGGCTTTTTCAACCAGGGCGAAGCCTGTACAGCCGCATCGCGAATCCTGGTGCAGGACAGCATCTATGCGGAGTTCGCGGCGAAACTGTGCGCTGCGGTGAGCCGGCTGCGGGTGGGCGACGGCGCCGACCCCGCCACTGACGTCGGGCCATTGGTCACCCAAGAGCAGCAGCAACAAGTTCTGGAATACCTCAAGATCGGCGAGGCCGAAGGTGCTCGCATCGCCGCTCAGGCCCCGCTGCCCGATGATCCTCAATTGGCGGACGGGTTCTACGTCGCGCCGACCGTGCTGACCGACGTCACACCCGACATGCGGGTAGCCAGAGAGGAGATCTTTGGTCCGGTAGTCGCCCTGATTCGGTTCAGCGACGAAGACGAGGCGGTCCGGATCGCAAACGACACCCCGTTCGGGCTGGTTGGGGCGGTGTTCAGTCAGAACACCGATCGGGCCCTGCGGGTGAGCCGGCAGATCCGGGCCGGAGCCGTCTTTGTCAATAACTATCACCGGATCGCTATCGGTACTGGATTCGGCGGGGTCGGCCACAGCGGATTCGGGCGCGAGCACGCCCAGGAAACACTGGCAGAATACGGGTACACCAAAACGATTCGGCTGGCCACCCAGCGCGACGAGCTGCGGTACTGGACCGCCGCCAGCAGAGTACTAGAGGATTAGACATCAAATGCGCACCATCGCACTCGAAGAGCATTACGCCACAGCAGGATTCCTTCGCGGGCCGGGCGGCTGGCTCGCATCTCGCTCGGGCATCGTCGAACCGATCTCCGACCTCGGTGACGGGCGGATCGCGGCGATGGACGAGGCGGGCATCGACCTGGCCGTGCTGTCATTGGCTGCTCCCGGAGTCGAACAGCTGGACGGGCCGGAAGCCGTCCTCCTGGCCCGTGAATGCAACGACGAGTTGGCAGCTGCGGTCGGGCGGTACCCTGATCGGCTGGCAGGCTTCGCGGCTCTACCCATCAGTGCTCCAGACGCGGCCGCTGACGAACTGGATCGAGCGGTGCGCCAACACGGCTTTGCCGGCGCGGTGATCAACGGGCACAGCCAAGGCCGCTACCTAGACAATCCCTTCTTCGACCCCGTACTCAACCGCGCGGCCACGCTGGAGATCCCGATCTACCTCCACCCGACCATTCCGCCGGCAGGCGTTATCGAGTCGAGTTACGCGGGGTTTGCCGACAAGGTCACGTTCGCGCTGGCCACAGTGGGCTGGGGCTGGCACATCAACACCGCAACGCATGTGCTGCGGATGATTCTGGGCGGGGTTTTCGACCGCTATCCGGCACTACAAGTCATCATCGGGCACATGGGTGAAGGAACGTCGTTCATGCTGCCGCGATTCGACGCCACGCTGAAGCCGGAACTGACTGGCCTGCAACATCCGGTCAGTTCCTATCTTCGGCAGAACTTCCACTACACGTTCGCCAACTTCAATGACGTGCCGACCTACGCCAACCTGGTCGCACAGGTCGGCATTGACCGAGTGGCCTTCTCGGCCGACTACCCGTTCGGGTCGATGAAGGCGGCACGCGCATTCCTCGACAATCTGCCGCTGACGCACGACGAGCGCGCAAGCATCAGCCATCGCAACGCCGAGAAGCTGCTGGGCGTCTGACACTTTCTGCCTACCCCGGCTCGCCGGGTTCGTCGATATCATGACCGCCCGCGAGGTCGCTGCAGTCGACGATCTCGACGTCTCGCCGGGCCCGTAGATACGCCCCCGCGCCCTGGTCTCCCGAAATCAGGGCCAGCACCTCCGGCCAGTACCGCCGCGCCATGACCACCGGATGGCCTGGCCGCTCGCCGAAATATGCGCGTCCGAGTCCACTGCGCGACGCGACCGTGCGGCCCAGAACCCTTGCCACCACTGCGGGACCCACATCGGGAGTGTCGATGACGTGCAGTACCGCGTAGTCGGCGCACATGCGGTCGGCCTGAGCCAAGCCGGTACGCACTGAGGCGCTCAGCCCCTCATGCCACTGCGGTGCGGTGATCGCGGTGACACCCGGCGGGGCCACCACCTCGGCCGCGCCCAATACCAGAACGACGTCGTTGCACCCACCGTCGCGCAGCGCGCCGATCGCGATGTCCAGCCAGCCGTCAACCAGCACTTTGGGTTTTCCGTACCGGCGGCCGGCACCCGCGGCCAGCAAGACTCCGACTAACCGCACTCTCCAATGATGGCATTGGACTTACATCGACCCCTGCTTCTTGTTCCCAATCGCTATACCGACAGACGCCGGGTGGAGCGGTGGCATAGCTTAACGATCAACCGCCACGGCGATAGGAGCTCGATGCCACCGCTAGACACCGCCGCCGAGCGGCTCACGCGCGAAGACGCCGGCTATCACAAGGCCCTCAAAAACCGCCAGCTGCAGATGATCGCTCTTGGCGGCGCTATCGGAACCGGCCTCTTCCTCGGCGCCGGAGGAAGGCTCGCGTCGGCGGGGCCCGGGTTGTTTGTGGTCTACGGGATCTGCGGCATCTTCGTCTTCCTGATCCTGCGCGCGCTCGGCGAACTGGTACTGCACCGCGCTTCGTCGGGATCCTTCGTTTCCTATGCCCGCGAATTCTTCGGCGAGAAGGTGGCTTACGCCGCAGGCTGGCTGTACTTCCTGAACTGGGCGATGACCGGGATTGTGGATACCACCGCGATCGCGCACTACTGCCACTATTGGACGGCGTTCGAAGCCATCCCGCAGTGGACCCTCGCGCTGGTCGCACTGGTGGTGGTGCTGTCGATGAACCTGATTTCGGTCAAGGTCTTCGGTGAGCTGGAGTTCTGGGCGTCATTGATCAAGGTGCTGGCGCTGGTGACGTTCCTGGTCGTCGGCACTGTCTTTCTGGCCGGGCGCTTCAAGGTCGACGGTCACGACACCGGGCCGGAACTGTGGAATACCCATGGCGGGCTGTTGCCGACCGGCCTACTGGCCCTGGTGCTCGTCACCTCGGGGGTGGTGTTCGCCTACGCCGCCGTCGAGCTGGTCGGCATCGCGGCCGGGGAAACGGCGGAGCCGGAGAAGATCATGCCGCGCGCGATCAACTCAGTGGTGTTCCGCATCGCGGTCTTCTACATCGGGTCGACCATCCTGCTGGGGCTGCTGCTGCCCTACACCGCCTACCAAGCCAATGTGAGCCCGTTCGTCACGTTCTTTTCCAAGGCCGGTTTTCACGGGTCGGGCAGCCTGATGAACCTGGTGGTTCTCACCGCCGCGCTGTCGAGCCTGAACGCCGGCCTGTATTCCACGGGCCGGATCCTGCGGTCGATGGCGATGAGCGGCAGTGGCCCGAAGTTCACCGCAGCGATGTCGAAGAACGGCGTGCCATACGGCGGGATCCTGCTGACCGCCGGAATCGGCCTGTTGGGCATCGTGCTCAACGCGGTCAAACCCAGCCAAGCCTTCGAGATCGTGCTCCACATAGCCGCGACGGGCGTCATCGCGGCCTGGGCGACGATCGTGGCGTGCCAGCTGCGCTTCTACTACTTGACTCAGGCCGGGAAGCTGCAACGGCCGAAATTCAAGATGCCGCTGGCCCCCTACAGCGGCTATCTCACGCTGGCCTTCCTGGCCGGCGTACTGATCCTCATGTTCTTCGACAAAGTACAAGGCCCCTGGATGCTCAGCGCGTTGGTGCTCGGCATCCCCGCCCTCATCGGCGGCTGGTATTTGGTCCGCAATCGCGTCACGGCCGCCGCCCAAGACGACAGCGGCCAGGTTGGGGAACCCGCGACCGCGCCTGCAGTGGATCTGGAGGAATGACCAAGCCGGAGGACCATGTCGCGGCGAGCGAGACTTCGGGCAAGCGGTGAAAATCCTTGACCACGAAGGCTTCCGCAACCGGCCACCCGGGTACCGATGCCGCCGACACGCTCGGCGCAGGAGTCCTCGCCGCAGCGGTAACACTTTGTCATCAGCGGCGTTCCAAAAGCGCGTCACTGCAGTAACTTGCGCCACCTCGTGCGTAATCTGAGCTCTTGATATCTCATTTTTCGGGAGTTGCGCGTGCGGTTATCGCAAAAAACAAGGGGTCTGCCCGGTGGGTCGCCGCTGTTCGTGGCCCTGCTGGCACTTGCTGTCCTGGTCGCCGGCTGCAGCAATATCATCGAGGGCAAGCCAATCGCCACGCCAGGGGCTGGGCCAACCGAGCCCTCCTTCCCAGCGCCCAGGTTGACGCCGCCCACGACGCCACCCTCGCCTGCGCCGACCACAACCAGCCCGACCCCCGCCCCACCGACCACGCCGAGCCCGACCGCACCGGCCGGCACCATCCCGCTCAAGCCCGACCAGAGCGGTTACGTATTCATCGAAACCAAGTCCGGCCTGACGCGCTGCCAAATCAACAAGGACAGCGTCGGGTGCGAAGCACCGTTCACCAACTCCCCCTTGGAAGACGGCGAGCACGCCAACGGCGTCAGCATCACCGCTACCGGCTCCGTTCAGTGGGTGCTGGGCAATCTGGGAGCCATCCCGACCGTCACCATCGACTACAAGACCTACGACGCGCAGGGGTGGACGATAA
>JGI12631J13338_1000503_pt1 | contig 11917 bp, 8 predicted proteins | sample BlaSpr_A8_Ref_O1_FD_13338 | JGI IMG/M metagenome (IMG submission 13338) | reverse complement strand
TTCAGCCGGCTCCGCCGGTAACTTTTGGACTCAAAGCAGCCGGATGGCAGGCTTCGATTGGCCGAGGCAGACGGCGTCTGCAGAAAGCGTTTCGGGTTGCGGCGGTTTTGCAGTTTGGCGGAGCCAGCGGTACATTGGCATCGCTGGGCGACCGCGGTGCAGAAAGCGTTTCGGGTTGCGGCGGTTTTGCAGTTTGGCGGAGCCAGCGGTACATTGGCATCGCTGGGCGACCGCGGTATTCAGGTTGCCGAGACGCTGAGCGCAGATCTTGGCTTCGGAGACGCTCCCGCAGCACCCTGGCACACCCAACGCGATCAACTAGCGACGCTGATCTGTGCTTGCGGAGTCCTGACTGGATCTCTCGGAAAAATGGCGCGCGACATCAGTCTGCTCATGCAATGCGAAGTGGGCGAGGCAGCCGAACCAGCGGGCGAGGGCCGCGGTGGATCGTCAACCATGCCGAACAAGCGCAACCCCACAGCCTGTTCCCTCACACTCGCCGCCGCGCATCGAGTACCGGGATTGGTTGCATCCTTTCTCTCTGCGATGTTGCAGGAACACGAACGTAGTGTAGGCGGATGGCAAGCGGAATGGCCTGTGGTTGCGGCTGTAATCCAGTCGACCGGCGCGGCCATTGCTTCAATGGCTGAAGTAGCCGAAGGGCTCTCAGTTGATGTGTTGAAGATGCAGCTCAACATCGAGAACACGAACGGAGTGATTTTTGCCGAGCGCGCCATGATGCTGCTCGGAGCAAAGCTGGGACGAGATGTTGCGCACAAGCTGGTTGAGGCGGCCGTTCGGAAGAGTGTTAAAGAAGGCAGCAATCTCGCTGCCGTGCTTGCCGGGACTGCTGAAGTAAACACGCATTTAAGTCCGGCCGAACTCGAGGAGTTGGAAACGCCGGAGCAATATCTTGGATCGGCAGATGCCTTCCGGAAAGCTCTGGCATTGGAGTCCAATCGCGAAGACGACAACAAGGAGCAATGAATTGCCCTTCGCAACTATTCACAATGCGCGGATGTTCTACCGGCTGCAAGGAAACTCCGGGCGGCCTGTCCTAATTCTGTCGCACTCGATCGGTACGGATCAAACAGCCTGGGATATTCAGGTGGAAGACCTGCTCCCGCACTTCCAGATTCTGCGATATGACACGCGTGGCCACGGTGCTTCGGAAGCAACCGCTGGTGAGTATTCGGTCGAAATGTTGGGCAAGGATATTCTCGCCCTGGCCGACGCTTTGCAGATTTCGCAATTTGCTTTTTGTGGCCTGTCGTTGGGTGGGGCAATCGGACAGTGGGTTGCGGCATACGCGCCCGAGCGCGTCACACGTCTCGTACTGGCCAACACCTCGCCGCAGTTCGTGCCGAGGGCGAATTGGGAAACAAGAATTGCTGCAGTCGTTAAAGGCGGGATGTCGGCGGTTGTCGACTTGGCAATGCAGCGATTCTTTTCTCCAGACACGCTGGCGAAACAAAACCCCGATGTGGGTTCGATCCGCTCCGTCTTCCTGGGCACAGATCCCGTTGGATACTTGGGATGTTGTGCGGCCCTTCGTGACATGGATCACGGAAATCTCCTTAGACAGATCAAGAGTCCAAGTCTGGTCATCTCCGGCGAGCGCGACGTTTCGACTCCGTGGAGTGGGCATGGTGAACGGCTGGCGCAGGAGATTCCCGAAGCAAAATCGCTTTGCCTGGCGGCGGCGCATCTTTCTAATCTTGAGCGGCCTCGCTCCTTTACCACGGCTCTGCTTGAGTTCTTGCTGCCGCAATCAAATGCCAACACGGATTCCCTGCAAACAGGGTTCGAAGTTCGCCGCGCTGTGCTTGGCGACGCCCACGTCGACAAAGCAATTGCCAACACAACAGAATTGACGAAGGAGTTTCAAGAGCTGATAACCCGTTACGCTTGGGGAACGATCTGGTCTCGTCCTGAACTCGACCGGCGCACTCGACGATTGCTGACGCTGGCTCTTACGGCATCGCTTGGAAGATGGGAAGAGTTCGCGCTACATGTGCGAGCGGGCTTGGCGAGTGAACTTGAATTTTGCGATTTGAAAGAAGTGCTTTTGCAGACCGCTGTGTATGCGGGCGTTCCAGCAGCGAATACTGGATTTAAAATTGCGGCCGAATACATTGGGAAGAAGAAGGATGATTGAACGCTGGCTTCGCTAAGAATTGATCGAGCTGACTCAGAAGTCGAGGCTTGTGCCCGTGCAGTTCTTTCTTCAAGCGGCATTAAATGGTAACCGGGTATACCCTTCGACACCGCGGAATACCGATCAAGTAGCCCCCAAGGGCGCATGCCAATTGAAAGAGACAGCTCCCGGCACTTTTTACAAGAACGGATCAACCTGCCTCATCCGTGGGGTGCCTTGCGCCAGACTTTCTCCTGTTTGGGCGGTTCCTGGTTTATAACCGGAAGGACAGGTTTCGGTAGCATGGCAGATTCATATTTCGCGAGGCGCAGTGGACCGCTCGTGTCGGGCAAAAGTGGTGGCCCCGCGAATGCATTTTGAAACCTCAAAGCCGAACTCAGGCTGCCGAACGTACTGCGTCGCCACTCACTGATATTGGGCTCCCGGACGCCGGTAAACTCCTCCAGGAACCGGAGAACCGAAGTGTGATCGAAGTTCTGGCTGCACACATACCCTCCCGTTGTCCAAGGGGACACGATAATGCAGGGCACGCGAAAACCGCCACCGATCGGGAGCCTATCCACAAATTCATCAGGCGCGTGCAAGGGTGGCACGGGCGGTGCCACGTGATCAAAAATTCCGTCGTTTTCGTCGTAGTTGAGAATGAAGACGGTTTTTCTCCACACCTCAGGGTTCGCGGCAATCGCGTCGATCTTGCTGGCCACAAATGCTGCTCCATCGGCGGGCATGTAGTCCGGATGTTCCGATTGATAACTGGTCGGGATGACCCAGGAGACCGCGGGTAGTTTGTCATTGACCGCGTCGTATTCGAACTGTCCTTCCGGGCTGCGCAGCATGCCCTTTGTATACAAGGCCGATCCTGTAGGCGCAGCGCGGAAGACCCTGAAGGTTTCCAGAAGGTTACAGCCGTAGTTATCTTCTTGCTGGTAAACTTTCCAGCTTATGCCAGCATTCTCCAGCCGTTCGGCATAGGTGGTCCACGTGTATCCCCGCTCAGGCGCCGTGTTATTGATGATGGGTCCACCATTCCTGCCTTCAGGATCGATCGTCCCAGTCATCCAATACATGCGGTTGGGCCACGTTGGTCCCATCACCGAACAGTGGTAGGCGTCGCAGAGAGTGAATGTTTCCGCCAATGCAAACTGGAACGGAATGTCCTCACGCGTGTAATACCCCATGCAATACGGACCATGGTCGCCATCGGCTTTTCTATGTGCCGGCAGCCAGCGATCCATCCGGCCATGATTCCACGCCTCGTGCTGCACGGCCCAGGCATGGCTGGTCGAGGGAATTTTCTGGGCGCTGGTGGAGCGCGTGTCGAGATGAAAAGGAAGCAAGTATCCCTCGGGGTTTTTCTCGTCCGGCTGATAGAAAACGGATCGACCGCTTGTCAACTTTAAAGCTCCCCGATCATCGAAGCCGCGAACGGCAGCGAGTGTTCCGAAATAATGGTCAAATGAGCGGTTCTCCTGCATGAGCATGACGATGTGTTTAATGTCGTGGAGAGACCCCATCGCAGGAGGTTGCTGTGCCAACATGCGCTGAACGTTTGGCGGCATCAGACTCGACGCGGCAGCGGCTACTGCGAATCGGCCAACATCTCGCAGGAGCTGACGTCGGGTCAGTTTTACTGATCGCGCACGAATATCGAAGTCAACGTGATTCGCCATAGGTTAAGAACCGGCATTGAAATCCAGCCACATCGTATCAATCTTGCTCGGACATGGCACGTCCAAATTCCAACCGACATTGCTATACTTGCCCGATATGCGTAGCCTCGTGTGTGGTTTGGCAGTACTTCTTGCTTCGATTGCGCCGGTGCTCCGAGCGCAAACCATTACGGTTAACTTTCCTGGAACGATCTCCTCGAAACCGCTGGATGGCCGCGTGCTGTTTCTGCTTTCCAACGATCCTACCGATGAGCCGCGCTTGCAGATCGACGATACTCCGCGCTCGCAGATAATTTTTGGAGTGACAGTCGATGGCCTGAAGCCGGGCGAGGCGGTGACAATCGATAAGGGTGCCGCGGGTTACCCGATCCGCTCGATCGCGGATGTGCCTCCGGGCGATTACACGGCGCAAGCGGTGCTGAATATCTACGAGACGTTTCACCGCAGCGATGGCAAGATTATCAAGCTTGCGCCCGACCGCGGCGAGGGCCAGCACTGGAATCTGGCGCCCGGCAATTTGTACAGCACTCCGCAGAAGGTGCATGTGGGCCCGGGCTCGCCGCCAATCAGCATCTCGCTGGACAAGGTCATCGGACCGATTCCTCCGGAGCCGGACACGAAGTATATCCGGCATCTGCGCATTCAGAGCTCACTGCTGACGAAATTCTGGGGACGGCCCATGTATCTCTCCGCCATCGTCCTGTTGCCGGAAGGATTTGACGAGCACCCTAACGCTCATTATCCCGAGATGGTCTTCGAAGGGCATTTCCCGGACGGATTTCCTGACTTCCGAACAACTCCGCCGGATACGGATCTGAAACCGGATTACTCCCAGCGTTTTCACCTCGCTGGTTACAACCGGATTCAGCAGGCCGAAGCGTACGAAGAGTACAAAAAGTGGATCAGTCCGGGATTTCCGCGCGTTCTCGTCATCCAGATTCAACACGCGAATCCTTATTACGACGACTCCTACGCGGTGAACTCCGCAAACGTAGGACCTTACGGAGACGCGATCGAGACTGAGTTGATGCCCGCCGTGGAAAAGGAATTTCGCGGCATTGGGCTGGGCTGGGCGAGGTTCCTCTATGGAGGCTCGACGGGCGGATGGGAAGCTCTGGCCGTGCAGATGTTCTATCCCGACCATTACAACGGCGCGTTCGCGGCCTGCCCAGATCCGGTCGACTTCCACGCCTACATGACTACCGATCTCTATGAGCAGTCGAACATGTTCTATCTGCAGGGCGCCAACAAGCGCGTCGAGCAACCCGCGATGCGCGATTATCTAGGGCACACGCTGATCAGCGTTCGCGACAACATCGCCTACGAGGCAGCGTTGGGCGATCACGGGCGCTCCGGAGAACAATTCGATATCTGGCAGGCAGTCTATGGACCGGTCGGAGCAGACGGCTATCCTCAATCCATCTTTGACAAGGAATCGGGTGAGATCGACCACAAGACAGCGGCCTACTGGCACGATCACTACGACCTGGATGCGATTCTGCAGCGCGACTGGAACACCCTCGGGCCGAAGCTGCAGGGAAAGATCCACCTCTATGTGGGCTCCGATGATACGTATTTTCTAAACGACGCCGTCTACCTCATGGAGGACTTTCTAAAGACGACGGGCACCCCAGGGCATGGGGTTCCATACGACGGAGAAGTAAAGTACGGACCCAGGGCAGAGCATTGCTGGAACGGCGATCCTGAGCTGCCGAACGCCTACTCCCGGCTACACTACAACACCATGTACTTGCCGAAGATCATGGAGAGGATTGAGAAGACAGCCCCGGCAGGCGCGGACATCAGCTGGAAGTATTAGAGCTGCTCGTCGCACATGGAATTCAACGCCACGTGCGGCGGAGNAGCGGTAACTGTCTCAAATCGGCGACCAGGTCAGGTCGGAGTAATAGTTACTTTCCCAAATTGTGAAGTTCCGGACCAATTCCTAGTTGGGGCGCAGTCTTCGCTGCCGCAGTTTTCGCAGCCGACGCCGATGTGCTCTTGCCCACGCCCAGCACAAAAATATTGTGCGGGCTGCCCACGGCATTGTCAGTGATCGTTACAGTGGCCCATTCCGGATCCGCCACAGAAGCGGTGAATCCAACCGTGATCACGCATTTCTTGCCTGTCTTCAGCCCAGTCGTGCAGGTGTTGGTTTGCGTGAAGTCAGCTGCGCTGTGGCCGGTAATGGTGATGTTGCTGATGCTCAGAGTGCCGGTTCCATTGTTGATTACTCCGATCGGTTCGCTCACCGGAGTTCCGATCGCCGAAGCCGCGAACGTCCAGCACGGGTTACTCAGGAAAAGCCCGGGGCCGGTCTTGGAACCGAGCAGTCCGAACACGTCCAGTTGGTTCTGCGTTCCCACATAGACCTTCCCGTTCGCGATCGTCGGTACGGCATACTTATTGGCGCAGCCGCCACGATCTCGCTCTACGCCGCCCGCCAACTCTTCTGAGCTGTTATAGAGCTCGGTCAGCGTGCTGCTGCCGGTGGCCGGGATGGCATTGTAAGCGCGCAAGACGGCGGCACCGGCGCCAGGCTGCACACCGAGTCCTTCGGGCCGCTCGATGGCCCAGACGATGCCGTTCGAGGTTCCGTTGGCAGAAATGGCAGGCGTTGCTCCCGAGGGAAAAGTTTCCGGGCTTTCGGCGACGGCAGTCGACGAAAGCAGGCCGCCGCTCTCCACTGTGTACGCCTTGAGATAATCGCCCTTCCCGGGTCCATTGATGCCGATCGAGAAAACGTAAGCGCCGGTCGGCCCACTGAAGTATGCCGGGCTGCTCCAATATCCTTGCGTTGCACCCACCAGTTCCTCGAGATCTGAGTTCTGCGTGGCGTTGTAGCCGCCCAAATCGGTGGAACTCACCAGATAGAGACGCGCTGCCGATGGATCGGTATCGCAGGGTGCACCGCCCTTCCCGGCAATCAGCACTTCGTTGAGGCCGGGCAAAACAATCGGCCCAGCCGAACCCAGATCAAAATCATTCGCTTCACGACAGGATGCGTCATTCGGGGTGAAGTATTGCTGCACTTTCAAGCTGCTGTTGAGCTGCAACAGGCTGTCGCCGTAGTCCGATCCGCCGGTGTTCGCATCGAAGAGCGCATCTCCAGTGGCCACATAAATGTTTCCACTGGGATCGGCCGCGATTCCATTTCCCGAGGCCCAAATGCCGCCCAGCTTTGCGTTTGGCGTGGGAGTGAAAATCGCCTCCTGCTTAAGGGTGCTCGCGTTGTAGGCCATAATCCAGCCGTGCTCGGCACCAGCCCATCCGATATAGATGGTGCCGTTCAGCTCAAGAAGGCCAGCCCGCTGCAAGTCAGACTGCGCATTGTAGGTTACGATTCCTTTCTTGCTGGAGTCGCCGGTGCCGGGTACAGATCCCGTTATGTTCACCGGTCCTCCGAACTTCTCCGTACCGTCGGTGATGTCGAGCGCGTGCAGAGTCTGATAGAACTTGCCGTTGTTGTCGACGCGCGAGATCAGATACATCGTGTTCGTACTTAGATCGATCACTGGCGTCCCCGTGATGCCGATGACCGGATACACGCCGCAGAAAGTAAAGCAATTGAGCGGCGTGATTCCCTCCGCCGGATTGATGAAACTGACCTGCCAAAGCGCGGTCGACTGAAGCCCGTCGGCATCGAACGCATACAAGCTGTCGTTCTGCGTCTCCACATAAACAACATTGTGCGTGGTTCCAGCGATGTTCACGTTCGGAACATACAGCGGCTGGGCATAGATTTGGCCGTCCACCGAATACGAAAACAATTTACCGAATGTCGTCGGGCTCACGTTCGCGGGAGTCAGAGTTGTCTCCAACAGATTCTGGCCGGTTCGGCCATTGTCGTTATGCTGAGTGACGACTCCTGTGAACGTCTGCGCTCCAGCGGGGATTAAGCAGGCTAATACAAGCACCAGGAAAATTCCCGCGCTGACGAACTGCTCCAACATGTTTCGGGTCATCGGCAAATCCTTTTTAGAGGTTGTTTGATCGCGGATCGATCTTTACGGCACAGGATTGCGATCCATGCAAAGAGGGGAGGAACCGCTTAGGCTACTAATTCTGGACTGCACTTGTATCACTGTCAAGATGCAAGGTTTTGCAATCCTTTCCGCGGATTATTCGACTCTACGACTGTGCTACGATTTGACTTCAAAAATTCCACAATTACTGGGGAGGAAACTCCGGAATGCGTTACTTTGCGCTCGCCTGTCTCCTGCTGAACTTTGCCGCCTGGGCACAGGACTCGCCCGGCCAGAAGGGCTTGCCGCCGCAGTATCTTCCGCCGTACATAACCGACAACGACGGACCGGAGAAACTGCCTGCGTCGGCCGCTAAAGTCAGCCCCGATGCCGCCGTGCTCACGATTAAAGGACTCTGCTCGCAGCCGTCGTCTTCCACTTCCAGCGCGTCGTCTTCTTCGTCGCCATGCGAAACCGTAATCACGCGCGCGCAGTTTGAAAAGCTGGCCGACGTCATCGTCGCAAACATGACGCTCTCCCGCCGGCAGCAACTCGCTGGGGGCTATCCCAATCTGCTCGTGATGGCGCAGGAGGCCGAGAAACGCGGGATCGAAAGCACTCCGCGATTTCAGGAACGACTGGCCTTCGCGCGCGTGCAGATTCTTTCCCAGGAACTCATCCGCCAAATCGATGCGGACTCGGCGAAGATTTCCGACAAAGACGTGGAGGATTACTATCGCGCCCACGCTTCTCTGTTCGAGCGGGCAACGCTGGAACGAATCTTCATTCCAAAGCGCAAGCGATCAGAACGCTCACTCACAGACAAAAACTCTTCAGAAGATGTAAAGGCGCATGAAAAAGAGACGGAAGATGCGATGACTCGCGAAGCCGACGATCTGCGGGCGAAGGCTCTGGCTGGCGCCAGCTTTCTCACCTTGCAGAAAGAGGCTTTTGCGACAGCGGGTCATGACGAAGTTCCGCCCAATCCTAGCCTCGGAGAGCTGGGTTCGAGCGACTTGCCGACTGCTTACTCGTCGGTGCTCGATCTGAAACCAGGAGAAGTCTCGCAGGTCTACACCGACTCCAACGGCCACTACATCTACAAACTCGTCGCCAGGAAAACCGAATCTTTGAAAGCGGCGGCCAGCCAAATCCGCAAGACACTCCAGAACCAGCGCGAGGAGGCGGCCATTCAGGCAATCCAGGGACCGATCACGACGGAAGCAAATACAGCTTACTTCGGATCAGTCGACAAACCAGGAAGCAGCGAGACGAAAAAATCAAAGTAATGCTGCTCTATCGCTGGTCTCGGCTCAACACTTAACCGGCGAGTGACTCGGCAACGACTTGATCTTTGCGATAGGTTCGCCGAGTGGAAGGTCGGCCGATTTCGCAAATTAGCTGCTTTTGCTGCTATCGACGCTTCCCGCTATAGTGTCATGGCATCGCCGGCGCAAGCCCTCCATCCCGTGACTTGGATATTTCAGGCTCGGCGCCATCTCTATCCAGCCAGGNGAAGGCGCCGCGCACGATGAAGACGTTCAACAGAATCGAAATTAACGACGCGGCGATGGTTGTGCTGAAAACATTCTCCGCCACGATGCCCGCCGATCGCGCGACTTGCACAACCACGAACGAAAGCTCGCCGATCTGGGTCAGCCCGGCTGCCACTAGAATTGCCGTCCGGATTGGATAACGGAAGATCCACACAACTGCGGTCCAAACTAGAAATTTCCCGACCACGATGAGTAGAAGCATTAATCCCAGGAGCGGCAGGCTGTTGAAAAGCACCTTGGGATCAATCAGGGTTCCAAGCGAGACGAAAAAGAGCGCCACGAAAGTATCACGAAGAGGTACCAGCTGAGTATGAGCATCGTGAAGCTCCGGCAAACCGCTGATGGAGAGTCCGGCAAGAAAGGCGCCCAGCGCCACAGAGAACCCGACCGCTTGCGCCAGAGCGGCGGTCCCCAGGCAAATCGCAATTGCAACGAGGAGGAGAAGCTCTGAGTTACACGTCAGTTTAACTCGCCGCAATAGGTGCGGAATCACCTTGATCGCAAGAAAAACAAGGGGAATCAGGAGGAGCAGAGCTTTCCCCAAAATCCACGCTGCCTTCGCAAAGCGGTCATCCCCCGAACCCCCAAGAACGGGTAGGACTACCGTCATGCAGATAACCGCCAGGTCTTCCACGAGCGTGATGCCGATCATCACGCGCCCATAAGTTGTATTCAGCTTTCCGGAATCGCTGAGAAGCCGCGCCAGGACCATGGTGCTCGCTACAGAGATCGTCGCGCCGATGACGACTCCTTCTGTGAGACTCCATCCGAAAAGATGGGAGGCTGCCGCCGAGATACCTACCAGCAACAGAATTCCAATCGGGCCGCCGAGGAGGGCAACCCATTTCACCCGCATCAAATCCGGGATTGAGAACTCGACNCCGATTGAGAACATCAGCAAAACTACGCCGACTTCGGCGAATACCTCGAACGTATGCAGGTTCGAGAGGTGGGGNCCCGGAGTAAACGGGCTAATAGCGATTCCACCAAAAATGAATCCCAGGATTAGAGGCAGGCGAAGCCGCCACGCTACCATCCCGCCAATCACAGCAGCAAGAAAAATGTACGTTAGATCGCGGAATAGAATCGGGTCTGCTTCCATGGTTCCACCTCCATGCTGATGGTAATGTTTGATTGCGTCGATTGCATTAATAAACGCAGAGCCCGCTGTGCTCAGCGGGCTCTGCGATTTACCTCGCAGCTGGTACCCAGACCGCGTCCGGCGCAGAGAACTCCACACCGGCAACTTCGGTACTCAGCGTCACGTATTGCAAGCCAGGCTTCGCGCCGGGTTTGGCGGAAAAGCTCAGCAAATACCGGTTGTCGACTACCTTCTGCAGATCATCCAGGTAAGGTTTCAGGCTCACCGGGCTTTGCAGCCCAAGAAAGTAGGATTCCCCACCGGTTATTTCGGACAGCCGAGCGATATTCATCTGTCCATTCGTCGCTTCCCAATAATTGCGATGCAGGCGGCTGTCCCCGGGCGCATAGATCGTATGAATGATCGTGCCCGTCCGCATGGCAACAGCGCTCGCGGAATCTACGTATGGGTTATTGCTCAGTCCTTGCGAACGCGGGCCACGACGCGGGCTGTCGATTCCATCGGTAATCATCACTACTTCGCGCCGGTTATCGCTCTCAGGCCAGCGTTTCATGAGATCGGTCACCGAAAGATACGGACTTCCGTACGCTCCAGCACTGCCGGTTGGAAGCCGGAGCGCCTTAGCAGCCGCAGCATGGTCAGTTGTAAGGTCCTGCGCAATCTGCACTGTGGCATTTCTCATATAGCCGACCCCAACTAAAGTCTTCGGTGACTGTGCGTTAATGAACCCGCGCAAGTCGTCAAGGTTTGAGCCCAGGCTCGGGTTGGAGGCATCATCGATGAGGATGAAAAGATCCAGCCCTGCGGGGTAGCCTTGAGCCGGAGTCCATTCCGTCACTTGCAGCCGTTGCTTCCCTTGCTTCACGACCACATCTTCCAGGTTGATTTGCGGAGTACGTTTGCCATTCGGAACGTTCGCCGTGACCGCGATCGTCACCGGCACGGTTGTAGTGGGCGCCGTTTGTTGAGCCAGCGATGGCAGTGCACTCATGAACATCGCCACAGTGGTTACCACAGAGTAGAGCATGTACATCATTCGTGTTTTCATTGTCATTCTCCTTGTCGTTTTGATCTTGATCTTTGCTTTTTGATCTTTGCTTATAGATTTCCGCGTTTATAGCCTTGCACCTTTCGGTTGCCGGACCGCGGCCCGGCAACCGATTCCGTGGGGCGCTGTTTCTTTCTCTATGCGTTTGTGCGAACCGCTCTTAGTCCGAGAAACGACCCGAATGCCAGCAGACCAGCCAGGCCAACTAAAGGAAGCGGACTACCCGTCTCCGGCAGCGAGGGAGGGATCGCCTCCGCAACAGTTCGTGGTTCAGGCGCTCTCACAAACATCGTGAAGAAGACTGGCTCGTTGGCTGCAAGTGCAGCCGGGGCCGGTGAGGTCGCCGTTAACCTGGTTTGCTGCGACACTACGTTGCCCGGCGTTTCGATTACTCGGGTCGCAGAAATCTTCATTCCCT
>JGI12631J13338_1000501_pt1 | contig 11984 bp, 9 predicted proteins | sample BlaSpr_A8_Ref_O1_FD_13338 | JGI IMG/M metagenome (IMG submission 13338) | reverse complement strand
TTCCACGATGCGCCTGAGGCCACCGCCGATCACCAGCGAGGAGGCCGAGTTGCGTGCCTGGTTGCGCCGGTTCTCGGTTGACCGGCCTCGCTGGGGGTGGCGACGGGCAGCCAAGATGGCCCGCCGGGCGGGGTGGCAAGTCAACAACAAACGCATCCGCCGGCTGTGGCGTGAGGAGGGCCTGCGGGTCCCTCAGCGGCGCAAGAAGAAGCGGTTGAGCGGTATCGGTGTCGCCGTTGGGGCGATGTCACCGATTCGTCCGAATGTCATCTGGGCGATGGACTTTCAGTTCGACACGACCGCCGATGGCCGCACTTTGAAGATGTTGAACGTGATCGACGAGTTCACCCGCGAAGGGCTCGCGATCGACGTCGATCGCTCCATCGACGCCGACGGCGTCGTCGATGCCTTGGATCGCCTGGCCCTCAAGCATGGGGCGCCGCACTATGTGCGCTTCGACAACGGTCCCGAATTCGTAGCGCATGCGGTGAGTGATTGGTGCCGATTCAACAGCGCCGGTTCACTTTTCATCGATCCTGGCTCGCCGTGGCAGAACGCCTGGATCGAGTCGTTCAACGGCCGGCTACGTGATGAACTGCTCAACTTGTGGCGCTTCGACTCGCTGTTGGAAGCCCGCGTAATCATTGAAGACCGGCGCTGCGACTACAACGCCAACAGACCCCACTCCGCCCACGGCGAGCTAACCCCAGCCGAGTTCGCTCTACAGTGGACCACGACCCACCAACCCCAAGCCGCATAGCGACTGGACCACCAATCGGGTCCCCCTCAACCTCACCGACGACACCTGGTGGATCGACGACGTAACCACAGGTAATGGCCGCTTCGACGGTGCCGTCGGCGACGGCTCGCAGCAAGTCGGGCGGCCACATCCTGCGGACGTCGAGGGTTATGTCAGGAGCGTGTCGGCGCAGTGCGTCGGCAATATGGTGCCAGGACAGGCTCGACGTTAGGCACGATGCCCAATCGGACTGTGCCGGCTTCACCGTTCGCCACGCGACGCACTGCAGCGGTCGCTGAGGAAACATCGCTGACGATGGCCTGGGCACGAGCGAGGAGCTCCGCGCCCGCGCTGGTGAGAGCAACTCGCCGAGTCGTGCGCGTCAACAGTGGCGTGCCCATTTCACGTTCCAGCCGACGGACCAGTTCGCTCAACGTCGGTTGCGAAATCCGGAGTATCTCGGCAGCCCGACCAAAGTGGAGTTCAGTCGCCACTACCACGAACGCCTCGAGTTGGCGGAACTCCACAGATGAACAGTACGGCTGCTGATTGATTGAGGCAGCCGATGAGTCCGATCAGGTATTGGCGCTTTATCCCGAGCGGAACGCGGAGCACTGTAAGTGCAGCGACAACGGGTTTCAACGCTTCCTACCTGTGGCGTTCATCTTAGGAGTGGTGATGAGTGATTCAGTACAGAAATTGATACAAGGCAACGCCGGCTTTTCGACGCATCGCTTTGCATCGGGGCTGAAGATCATCCCGTCGCTGAAGACGTTCGTCATCGGCTGCGTGGACCCGCGAGTCGACCCGTCACACATCCTCGGACTCGAGTTGGGCGAGGTCGCGATGATCCGCAACATCGGCGGGCGGGTGACGTCTTCGGTGTTGGACGAGCTTGTGTTGCTGCGGAAGTTGACTCAGGCCGCCGGTGGTGACTTCGACCAAGGATGGACCTTCGTTGTCCTGCAGCACACCGACTGCGGGATCCTGCGCATGCAAGGTGAGCGGGCGAGGCTAGCGAATTTCTTCGGTGTCGATGAAGAGTCACTAGACGCAAAGAGCGTGGCAGACCCATATGCGGCCGTGCAGGTCGATGTAGCGGCTCTCCAAGGCGCCGATGGCCTACCTGACGGAATGGCATGCGTTGGAATGGTTTACAACGTAAATACTGGGCTCATCGAGACCGCGGTCGCTCCAGAATGACCATCCCGCCCCCTAGATCACTCGCCCGGCAATAGGTCCCCTCACAGTAACTGGCCAGAGCTTAAGGCTCTGGCCAGTTATTCAGTGGATCTGCCGGGAATCGAAACCGACGCTCTACCAGGGCTTTTAGGTTCTGAGCTGCGGTTTCGTTACGTCTCGTTCCAGTTCGGTCCCAGTCGTTACGTGCGCTTTCGTCGTCGGGTCTTGACGGCGTCAAGAGTCGGCATCAACTATTCCTCGCCATCAGGAGCGTCCCCGGACCGCAAAGTAGGTGCGTACACCATTCGACCCAATGGGCCGGAAGTCGTGTGCGTGGTCGGCCTTGCGTGCCTCGCAGTTCAGGGCGCGATACCGAGTTCCTGGTCGATCTGCGGCCAGTACAGGGGGCCGGCCGGAGTAAGCAGAACCCAGTCGTGAATTCCGCCGTTGGCGAATACGAAGCTCATCGGGGCCCCTTGGGCTACGGCTGCTTGCTGGAGGGCAAACGCCGATGTTTCGAGTGGATCCAGCGAGCCCGAGTAGACATACGTCGGCGGAAGTCCGGTAAGTGACCCATACAGCGGACTCACCAGATAGTTGTTCACGGGAAGATTGCCTGCCCACACCTTGCCGATCTGCCCCCCGGTCGACCCGAGGTCTAGCCACGGGGACAGCAACACCATGGACGCCGGTACTGGGCCAAGCGGGTTCGTCTGCACCATGTATTGGACGGCCGCTAGTGCGAGGTTGCCGCCCGCGGAGTCGCCGATCACGCTGACGTGGGGGGCCCCGTGTTGAGCGATTTCCATGGAGATGAGGCCAGCCATTTGGGGTACAACCGTGCCGGCAGTACCTCCTTGCTGCAGCAACGGGTAAATCGGCACTTCGAAGGTCGCGCCGGTCTGGTAGGCCGTCACCGTGTAATCGAGCCAGTGGAAGATTGAGGGCGGAAAGATAAAGGCGCCACCGTGAATGGCAACCACGTAATCGCCGGTTGGGTGCGCCGGCGTGATCTGCACGACGCTCATCCCGTTATATGTGGTGTGCTGGACCGTTTCTCCCAGCAGCAACGGCAACAACTGTGGCGGGGTGTTGCCGATAAACAACCCTAATAGCGGATTGTTGCCGGTAAACAGCGCTAAGAGTGGAGAACCTGGCGATGAAATTAGAGATTCGAGTCCGGAGCTGAATCCGGCGACCAGTGTCGTGGGGATCTGCTGAATTTCCTGCTCAACAGCGAGCACCGCCTGCTCAAAGGCCGCCAAAGGCGAAGCGTTGGCCGCCTCAGCGGCGGCATACGCCCCGCTCGCGCCGGTCAATGCCTGCACGAACCGCTCATGAAAAACCGCCGCCTGTGCGCTAAGAGCTTGATAGCCCTGGCCGTGGGCGGAAAACAAAGCCGCGATCTCCGCTGACACCTCGTCCTCGGCCGCGGCTAGTACCCCTGTGGTGGCGCCCGCCACGCCCTGGTTTGCCGTCGCGACCACTGAACCAATCGAAGCCACGTCCGTGGCTGCAGCGGACATCATCTCGGGCAACGCAACAACATACGACACCGCGCCACTCCCACCGTCTCAGGGCAACCTCCCGAGTTGCCCAGCCAATACCGATCGCCGAGTAGCCGGAGCTTATGCGCACGCCGAGGAGTCAGGTAGCAGTTCGCAAAAACTACCTAACTGAAGATGCGAGACGGGCATGAGAACGTCGCGCTAACGGCACCGATCTGTCAACCGGCGCAGCCTCAGCCCGCCGGTGCCGTATGCGGCGGCCCTTGACACAGCCTCCGCGTACGGCCCCTTTAGGGCCATGACCAGCAAGTTCTTAGTGGAGCTGCCGGGAATCGAACCCGGGTCCTACGGCATTCCCTCAAGGCTTCTCCGTGCGCAGTTCGCTATGTCTCTACTCGGATCTCCTGGTCCCGCAAACTAGCCAGGATGACGATCCCAGTCGCTGTGAATGTTCCGATGAGCCCCGCGACCGAACTCATCGGTGGATCCCTCTAGCTGATGCCAGGGTCCGGGCCGAGGGAGCTCCCGGTCTGACAGACTAGCTGTCGCTTAGGCAGCGAGAGCGTAGTCGCGCTGATGTGAATCGGCGCTTATATGGTTGCAACGACGCTTACGGTGGTCTCTTGCCTGCACCGGCACGCTTCCCTTGATTCGATGCGCGAAGTCGAAACCGTTCAGCCCCTTGTCTTTGCTTCTTCGCGCTCTGTCTCTTCGCACCCGCCGATTTTCGGCCGGACACTCCATCTTACGCCGCTATCAACCAGCGGCAACGGAATTATCTTCCAGACGAGGGCTGCGGTCAGATCACGAAATTGAGGCGCTCGACGATCTGCGCGGCGACGTCCTTGTCTCCGCCGAGTTCGACGTCCTGGACTCGTGCGGGGCACATCGGGCGCCCGCCGGCCAGCCTGGTGAATTGCAGCGCGTCAAGCCGGATTGTCACCGTCGGCTCTTGGGCGCCGAAGTCGTCGACCAGCTGAGCCCGACCGTCGACGCTGACGTTGATGGTGCGTGCCAGCGGCCCGGTCAGGTCGAACGAGACGCGCGAGCCGTCGGGCGCCTTGGCGAGTTTGGCAACGACGAAACCCATGGTGGCCGCGATCTCGTCGAGGGACAGTTGCGAGGCAGCCCCGTCAAGCTCGTCGTCGGAAGACGGTCGCTGCAGCGCCACCCGGATGTCTTGCTCGTGCATCCAGCAGTCGAAGGTCCGGATCCGCATGAATCGTCCGTAACTGTCCATGCCTGCCGGCGTCGGCGTCGCCGCATCCCAGTCGTCATCGGACATACTCGCCACGACCTCGCGGCGACCGTTGGTCACCGCGCGATACCGCTCAAGAACGCCGGTACCCGGTTCCCCGCTCAGATGGCGCACCCACCGCTCGTTCATCGCCCCGATGTCGTTGCGGACATGCTCGAGCTCCGAAACGTCGATGTCGACCTCAGGTGGGGCGATGCCCTCCAGGAATGACTCGGTCCCGATGATGTGCGAGACCACGGCCTGCACACTCCACCCGGGCAGCGGCGTCGCCGCCCGCCACCTGGTCTCGGGCAACCCTTCCAGCAGCGCGTCGATGGCGTCCCACTCGGCGAAGAGGCCAGACAGCACGTCGGACTTGTCGAGCTTGGTGATCGAACGCGTGGCCATGGTCGGATAGTAAGCCGATCACATTCCGGTTATCAGGCCAACCCGCACGACAATCACCCCGCTGATTATCAGCAAGACCCCTACCGGGGTCATCCAGGCTGCCGCGCCGAAGACGGTGGCCCATCCCCCGACGCCCACTGCCATCAGCGCATGAACAATGCGGGCGGCCACAACGACACGATCTCGCAAGGCGGAAGCCAAAATTCGACGCGGGATCGCTCTCAGCAGCCAGCCGAGGATCCCGATCAACAACGTAGTGAGCAGCCCGGTCATCACTCGCAGCGACAAGGTCGACTGACCGCTGCTGTGCTCCGTCCCGGCAACGGCGACAAGCAAACCGAGGGCCGCGGAAAGGACTGTCGCGCGGGTGAGGATGTTGGCCAGAACCGCGCCGATATTCCTGCGGACCAGATCTCCTAACGTCGGATCGCTGCCCGCGGCACCGAGAAACCCGCGCACGGCGCGTCTGAAGTTGCCGCGATGCATTCGATTGACGGCCATGTTGTGCAGTGCCGCGGCATGGCTTGCGTCCAGCGACAACGCCTGCCGGTACGACGCGGTGGATTCACTCATTCGGCCCAGGTCGTGCAGGATAGAGCCACGCAACACCAGCGCATCGGGACTCGCGGGGTCAAGGCGCAGTGACTCGTCCACTGCGAGGAACGCCGAGGGCAATTGGCGCGACTGTTGCAGCAGCCTGGCGTAAACCCGGTGTTGCAGTGGTTCATTAGGATGAGCGATCACCCCCCGCCACGCCATCCACAGGGCGTCATACAAACGACCCAGGCCAGCAAGCGACAGCGCATAAATCCGCATGGCCAGCTCGTCATGCGGCGCGGCGGATAACGCAGCGTATGCGCTCGTGGCTGCGCTCGGATAGTTATCAAGTAGATATTCTGCGCGAGCCAGTTGGGCCAACAAGGACGGATCGCCAGGGTGTTGCGACAAAGAACGGCGCAGGACCTCTCGCGCACGTTCGTGGTTCCCGGTGTCGAAGTAAGCCCCGGCGAGTTGGATGGCATCGTCGATTCGGTCGACGCCGGGGTTCCCCGTCATTCCGGGGTCACCGAAATTTCCTGCGGCGCAAATATTTTGCGAGTTCGTCGTAGCTACCCTCGTTGTTCGCGAACTCAACGACGTTGCGGGCGGTCTCAAACCAAGGCCCGGTGCTCGGCCGGATCTGTCCGGATGCGGCTCCGATGTCGGCCATGGTCACCGGACGAACCTGCCCAGTGCGCATCGAATCGGCCATTGCCAATTGCGTTGCGCTATCGCAGATATGCGCCAGGTCGGCACCCGAGAAGCCCTCGGTACGGCTTGCGATCGACTTGAGGTCTATCCCCGACACCGGCCGGTCTTTCAGGTGAAACCGAACAATCCCCGCCCTGGCTTCGGCGTCAGGCAAACCAACGAAGATCATCCGGTCTAATCGTCCTGGACGCCGCATCGCCGGATCGACATCCCACGGCGCGTTGGTCGCGCCGAGCACATAAACCCCATCGTTGACGGAGGTGGCCGAGTCGAGTTCTTCCAGCAGACTGTTGACAACGGTGCGCATCCCCGAGCTTCCGCTCAGCGCAGAGCGCCGGTGCCCCAACGCATCCACCTCATCAAAGAACAGCACGCAGGGAGCGTTGCGGCGGGCATTGTCGAAGATCGAACGAATACTGCGTTCGCTATCCCCCAACCAGCGATGCAGAACGTCAGCGATTCCCACCTGGTAGAAGTTTGCGCCTATCTCACCCGAGACGGCCTTGGCGATATATGTTTTGCCGCAGCCGGGCGGTCCGTACAGCAGCAGCCCGCCACGCGCGGATACTTTGTAGGCCTTCATCAGCTCGGGATTGCGGATCGGGCCGAGCAGCGAGAGTTCCAATTGTTGTTTGACGTCGGCCATGCCCGCGACGTCATCCAGCTTTATGTGGCTGCGCTGCAGTACGTCGAAGTCGCCTTCGTTGACGGTGTCGGGGGCCGCCTCGACGAATGCCGGCGCAATGATGTCAGCAACCTCCCGTTCGGCGCTGGACCAGTCGAAACCGTCCTTGGCGGCAGGTTGCTCTGCCTCGGGCGCCGGCTCGGCCGCCTCGGCNGTTAAATGCGTGGACCCGGCGAGCGCGGCGCTGCAGCGCTNCAACAAACTCAGCGCGGTCGGATTNCCGGCNTCCTGGGTCAGTGCCGCGCTGCAGTGGGCCAGCGCCTCGGCGTGGCGCCCTTTATCGGCAAGCAGTCCAGCAAGATGAAGGCGCAACTCGATTACATCCGGGCTGCGTTCCACTGCGGAAGCCAACTCCCGAATAAGCGGGTCCTCGATATCAAACGGGCCCAAAGCCATCTCCCGTCGTGATTCTCGTGCCGGCCCTGATCAGCTCATGCCCTTGGCTCGGCGACCCAGTTCGCGAAGCACTTCACGCTGGGCGTCGCGGCGGGCCATGTCCTGGCGTTTGTCGTGTGCTTGCTTGCCGCGCGCCAGTGCGAGCTCGACCTTGACCTTGCCCTCGGAGAAATACAATGACAACGGAACTAGCGTGAGATTACCATCGCGGATCTTGCCGATCAGGGTGTCGATCTGTCGGCGATGCAATAGCAGCTTGCGATTGCGACGAGGCTCATGGTTCGTCCAGCTGCCATGCTGATACTCCGGAATATGCATGTTGCGCAGCCACACCTCGCCGTCGTCGACGGTTGCGAACGCATCGGCTAACGACGCGTGTCCTTCCCGCAGGCTCTTTACCTCGGTGCCCTGCAGAGCCACTCCGGCCTCGAACAACTCGAGGATCGAATAGTTGTGTCGGGCTTTGCGATTGCTGGCAACAATCTGTTTGTTGCCACGCTTGCCGCCCGCTGCGTCCTTGGCCACACTATCGCCGCACGTATAGACGCAACGTCGCGTAGGACGTCAACCCGGCCATCGACACGCCGAGAAGCAACAGCCACGGGGCGACGTAAAGAATGTCGGCGTAGTCGATCCGGGCGATCAGGTTGGCTTGATAGAACTGGTTCAGCGCGTTGTCCAGGAACATTGCCCGCACCACGATCAAGCCGACGATGGCGATGCCGACGCCTACAGCGGCGGCGAACATCGCCTCCACCAGGAAGGGCAGCTGGGTATACCAGCGGCTGGCGCCAACCAGTCGCATGATGCCGATCTCGGTGCGCCGCGTATACGCCGCGACTTGGACCATGTTGGCGATCAGCAGGATCGCCCCGACGGCCTGAACCAGAGCGACCGCGAACGCGACATCGCTCAAGCCGTCCAATACCGCGAAGAGCCGGTCGATCAGATCCTTCTGATTGAGTACGGAAAGCACGCCCGGCTGCCCCTGCATCGCGTCATCGAAGTCCTTGTGCTGCTCGGGGTTGTCCAGCTTGACGATGAACGATGCAGGAAAGGAATCCTTGCCGGCGACATCTTTGTACTGCGGGAACTTCCGGATGGCGTCGTCGTAGGCGTCCTGACGGTTGAGGAACCGCACCGATTTGACGTCTTGTCGGCCTTCGATCTTTCCCCGCAGCGCCTTGCACGGGTTGGCATCGCAGGCCGGATCATTGGCGGAGACGTCTTCGGTGAGGAAGACCTGCGTCTCGACGCGATCGAGGTAGATGGCGCGGGAGTTGTCGGCCAACCGGACTACCAGCAGACCGCCACCGAACAGGCCGATCGAGATCGCGGTCGTCAGGATCATCGCGATCGTCATGGTGACGTTGCGACGAAGGCCGGTCAGGACCTCGTTGAGCAGGAAGCCGAAGCGCACTTAGCGATCCATCCCATAGATGCCGCGCTGTTCGTCACGAACCAGCCTGCCCAGAGACAACTCGACGACCCGCTGCCGCATCGAGTCGACGATGTGATGGTCGTGCGTTGCCATCAGCACCGTCGTGCCGGTGCGGTTGATCCGCTCCAACAAATCCATGATGTCCTGACTGGTATCTGGATCGAGGTTGCCGGTGGGCTCATCGGCCAGCAGCACGAGGGGCCGGTTGACAAACGCGCGGGCGATCGCAACCCGTTGCTGCTCACCGCCCGACAGCTCGTGCGGCAGCCGGTTGGCTTTGCCAGACAGGCCGACCGTCTCGAGCACTTCGGGTACCACCCGGTTGATCGTGTCGCTACGTTTGCCGATGACTTCCAAGGCGAAGGCCACGTTTTCGTACACCGTCTTTTGCTGTAACAGCCGAAAGTCCTGGAAGACGCAGCCGATCACCTGACGCAGCCGCGGCACATGGCGACCGGGCAAGTTATTGACGTGAAACTTCGAAACCCGCACGTCACCGGTGGTCGGGTTGTCCGCACCCAACAGCAGCCGCATAAACGTCGACTTACCCGAACCCGACGGGCCGATGAGAAAGACGAATTCACCCTTGTCGATTTTGACGTTGACGTCGTCCAAGGCCGGACGGGCCGACGACTTGTACTGCTTACTGACATGGTCCAGGGTGATCATCACGGCACGCCAGTGTAGCGGTGAATTTCGCTGGCACGCGAAGATCAACCGGCGGGCGGCGCCGATGTCGGCGACAGACCTGGCCCTGGCTGCGGTTGTTGCGGCGGTGCTGGGGTCGGGGTCGTGCTGGGCGTGCAGAAGGGCGGCAGGCACGGCAACGTCGGCAGCACGAACGGCGGCGGCGTTGTGGTCGTGGTCGTCGGCGGGGGCGGCGGGGTGGTCGTCGGCACCGCGGTGGTCGGCGTCGGGGAGGGCGTGAAGGACGGTGGCTGCTGCAGTCTGCTGCGCGGTACCCAGGTGTAGTTGGGGTCGGGCACGAAACCCGGCGGCACCACCTGGGTAGCCGGCGGGCCCTCGTGAGCCGACTCTTGCGGCCGATAGGTGTCGTAAACCCACCAGAGCGCCAGGAACGCCACGATCAACACCAGGGTGGAAGTGCGGACATGGCCGCCGAACAGGTAGTCCGGCCACCCCCGTTCCTCGTCGCGGTGCCTCTTCAGGATGTTCAGCGAGAACTTCACCGCTGCTGCACCGGCCCCGGAGTTTTTTCGTGGGTTTCTTCGTCGGTCTTCACCTCAGCGGCTTTGGCAGCAGGGACGGCGGGATCTTCAACGAGGCCCACCGTCGCGTCGGCCGCGGTCACGATGCCGGCGCGGGCGAGTGCCCGGAGGACGAGCACACGCAACTGCCGGCCCGCCTCGAACTGCTTGCCGGGTAGCGTGCGAGCGACCAACCGCAGGGTGACGGTGTCGATTCCAATGCTCTCCACCCCCATCACCGTGGGCGCATCCAGCAGCAACTCCCCCAGCACCGGGTTGTCCCGCGCGTGCTCACACTCCTGGTGCAAGACTTCGTTGACCCTGTTGAGGTCGACGTTGGTCGAGACCGGGATGTCGACGACGGCGCGTGCCCAGTCCTTGGAAAGGTTGACCGATTTGACGATCTGGCCGTTGGGAATGGTGAACACCTCGCCGTCGCTGGAGCGCAATTTGGTCACCCGCAGCGTGACGTCCTCGACGGTGCCACGCGCCTCGGCGGCGATCCCCGCGACGGTCAACGCGACCAGATCGCCGAACCCGTACTGCTTCTCGATGATGATGAAGAACCCGCCAAGCAGGTCCTGGACCACCCGCTGAGCGCCGAAGCCCAGCGCGGCGCCCAGCACAGCAGCTGGCGCGACCAGGGAACCGACTGACAAATTCATGATCTCGGTGATCTGGACAATAACGACGACGCAGATGATCGCGATCGACACCCAGGAGATCACCGACGCCACGGCCTGGCGGTGTTTGGTCGCCTCCGAGCGCACCAACGCGTCGCTTTCGGCAAAGCCGACGTCGAGCCGCCTGGTTACCCGTTGCGCCACCCAGGTGACGAAGCGGGCCGCCAGCACCGCCGCGATCACCAGCATGACGATCCGCAGACCCCGGGTGATGATCCAGTCACCGATTTCGCCGCGCCAAAACTCGTGCCAGCGCTGCGTCATTGCTATAGCAAGAAGCGTTTTGTTAGTCGTCATCTTTCCTGTTGCGCCACCGGATCCCTGCTTCCAGGAACCCGTCGATGTCTCCGTCCAGGACGGCCGCCGGATTGCCCACCTCGTACTCGGTTCGCAGATCCTTGACCATCTGATACGGGTGCAGTACGTAGGAGCGCATCTGGTTGCCCCAGGAGCTGCCCCCGTCACCTTTCAACGCGTCCAGCTCAGCGCGTTCTTCTGAACGCTTGCGCTCCAACAACTTTGCCTGGAGCACTCGCATTGCCGAAACCTTGTTCTGCAGTTGCGACTTCTCGTTCTGGCAAGTCACGACGATACCCGTTGGGATGTGGGTAAGCCGAACCGCGGAGTCGGTGGTGTTCACTGACTGGCCGCCGGGCCCGCTGGAACGGTACACGTCAACGCGTATATCGCCTTCCGGGATGTCGATGTGATCCGTGGTGTCCACCACCGGAAGCACCTCGACTTCGGCAAACGACGTCTGACGTCGATTCTGGTTGTCGAACGGGCTGATCCGGACCAGTCGGTGGGTGCCCTGTTCGACGGACAGCGTGCCGTAGGCAAACTGCGTGTGCACGGCGAAGGTGGTGCTCTTGATCCCGGCTTCCTCCGCATAGGAGGTGTCGAAGACCTCGACGTTGTATTTGTGTTGCTCGGCCCACCGGATGTACATCCGCATCAGCATCTCGGCCCAGTCGGCGGCGTCCACCCCGCCGGCGCCGGAACGGATGGTGACCAGCGCCTCGCGCTCGTCGTACTCGCCCGACAGCAGGGTGCGCACCTCGGTGGCTTCGATATCGGCGCGCAGCGCCTTGAGTTCGGCGTCAGCCTCGACAAGGGCTTCAACGCCGCTGGCTGCGCCTTCGCCCTCCTCGGCCGCGAGCTCGTAGAGCACCGGCAGGTCATCGAGGCGCTGCCGCAACTCCTCGATCCGGCGCAGCTCTCCCTGCGTGTGGGATAAATCACTGGT
>JGI12631J13338_1000496_pt1 | contig 12038 bp, 9 predicted proteins | sample BlaSpr_A8_Ref_O1_FD_13338 | JGI IMG/M metagenome (IMG submission 13338) | reverse complement strand
ATAGGCATCGCCGGAGTCGACCAACGTTGTTGCGATGTCGTCGAATACGCCGACGAGCCGCTGGGGAATCGGCTCGTTGCTCCGCGCGAAGACCACGTCGTGCAGATTGACCAGTCGGCTTTCGGCCAGTGCGCGCACCATGTCCTGGCGGGTGGGGAAGTGGTTGAAGAAGGTACGAGTGGCGATGTCGGCCCGCTCGCAGATCTCGTCGATCCTGGTCGCTGAAACACCTTGGCTGAGAAACAATTCGAATGCCGAAGCCAGGATGCGCTCGCGCAGCTCGTTCTTGCGCCGCTCGGCCCGGTTCATTGCCGGATCCTAACCCGCGGGGGTCAGGTCGGGATCGCGGCGCTGACTCAACCGCCACAGTGGGACCACGACCCCGGGATCGCATTCCTCATCGACAATCCACTTACACATCCGGCGGATGGGCTCGATGGCGTCTTGCGGCATGGCGACGGCAACGCTGCACGCGTAGCCGAGGCTGGTCAGCCGCTGTGCACCGAATAACGGAAGTATATCCCGCAGTTGACGTTTGAGGGATTCTGGATAGATGCCGATGGTTTGGGAGTACGCATTCACGGCGCGGGTGACTTGGTCGATGGTGTCGACGGGCACGATATTGGCCACCCGGCTCGACAGCATCGGTGAGTAGTCAACGGGTTCGTCGAACTGGGACACCACGATCGCGCCTTCGCGCTGCTCTCCACCGAAGACCCGGTAGAAATCGTCGGTCATCCGCGACGTCTCGAGGTGCTCGAACAGGTCGCGGTCGGGATATAGCGGCGGGGTGCTGATGAACGGTGGCAGCGCGATGAGTTCCCGGTAGATCATCTGGCCGAGTTTGTTCGCATTGGCCAGGCCGGGGTCGTCGGTCCCCGAGAGCACGTAGATGACCCGGGCGTTGGCGCAGCCCTCCTGGTTGGCGACACCGATGTCGATGGCGGCGCGTTGCGCGACGTCGCGCAGGGTGGCTTCATCGGCGAAAGCTTCGGCGCCGATGATGGTGGCGCTGCGCTTGGGGTCAAGTGCGATCAGTTCCAGACCGGGCTGGATGTAGCGGGTGACGTGCTTGACAGACGCCAATCCTCCCCAGGCGACGATCTTTTCGATGTGCTGCGGTCGGTATAGGACCTCTTCGACCGCTAGATCCCCGCCCTTCCAGTACCCGACCGCCAGGTGTTTGGTGATCGGGTGGTTGGGCGCCACGTCGGCGAGGGTGCGGGCGATGGCGATGGCGGTCAGCGGGTCATTGGACGGAGCTTTGATGATCGTGTCGCAGCGGGCGATGACCGAACGCAGGATCGTGACCGCTGACACCAGGCCGCCGTTGCCGGCCGGGATGTGCAATACCCGCGACCCGAATGCGCGTACCCGCAGCTGTCTACCATCGGAAAGCTGTTGGGGCACCCAGCCATTCAGGTAGTCCAGGCCGACCTGGGTGTCGGCCACCTCGAGGACGTTTTGTCGGCTGAAAATCGGGCGCAGCACGTGATAGCTGTTGCGCATCATCTCCGCGGGCAGAACGTTGGCCACCAGCGAGGCTTCGTAGGCTTCCTGCAGGTGCGTATTGCTGTCGAAATCCAATGCTTCGCCGAGGGCTTCAAGAACATCGAGGATTTCGTCGAAACTCACGTCGTACAAGTCGGCCATCTCGCCAGGGCTTTTCAGCGGCAGCCGCTCGACATATTTCGCCATGTCGGGTGCCTGGAATCGGGCAGCTCCGTCCCGGGTTCCGAATGACACCAGGTCGTCGGCGATCACCTCTCCTCGCAAGAACAACGGCACCGTGTAGGCGGCGCTCACAGCTCTTGTCACAGGTCCAAGCCCTTCATGAAGTCGATGGCTTCGTTGTGGACCTCTTGCGTGGCCGCGCAGGTGATCCGGTCGTCCTCGACTCCCTGCTTTTCGCTGTAGCGGATGATGTCCCTCTCGAACGCAACACTTGCGCGTCCACACGGGCACTGCAGGTCCCAATCGATGGTGACCTCGTCACCCGAGATCACTCCGCCCCAATGCGCCCGAAGCAGGATGTCGTAGACCGCGGCGCGGCCGGTCTGTCGCCCGGTGCGCGGTAGGGGTTCGCTGGTGTCGGGATCGAGGATGAACGGGATGACCCACGGCATGACGTGGTAGCGGCCTTCCTCACACGCCCAGTGGAACGTGCTGGACTCGGAGAATCCGTAGCCGACCTGGATCTTGTCGACACCGAGGAACTCAGTGATGACGTCCATGAAATCGGCTGGCAGGGCAACGCCTTTCATCCCGCCGCCGGTGAGGATCGCCGAGTCCTTGGCGAACACGTTCTTGACGCCCCGTTCCAGGCCGGCTTTGGCGATGTCGTACATCAGGTGGTAGGTGCCGATCATGAACACCCGTTTGCCTCGCAGTTTTTCGGTGATCTCGACGAAGAACGCGTCTAATTCCTGCGGCTGCCGTAGCTGCACGGCGATGAACTCGTCCTTGCGGGCTGCCAGCGCCGGGTCGATTTCCAGCCGGTCGAGTTCGCCGCGTGATGCGGCGGCACGCATCTTCGATACCAAAAACATCAGATCGGTTTCCACCGATCCGGAGTACAGGGGATGGAACTTGGATTCGTCGCCGCCGGTGAACCCGTTCTTGATCATGTCCGCGATGCGCAGGTGTCCCAGCTTGCCGCTGGCGAAGTTCGGCCAAATGACGTCGACGGAAGGGTTCAATTCGTTGTCGGTGGGCTCCTGGCCGAACGTCTGGAATAGGCAGATTTTCCACAGCACCATGCCCTCCACCGCGCCGCGCTTGTCTTTGGGCAGGATCGACAGCGTGCCGGTGGTGCCGCTGGAGGTGATCACCTGAAGCGGGGTCTGCTCATCGAGGCGGTCGATCCAATCATCGATGCTGTTGCACCCCTGTGTGTCGACGCTCAATAGGTCGTAGCTGGTCAACTTGTCCAGCCACTTGGTCATCAGGTCGAACCGTTTCTTGTCGATCAGCGCGGACGGGTACGATTTGAACGCCGTATGCGAGAACATCAGCGGGACAACGTCATTGAACTGACCGAGCTCTGTGATCCCGAGCCGGTCGGCCAGCTTGCGCAGCATCTCGATGCTCTGATGGTGCTGCTGGAAGCGGATACCTATCGCCTCGCGCTGCAGCTCTTCGAGTTCAGCGCGCGCAATGGTGTGCATCTGTGTATAGGACTGCCCGAAGAAATTGATCGGGTCGTCCATGAACTGTGTGACCGACTTCGTTGTTGGCGCGCTCATGGTCCTCCCATTGGGATTTGGCTGGCGTTCGCCGGGCTGATTTGCCGATGTTAGCGCGGAAGTGCAGTCAAATGCAATACTACAGTCGAATGCACATTGCTGGGGACCGAGCGCTGCCGCCGAGCATCATGTCGCGCGGCCGATTGCCAGGCATCAGCCAGATGCGGTAAAACACATTGTTTTCCCACCAAGCTGGACCATCGCCACGCCTGACCACAGCCGGGTGAAGGGCCTTATTGATCGAGGTTTCGAGTGAAAGTCCACTTGCAAGTAGAGGCATCGCCGGACCGGGTGGCCGAACATGCGGCCCGGCTCGCCGAGCTGGGCGCCGACGGTATCTTCACGTTCGAGGGACAGCACGACGTGTTCCTGCCGCTGGTGGTCGCCGCCGGCCTCACGTCGCTCGAACTGATGACCAACGTGGCGATCGCCGGACCGCGCAGCCCATTGCACCTCGCGCATGCGGCTTATGACTTGCAGATCTACAGCGGTGGGCGGTTCCGGTTGGGATTGGGTTCCCAGATCAAAGTTCACGTCGAGAAGCGTTATGGCGCTCAGTGGGCCAAACCCGCAGCCAAGATGGCCGAAACAGTGGCAGCTGTGCAGGCGATCTTCGCGGCCTGGGAAGGCCAGGCGCCGTTGAACTTCCGCGGTGAGTACCACACCCACACGCTGATGCCGCCGAACTTCAACCCGGGTCCCAACCCGTTTGGCACCCCACCGGTGCTGATGGGTGCGCTCGGGCCGATCATGACCCGTAAGGCCGCTGAGGTCGCTGACGGCCTATTGGTGATGCCCTTCAACAGTGCCCGCCACTTTGCCGAGCGCACCGTGCCCGCGCTCGAAGAAGGTCTGCGCCGATCCGAGCGTGCACCCGGGGACTTCCAAGTGGTGGCGCAAGCCATGGTTGCTGTCGGTCGCACCGAGGCTGAACTGAGAACGGCCACCGACGCGGTGGCGGGGCTGATCGCTTTTTACGGATCGACGCCGGCCTACGTGCCTGTTCTCGAGGTCGAAGAGTGGGCCGACGTCCAGCCCGAGCTCAATGCGCTGTCCAAAGTGGGTAAGTTCGCCGAGATGAGAGCACTTATCAGCGACGAGATGGTGGCCCGCATCGGCGTGGTCGGGACGCCTGAGCAGTGTGCGGCCGAAATCGGTCGCCGCTTCGGTGGGTACGCGAGCGAGGTGTGCTGTTACTTTCCCGGCTATCGGCCTCCAGGTACCCAGATCACCGACCTCATCGGGGCGTTACACAACACCCCAGCGCTACCGTGACCGATCTGACCGTCGCGGTCGCCGACGGCGTCGCGCTGCTGACCCTCAATCGGCCAGAGCGGCGCAATGCCTACACCGAGCAGATGGGGGAGCTACTCAACCACGCCTACCGGGAGTGCGACGAGGACGACCGCGTACGCGCAATCGTGCTGACCGGGGCGGGTGACGCTTTCTGCGTCGGTGCCGACTTCTCCACGTCAACAAATCCTTTCGACGCTCCTTCGGAAGACTCGGCGTTCACGGCTGCGCCGACCGATCCCGCAGCATTTGAGCTACGCACCCCGGTCATTGCGGCGGTCAACGGGCACGCCATTGGGATCGGTTTGACGATCGCATTGCAAGCCGACATCCGGATCATGGCCATCGACGCCAAATACGCTGTCGCGCAAGTCCGGCGGGGCGTCATACCCGACTGCATGTCGCACTGGACGTTGCCCCATGTGGCAGGCGGCGCCGTGGCGGCTGACCTCCTTCTGACGGGACGCACGTTCGGCGGCGTCGAGGCGGCAGCGATGGGCATCGCCGCCCGAACGCTACCGGGCGATGAAGTGCTCGACCACGCGATGGGCGTGGCGAGCGACATTGCCGTCAATGTTGCGCCGATGTCGGCGGCGCTGAGCAAACGGCTGCTCTGGGACACCCTGATCAAGGGATACACACCGCGCCAGGTCGCCGACTTGGAGACAGAACTGCATCACCGGGTGATGGGCAGCGCCGATGCGCGCGAGGGTGTCGAGGCGTTTCTGCAGCGTCGTGCGCCGCGCTGGAGCCTGTCGGTGTCGCGCGAGTGGGAGCCGTTGCCGGAGTTTTGATTTGCCCGCCCGGATCACAAAAGCGACAGGCGCCCGGCTGCAGGGCTGGTCAACCGGCCGTGGACGGCGGTAGCGTCGTATGCATGCTGTTCGCGGCCTTGCGCGATATGCAATGGCGAAGGCGGCGCCTCGTCATCGCGATCATCAGTACCGGATTGGTCTTTGCGATGACGCTCGTTCTGACCGGACTCGCGAATGGCTTCCGGGTCGAGGCCCAGCGAACCGTCGATTCCATGGGTGTCGACGCATTCGTGGTCAAAGCCGGCGCGGCCGGACCGTTCCTGGGTTCGACTCCATTCGCTCAAGTTGACCTGGCCCGGGTGGCCGCTGCGCCCGGGATCGTGGCTGCGGCTCCGCTGGCCACTGCGGCCTCGACCCTCAGGGAGGGCACCTCGGCGCGAAACGCCACGGCCTTCGGCGCCCCGGCGCACGGACCCGGCATGCCGCAAGTCTCGGAGGGTCAGGCACCGTCTGCGTCGAACGAGGTCGCAGTGTCGAGCACGCTGGGCAAGCACATCGGCGAGGATCTGCAGGCCGGTGCGCACACATTGCGGATCGTCGGGATTGTGCCCAATTCCACCGCGCTGGCGAAGACGCCCAACATCTTCCTGACGACCGAGGGCCTGCAGCAACTGGCGTACAACGGTCAGCCGATGATCACGTCGATCGGGATCATCGGCACACCCCGACAGCTCCCGGACGGCTACCAGACCGTCGATCGGGCGGCCGGCGTCAACGACCTGTTGCGCCCGCTGAAGGTCGCGGTGAGTGCGATCACGATCGTGGCTCTCTTGCTGTGGATCGTGGCGGTGCTGATCGTTGGATCATTGGTCTACCTCTCCGCGCTCGAGCGCCTACGCGATTTCGCGGTGTTCAAGGCGATCGGAGTGCCGACGCGGTCGATCATGGCGGGCCTCGCCCTGCAGGCGGTCGTCGTCGCGCTGCTCGCGGCGGCGATGGGCGTCGTCCTTGCGCAGCTGCTGGCACCGTTGTTCCCGATGATTGTCGTGGTCCCTGTGAAGGCCTACCTGGCGCTGCCCGTGATCGCGATTCTGATCGGTTTGCTGGCCAGCGTCGCCGGGTTGAGACGCGCGGTGGCGGTCGATCCCGCGCTCGCGTTCGGAGGTCCCTGACCGATGGCCGATCTCAGCATCCAAGACCTTGTCGTCGAGTACTCCAGCGCTGGGTACGCCCTCCGGCCGATCAACGGCCTGAACCTCGACGTGGCGGCCGGGTCGCTGGTGATCCTGCTCGGACCCAGCGGATGCGGGAAGACGACGTTGCTGTCCTGCCTCGGCGGCATTCTGCGTCCGAAGTCTGGGGCAATCAAGTTCGGCGGCGTCGACGTCACTGCGCTGGACGGCCGCGAGCTGGCGAAATATCGGCGCGACACGGTGGGCATCGTCTTCCAGGCCTTCAACCTGGTGCCGAGCCTGACCGCCTTCGAGAATGTGATGGTTCCGCTGCGTGCGGCCGGGATGTCACGCGCGGCCTCGCGTCGACGTGCCGAGGAATTGCTGACGCGCGTCAATCTTGCAGACCGTATGAAACATCGGCCGGGCGACCTGAGCGGCGGGCAGCAGCAACGTGTCGCGGTCGCTCGCGCGATTGCGCTGGATCCGCCGTTGATTCTGGCCGACGAACCGACCGCGCACCTCGACTTCATCCAGGTGGAGGAGGTACTGCGGTTGATCCGCTCGCTCGCGGAGGGCGAGCGTGTTGTGGTGGTCGCCACCCACGACAGCCGGATACTGCCGATGGCCGATCACGTCATCGAGCTGGCACCCGCGCTCGCGTCAACGAACCGGCCACCCGAAACTGTCCACGTGAACGCCGGCCAGGTGCTGTTCGAACAATGCACGATGGGCGACCTGATCTACGTGGTGTCCGAAGGAGAGTTCGACATTGTGCGCGAATTGGCCGACGGTGGTGAGGAATTGGTCAAGGTAGCCGGGCCCGGGGACTACTTCGGCGAAATCGGTGTGCTGTTTCACATGCCGCGCTCGGCGACGGTGCGCGCCCGAACCGAAGCGACCGCCGTCGGCTACACAGCGCAGGCGTTCCGTGAGCGGCTCGGTGCGACCGGTATCAGCGAGCTGATCGGGCAACGCGAGCTGGCCAGCGACTGATCCGGGCTACTCAGGGCGCTTTCGAAAGTGATCCGAACGGAATCAGTGTCAGATCAGCCTCGGCGGGCCCTCCAGGTCGGCCAGTCTGGCGCGCAGCGCCTGCTCAGCGTTGCGGCGTTCGGTCACCTCGCGCATGATGGCGGATATCCCGACGATTCGGCGGTCCTCGTCCCGCAGTAGGGCGACACTGAATTCGATCGAAAGCCGGTGCCCGTCCCGGTGCGTGGCAGGCACGCTCAATAGCTCGTCCCCGTAGCGGGTATGACCGGTAGCCATCGTCTGCCGGTAGCCTTTCCAGTGTCTTTCCCGCAGCTTTTCCGGGATGATCAAGTCCAGGTTTCGGCCTATTGCCTCCGCCGCGGAATGACCAAAGACCTTCTCCGCCCCGCTGTTCCACAGCCGAATGATCCCGTCCGGGTCGGTCACCACGATCGCCTCAGGCGCTTCGTGAACGACCGCCTGGGCAAGCTGCGCGTCGGTCATGCCGGCTGCTCTCGAGTCCGCGGCCGCAGCCGGCGTCGCCGTGTCAGTCAGACCCACGTTGCTCTCCTCTTTGGTTAGTGGCGCCGGCGGCCGGTGCAGCGCCCTGTGTAGACCACTGCCCTTCCTAGCGTTAGTCTACTGAATAATGCATACTGCATACAACCAGTCTTGCCCGGGGCCGTGATAACTGCCGTTTATCAAGTGAGTGATGACAAGTCTTGGACGTGCGGATCTACGGCACGGAAAGTTGAGAGCAACAAAATAACGCAAGGCGTGAACAGCCAGAAAGGGTATGCGTCATGAGCGTCGCTACCGGGGGAGACAACAAGTCCGAGGGTGCCGACGGCACGGGTCCTCTCACCGATGGGATCCACCTGGTCGTCGACGCGCTTGCGCTCAACGATGTGCACACCATCTACGGGGTGGTGGGCATCCCGATTACTGACCTTGCTCGGGTTGCGCAGGCATCGGGTATCCGCTACATCGGTTTTCGTCATGAGAGCGCTGCGGGCCACGCGGCGGCCGCGGCTGGATTCTTGACCAAGAAGCCCGGTATCTGCTTGACGGTGTCGGCTCCGGGTTTCCTCAATGGGCTGGTAGCGCTGGCCAACGCGACTACGAATTGTTTCCCTATGGTGCAGATTTCGGGATCCAGTGAGCGTCATCTGGTCGATCTGCAGCGGGGCGACTACGAGGAGATGGATCAGCTGGCGGCGGCCAGGCCGTTCGCCAAGGCGGCGTATCGCGTATCGCGGGCCCAAGACATCGGCCGTGGCGTGGCGCGGGCGATTCGCACCGCGGCGTCTGGACGTCCCGGCGGCGTTTACCTGGACATCCCGGCCGCTGTGCTCGGCGAGGTCATCGACGCGCAGTCCGCCGCGGCGACGATCTGGAGTGTGGTCAATCCGGCGCCGCGCCAATTGCCCGAACTCGAGGCAGTAGACGCCGCGATCGATCTGCTCGCCGCTGCCGAGCGGCCTTTGATTGTGCTAGGCAAAGGCGCTGCCTACGCCCAGGCCGATGAGCAGATCCGCGAATTCGTGGAAAGCACCGGGGTGCCGTACCTGCCGATGTCGATGGCCAAGGGGTTGCTGCCCGATGACCACGCGCAATCGGTGGCNACCGCCCGGTCGTTGGCCCTGCGTAGGGCCGATGTCGTGATGCTGGTAGGTGCGCGGCTGAACTGGCTGCTCGGGCATGGTGATGCGCCGCAGTGGAATCCGGACGCCAAGTTTATTCAGATCGACATCGAGGCCAGCGAAATGGACAGCAATCAGCCGATCGCGGCACCGCTTGTTGGTGACATCGGCTCGGTGATGCAGGCTCTGCTCGAGCGCACCAAGCCTGACCAGATCAGCGTAGCGGCGCCGTGGCGCGAGGAACTCTCGGCGAGAGCGGCGCAAAATGTCGCGAAGATGGAGGACCGCCTCTCGGCCGCGCAGGCCGCGCACCCGATGAAGTTCCTTGGCGCGTTGCAGGCGATCCGCGATGTCCTGCAAGACAACTCGCAGGTCTACGTCGTCAACGAGGGAGCTAACGCCCTGGACCTGGCGCGCAACACGATCGGTATGCAGCTACCGCGCCATCGACTGGACAGCGGAACCTGGGGCGTCATGGGCATCGGTATGGGCTATGCGATCGCGGCGGCCATAGAGACCGGCGAACCGGTGGTCGCGATCGAGGGTGACAGCGCTTTCGGGTTCAGCGGAATGGAGCTGGAGACGATCTGTCGCTATAACCTGCCCATCGTCATCGTGATCCTCAACAACGGCGGTGTCTATCGCGGTGATGAGGATTCGGGCTCCGCGGACCCGGCACCGACCGCGCTGCGGGCTCGTCACGAGTTCATGATCAAGGCCTTCGGCGGCAACGGATGTCACGCCGCGACCCCCCGTGAGGTCGCGGCAGCGTTGCGGGAAGCCCTGGCCTCTGGCAGGCCGGCGTTGATCGACTGCGTGATCGACCCCTCCGACGGCACAGAGAGCGGCAACATCGCCCATCTCAACCCCAAGGGCATCTCCAAGAAGCCCTGAGCGCGCGCACAAACGGCTGNTTGNCAGCCGGCANATCACAACGAGACGACTACAAGCACGACGAAAGAAAGGAAATGTTTCATGACCCAACTGCCGTTGTCAGGGATCAAGGTTATCGACTTCACCGGCGTTCAGGCGGGCCCGGCGTGCACCCAGATGCTCGCCTGGTTTGGCGCCGACGTCCTGAAGGTGGAGCGCACGAGCGGGGGTGACGTTACTCGTAATCAGTTGCGCGACATCCCTGATCTTGACGCCCTCTACTTCACGATGCTCAACAGCAACAAGCGCTCGCTTGCCATCGACACGAAGTCACCACAAGGCCTGGAGGTGATGGAGAAACTGGTCCGTGGCGCCGACGTATTGGTCGAGAACTTCGCCCCCGGCGCCATGGATCGCATGGGCCTGTCCTGGGACAAGCTGCAGGAGTGGAACCCGCGCCTGGTCTTCGGCTCGGTCAAGGGCTTCAACGACGACTCGTCGTGGAACGACCTCAAGGTCTACGAGAACGTCGCACAGTGCGCTGGCGGCGGTGCGTCGACCACCGGGTTCTGGGATGGTCCGCCGACCGTCAGCGGTGCCGCCCTTGGCGACTCCAACACCGGTATGCACCTGTTGATCGGCATCCTGACCGCACTGATCGCGCGCGACAAGACCGGCGAGGGGCAGAAGGTGTCGGCCTCCATGCAGGACTCAGTGCTCAACCTGTGCCGGGTGAAACTGCGTGATCAGCAGCGCTTGGAGCGGGTTGGCTACCTGGAGGAGTACCCGCANTACCCCAACGGCGAGTTTGGCGAAGCGGTGCCCCGTGGCGGAAACGCGGGTGGNGGCGGCCAACCGGGCTGGGTGCTCAAGTGCAAGGGCTGGGAGTCCGACCCGAACGCCTACATTTACTTCACCATTCAGGAGCAGAACTGGGCGCGGACGGCCGAGGCTATCGGCCGGCCGGAATGGGCCGAGGACCCCGGCTACAGCACCGCGCGTGCCCGCCAGGACAAGATCTTCGACATCTTCGCTGAGATCGAAAAGTGGCTCGCCGACAAGACCAAGTACGAGGCGGTCGACATCCTGCGCAAGTGGGAGGTGCCCTGCGCGCCGGTGCTTTCGATGAAGGAGCTGGCGGTCGATGCCGACCTGCGCAAGAGCGGCAGCGTCGTCGAGGTGGAGCAGAAGGGCCGCGGAACGTTCTTGACCGTGGGCAGCCCGATCAAGTTCTCCGCCTTCAAGCCCGACATCAAGGGTGCACCGCTGCTCGGTGAGCACACCGATGAGGTGCTGGCCGAACTGGGTTACGACGCCGATACGATCGCCGCGTGGCGCGACCACAAGGTCGTCGTCTGAAGCGCTGAGTCCGGTCTTGGAAAGGGCAGGGAAAAGGCCCCAGGTCGGCGACCTGGGGCCTTTTCGCAACGGGTCCCCACCGGGGCCGTAAACGGCAAACAAGTTCGTGCGCCCAACATTTGGACGACCACCGGGCGTCTCTTTTCCACAGCATTTTCCCAGGCGGAACATCCACTCTGCCCTGGACAAAGGGTGTCAGATGGGTCAAACTGACAAGACGCATACGGTATACAGTCTCCTGTACACAGCCACGGTCGCCCGGCGCTCAAAGCCGCTGCGACCGCCGAACCCCTTGCACTGGAGCTTGTTTGCCGTCAAGCGACCCAAGGGAGTTGAACAGGTACGGTCCGCGGTCTCTCGCCGTATACGACGACAGCGGACTCCCGTTACGATGACGGTGCTTTTGGAGGAATTTCGTGGGTAAGGCCCTAGACGGCGTCCGCGTACTCGACATGACACACGTCCAGTCAGGCCCGTCGGCCACCCAAATGCTTGCCTGGTTAGGGGCAGACGTCATCAAGCTGGAGGCGCCGGGAAGCGGCGACGTCACCCGCAATCAACTCCGCGACATCCCGGGCGTGGACAGCCTGTATTTCACGATGCTGAACTGCAACAAGCGCAGCATCACCATCAACATGAAGAGCGACGAAGGCAAGGAGATCTTCACCAAGCTGGTGTCGCGCGCCGACATCCTGGTGGAGAATTTCGGCCCAGGTGTCGTCG
>JGI12631J13338_1000489_pt1 | contig 12172 bp, 8 predicted proteins | sample BlaSpr_A8_Ref_O1_FD_13338 | JGI IMG/M metagenome (IMG submission 13338) | reverse complement strand
CCCGCGGAAAACTGGCCGACCTCGAGCGCCACAATCTGCTGCAGTCGTTCGACACGAAGGTCATCGGCCCTACCATGCTGGCCAAATACTTTGCGCCCCAGATCAAACCGGGGGGATCACTAGTGTTGTTCTCTGGGGTTCATGCCTTCAAGCTCAACGTCGGCTATCTCGGCGTGGGTATCACCAATGGGGCCGTCGACTTCCTCGCCCGCTGGCTTGCCGTCGAACTGGCTCCGATAAGGGTCAACGCGATTTCGCCCGGAGTCATCGACACGGGCGCCTGGGACTCGCTCGGCGAAGACGGCAAGCGGGATTACTTCAAGCACATCGCCGCCAGCAACCCGGCGCGGCGAATCGGAACCCCGGACGACATCGCCAGCGCCGTGCTGTTCGCGATGACCAACACGTTCCTGACCGGTATGACGTTGAAGGTCGACGGGGGCGAACCGCTGATCTAAGAGTTAACCCGTAATGCGGGTCATGCAGCGCCAATCAGCTTGGGGGCTAGTTGTTTTCGGCTGGTCCCGCGACGTCTAGGAACGGGTCCTGGTCTGTTCGGGGGTGGGCCGGGTGCTGCTTGTTCAGCAGAGGCCACCGGGTGGTGGCTGCCGGTCCTGGCCGATCCCTCATCCGGTGATGGTGGTGGCTGGTGCCGGTTGACTGAACCCTCCCACTCTTGCTGGGAGGCCAACCCATCGCGCAGGGCGTGGGCAAGTTTGTAGTCGACGGCCGCGGTGCGCGGGTCTTGCGGGTCGGTGAGTTCCACGCAGGCAGCCAACATCGCGGAGACGATGTCGCGGTCGCCGCGCAACCCGCAGTGCCCGCAGTCGTGGGTGCGCTGGTCCAGGGTCTTGGCGACCAGGTGTCCGCACAGGCAGTGTTGGGACATCGCGGTCGATCTGGTGCCGGCCCGGTAGAGCTGTCCGCCGGTAGCGGCGCATTCGCTTGCCAGCGCCGATACCAGCATGCCGGGACTGAACAGGGCGATCCTTGTGCCCCACAACCGTGCCCAAGTGGAGATCCTGCAGTGCTCTACGGTGAGGGTGTTGCCGTGGGTGGCCACGATCCGCGCGGCGATATCGTGGGCCCGGGCGAGTTTAGCCTGGCTGGTGCGGCGTGATTCGGCGGCGTGATCGGTACGGGTGCGTTGATAGCCACCTGAGAGCTTGTCGTGGCGGTAGGCGCGCAGCGGCACCCCATCGGCACGGGCCGCCCGGGTCCCGCCGGGGTCGCTGACCTGTCGCGCCGGCAGCCCTTTGACGTCTCGGCGTGCCGCCCGGGCGGCCTGGCGTGGTGACGGGCCGTACTGGCTGGCGTTGGTGTTGCGCCTCGAGCGGTCCAGCGCACGCTGACGGGCACGGGTTTTCGCCGCCGCGCGAGCCGCCGTCTTGTGCTGTTGTGGGGTGCAGATGAGCTGATCGGTCACCAACTGCTCTGGTGTGTCGGCGGGAAATGACGCCACCGACAGGTTGGACACGTTCGCGTCCACCCCGCCACGACGGTCGGCGGGAATCCCGGCGCGCCGTGTCCTGGTGGACGGCGACTGGTAGCCGCCCTGGTGGATGAGCAAATGCGCGTAGTAGCGCCGGCCGCCGGGGGCTTTGCGGTCACCCACCCGCACCAGGTCGATCTTGTGCCAGACGCCCGGGTCGGCCAGGAAATGGGCCAGGTGGGCCCACTGTCCGGCACCGTGCGGCAACCGCACCGGCAGGACGAGATCACCGGCGGGCAGCCCGGTGAACACCACCGCCAGCGCGCCGTCGTGATGCCACCATGACTTACTCGCGGGCCGCGACGGCGCGGGCAGGCGAGCCGGCTGCGCCAGAATCGACGTACCTACCGGCTGGCCTGCCGCCTGATGCGCGGTGCGCACCCCAGCGGGCAGTTGCCGGTGCCGGTAGGTGGCCAGGTGCCCATCCAACGTTCCCACCAGACGGTAGGTCTCCCACGTCGGTCGGTCTTTGGTGTGTGAACGGGCGCGGCCGGGGATGCGGGTGAAATCCCACCACGAACCAACCCGCGGCGGACCGTGTCGGCGCCCCGACGAGTCGGCGAACAGATGCCGCTCGATCGTCTCCCACACCTCGTCGGCCACATGCAGGCCAACCGCTTTGGTGAGGTGCTCACGCATCCACCCACTGGCCTGAATATGACGTTTTGCTGCGGCTTCAATACCTTTGCGGGACAGGCCCAACCGTGCCCGCAGCGCTTTGGGATCAGCTGCCCGTTGGTGGCGGGCCGCCCAGTACGCCCGGCACCGTGCGGCGGCGTCACGCTGCAACGCCCGCCGTAACCGAAACACCGCCTCCCACTGCCGTTCCAGTCGCCGCCGCACTCGATCATCAGAACCGTCGAGTTCCAGGCGGATCACCGCCACCGGCCCGTCGTATGTGAAGTTCGGGGCCTTGGACTTACCACGGCGCCGCGGCGCAACTACCACCTCATCACCGCTGGTCGCGCCCATGGTGTCGATGGACGTGGATGCCATAGAACCCATGCAACCCATGCAATCACAGGCCACCGACACCGAGCCTCTACCGCGCCGATACCGAACCTGGCTGGCGCTCACCGGATTAACTGATCACCAGTTCCGCAGTGTGCAAGATCGCCGACCAGATCCCACCGGCTGCTGGGCGCCCCTGGGGACTGCCGCTGTCCGTCCGGCTGCTGTTGGTACTGACCCACTTGCCCAACCAACCTGACCACCCGGGCACTGGCCGCCTTGTTCGCCACCAGCCAATCCACCCTGGACCCGATCATCGGCCGTCATAGCCGTTGGCCCTTGCTGGCCCGCTAACCGCAATGACGTCATCGTGGCCCGCCGCACCGTCGCCCATCTGCTCGACGGCACCCGGCCAATCCCGGGCGACCGCGGATACCGCAGCATCGACACGATCACCAGTCCACGCCCAGCAACCGACAGCCCGGATCATCCGCGACGACCACTACCGCAAACACCGGCGTATCCGCGCCCGCGTCGAACACATCACCGCCCCGCTCAAAGACCGGCAAATCCTGCGACAATGCCGACGACGCGGCCAAGCCATCAACCACAGCCTCCACACCATCACCGGACTCTGGAACCTCAAGAACCAGGGACAATTACGGGTCAACTGCTAGGCAGCGATTGCTGACCGCCCGTCCCCAAAGCGCGGGCCCGCGGTGTTTATTCCGCCTACAGGCTCAGCGCCACCGACGCCTCGGCGGTGTAGCACAAGAACGTCAGCGTCTCCTGCAGATACAGCTGTACGGTGTCGGCGTCGTGGCTGGTGTACCCGATCGCGACGTCGGTGCCCAGCTGCAGATCGAAGTCACCGCCACGGGTGGTCAGCACGAAAGCACCGTCGATGGCCGGCGCCCAGATGATGTCGCCATCGACCAGCCGGTTCAGGTGCTCAAGGATCGGATAGCCATGTTCAGTGGTCTCGCTGACCTTGGTGTAGACGTCGGCGGACACCAGCACCGAGTACGGCCCATCGACGCCGGCCAGCCGCAGTTCGGACAACGCCTGCGTGATGACGTCGGGAGTTTTTCGGGGATCCTCGGGCAACGTCAGCGGCTTGTTAGAGCTCGCGCTGCGGATGCCCTCAATGGACGCAGCGGCGTAGCCCTCGAAGATGGCGCGGTCCTCGACGAACGCCAGCTTCTTGGCCGCGGCTTTGACCGGGTCCCAGTCGGAGTCCTGCGAACCACGCTCGACGTCATCGATCTCGCGGCGCGACAGTGTGAACGGGACACGAAGCCGGACAAGGGGTTTACTTGCCCGCAAGTGCGCCACGACGCCGTCGGTAGGCGCCTTGACATCGAGTAGCCGTCCCGTGCTGACCGCCGCGGTGACCGGCCCACCGGGCTCGCTGACGTCGACCACCCGCCGCCCTGCGATATGGCGTTTGAACGTCCGTGTCGCCTCCAATTCGATGTCAGTCCAAGCGACGTCGGTGACCGGCGCCAGATTGCGGTACAGGTTGTTCGTCATTGGGTGGTTCCTTTCAGGCTGCCGATCGAAAGTGAGCCTTTACAGGCCGGGTCAGATGCGGGTGTGGCCGGCCGCTCTGTCACCAGCGGAGCGGGCAGGGGCGGTGGGTCGTCGAGGAAGTCGACGGTGGGCGAAAAGAACAGTCCGCCGGTGACCGCGGTGGAAAAGTCCAGGACGCGGTCGGTGTTGCCCGGCGGATCACCGAGGAACATGTTGCGCAGCATTTGCTCGGTAACCTCGGGGGTGCGCGAATAGCCGATGAAGTACGTGCCGTACTCGCCTTTGCCGACCTCGCCGAACGGCATGTTGGCCCGCACGATCTTCAGTTCGGTGCCGTCGTCGTCCTCAATGACGTTGAGCGCGATATGTGAGTTGGACGGTTTCACGTCGTCGTCGAACTCGATGTCGTCGAGCTTGGTCCGGCCAAACACTCGTTCCTGCTCGGTGACCGGCAGCGATTCCCAGGACGGCATGTCGTGTACGTACTTCTGTATGTGGACGTAGCACGAGCCGGCGAAGTCGGGATCTTCGTCACCGATCGCGGTGGCGCTGATAGCGATTGGGCCGCCCGGGTTCTCAGTGCCGTCGACAAACCCCAGCAGGTCACGGTTGTCGAAGAACCGGAACCCGTGCACTTCGTCGACGACGGTGACCGCGCCGGCCATCGACTTGAGGATGCGGCCGGCCAACTCGAAACAGACGTCCATCGTTTCGGCCCGGATGTGGAACAACAGGTCGCCGAGCGTGGCTGGTGCCGCGTGCCGCGGGCCTTCCAGCTCGATGAACGGGTGCAACTCGGCCGGGCGCGGCCCGCCGAACAGCCGGTCCCAGGCGTCGGAGCCGATCGAGGCGACCACCGACAAACGTTTGGTCGGGTCGCGAAAGCCAATGGCGCGCACCAGTCCGGATATGTCGCCGAGCGCGTCGTGCACAATCGCTTCGCCGCCGTCGTCGATTGTGACCACGAGGAATATCGCGGCAGGTGTCAACGGCGCGAGTATGGGTTGCGGCTGAACCGGAGGCACCCTGCAGACCTTAGCGTGGCGACGGCGAGCGCCGGAAGGCGAGTAAGGAGCCGCGCAATCAGGCCCAGCGTGAACTCCGCTGTCCCGGACAGCCATGATGTTGAACATGTCGGCCAGCGCCGCAGGCCTCTGCGATTTCATCGACGCCTCTCCGTCGCCGTTTCATGCCTGCGCCACCGTGGCCGGACGGCTGCTCGACGCGGGATACACCGAACTCAGCGAGGCCGACCGCTGGCCAGAGCAACCGGGCCGGTACTTCACTGTCCGCGCCGGATCACTGGTCGCCTGGAACTCCGACGGGCCCAGCGGCCCGTTTCGGATCGTCGGCGGGCACACCGACAGCCCCAACCTGCGGGTCAAGCAGCATCCCGACCGGCTGATCGTCGGCTGGCGGGTGGTGGCGCTGGAGCCGTACGGGGGTGCGTGGCTCAACTCCTGGCTGGACCGCGATCTGGGCATCAGTGGGCGGTTGTCAGTGCGCTCGGAAGGCGCCGGGCTCTCGCACCGGCTTATCCGGATAGATGATCCGATCCTGCGGGTGCCGCAGCTGGCTATCCATCTGGCCGAGGATCGCGCGTCGCTCAAGTTGGACCCGCAGCGACACGTCAACGCGGTATGGGGCGCCGGCCGCGAAGCGGGCTCATTTGTCGGATACGTCGCCGAGCGTGCCGGGGTGGCAGCGGCCGACGTGCTGGCTGCTGACCTGATGACCCACGATCTGACGCCTTCGACAGTGCTCGGCGCCGACGCCAGCCTGGTCAGCGCTCCCCGGCTGGACAACCAGGCCAGTTGCTATGCGGGGATGGAGGCGTTGCTAGCTGCCGAGCCGCGTGGCGCCCTGCCGGTGCTGGTGCTCTTCGACCACGAGGAAGTCGGCTCGACCTCCGACCACGGTGCGCAGTCCAACTTGCTGAGCACCGTCCTGGAACGCATCGTGTTGGCGGCCGGCGGCAGCCGGGAAGACTTTTTGCGGCGGCTGCCGACTTCGCTGTTGGCCTCAGCCGACATGGCACACGCCACCCACCCCAACTACCCGGAGCGTCACGAGCCCAGCCATCTGATCGAGGTCAACGGCGGACCGGTGCTCAAGGTGCACCCGAACCTGCGATACGCGACCGACGGACGCACGGCGGCCGCGTTCGAGTTGGCCTGCCGGCAGGCCGGTGTTGGATTACAGCGTTACGAACACCGTGCCGACCTGCCGTGCGGGTCGACGATCGGGCCGCTGGCCGCGGCGCGGACCGGCATCCCCACCGTCGACGTCGGCGCCGCCCAGCTGGCCATGCACTCGGCGCGCGAGTTGATGGGCGCGCACGACGTCCCCGCGTACTCGGCTGCGCTGCGTGCGTTCCTTTCGCCTGATTGATCAGCCGAGTGTCTTGGCAAGGTAATTGAAGATCGTCTGGTGCAGCAGATACATCGCGCCTTCGTGGCAGTGTGCGCCAGCGCCGTCCGCACTGCGCATGACGACGTGTTCGTGGGGTGCCTGCAACACGGCCGCGACGTGGGCGGCCTGGCCCGCGAACACCTTGTCGTCCTCACCTTCGAGGAGCAGGACGGGTGTCTGAATTTTTTGAATGTCGCTGTCGGTCAGGGTGTAGTCGGCGGTACTGCGGACGTACTCCGCGATGTTCGCCACGCCGTTTACCCAGACCCCGTTCTGCAGTCCCCACCGGGCGTTGGTGTCGTCCTTCATCATTGCCTCGAGCAGGGGGATCGCTTCGTCATCGCGTTTCTCCTCGACAAGGCGCAGAACGGGTGCCGGAATCGGCGGGTAGGACGCGTAGAAGGTCGTCATGCCGTCGTTGCACACGATCGCCGCCGACCGATGGTCGTGGGCCGCGTACCGCGCCACCAGGTAACCACCCAGGCTGTAGCCGAAATGGACGATCTTGTCGTTATCGATTTCGGGGACGGTCAGCGCGTAGTCGACAACCGGGCCGAGGACATTTTCCCAGTCCGGCCGGTACGGCACCTTCTTCTCCCGGATCATCCAGCCCTGGCCAGGACCGTCGTAGGCGAGGAAGTTGTAGCCGCGCCGTAGCGCCGCGGCGCCGATGACGAAATAGCTCTCCTCACGAGTCGAGTCGAAGCCGTTGGTGTAGATGACGGTGGGCCGCGGTTGCCCGCTGGCGTCGACGAGGAACAGATAGCCGGGTATCTCGCCGTCCGCGTACGGAATGGTCACTTCGGCAAACGGACCATCCATCAAACCGCCCGCTTTGACGAGGTAGTGCTTGGATAACCGCGAAAGCTCAAGGACCTGTGGGTCGTTCAACGGATCTTTGCGCCGGTAGAACTCGGCCGACCGGTAATAGCTCGACGCTCTTAAAAACGCCTCCCGCGCGCTGACCCGGTCTCCGACCTCGAGGGAAGCCGCGCCTCGTTGCGCGATACGTTCGGCGGTTGCGCTCCACGCCGCCGTCCATGCGTCCTCGTCGCCCTCGGGAATCTGCGCAGTCGTGACTATCACTTCGCCGATGTCAGCGCCAGCGTCGCTGGCGAATCCAGCGGCACGCAACGTCTCGAACTTGAAGGCCTCATCCTTGAAAAGGAAATCCACGATCTCTTCCCCTCACTCGGGACAGATGACGGAACGGTACATCGCTGACAGCCCCGATTGGGTCAGCGGCCGAAGGCCTGACATCAGAACACCAAGGGAGGTCCTACCGAACTGGACGCGTCTCTAGCTCCTCTTTCAAGCAGTGGTGGGTGGGGATTGAGCGTTTCCAAGCCAGCTTGATTACGCCCCCTTTCTCTGGTTAGGGCGTCGCCTCACCCCAGTACCGCCCGAGGGGTGTGTGCGGTCTGCTACACCGGTGGTGCTGGGTCATATTGAACAGCCCGTCGCACCTGGTGAGCGCGGTCTGCGCCGGCTAATCGGACGACGAGGTGCAGCGCCATATCGATTCCGGCCGATACCCCTGAGGCGGTGATGATGTCGCCGTCATCGACAAACCGTTCATCGCCGCGCACATCAATCGTGGGGTCAAGCTCGGCGAGTCGGTCAAGGGAAGCCCAGTGCGTTGTTGCTGGACGGTGCGAAAGCAGACCAGCGGCTGCGTAGACCAATGAGCCGGTGCAGACGCTGGTCATCAACGGGACGGTGGCACGCTGCTGACGCACCCATCCCAGTTGGCCATCATCGTGCAACTGTCGTCGTGTGCCTTGACCGCCCGGATAGATCAACACGTCGAGTGGCGGCGCATCGTCGAAGGAGTGATGCGCTTGCACCACCAGCCCTTTGGCGCACTGAACTAGACCTCCCGAGCGCGACAGACACGAGACGGCGTAGCCATCTTGTGGAAAGAAGCGAGTCCAGACGGCCAGGACTTCCCAGGGCCCAATTGCGTCGAGTTCTTCGACATCCGGAAACAACACAATGCCGATGTGTTTGATATCGGTCATGGATAGATTAGACCAGTTGGACACCTCAGAACCCATCGGCAAAACCGCTGTCGGACCCGCGCCCGCGTCTAACTCCTCGGTCAAGCGGCGGCGGGTGATGACTGTTGTTGGTCGATGAGCCTGGCTCGGTAGACGACATCGGAGAGTCGTCGTTTGAGGACCCGTAGTGCTTCCATGCCGCCGTCGCCGTTGAGCTGGCGTCGCTGCATGAGTTCACGGGCAGGTGGGTGCAGGCGGGCTTGGGTGATACTGGTAGGGGTGCGGTGCCGTTGTGTCGGGCGAAGACGTCTTTGGAGCGAAACCGGCGCACCTGGGCGGTTTCACCGACGACCTTGGCGGCGGTCAACGGGCCGCAGCCAGCGATGGCCAACGGGCTGTACCGCGACTAACCAACGCTGGTGCTCGCCGACGGCGCTAAACCTGCGATGCACTTGCCCCCAGTTATTTGTAAGTCGAATACGGTTGTGTCCCATTGTGTATGCCGGTGAGACGACGGCGCTGAATCACCGTGGGTAACGGTGTTATCAGTGGGTGTGTATCTCGCGACTCATCACCGCAGCCGCTTCCCGGTGTCCCACATTTAGAGAAACGGGAGCGATCAGTTGCTGTCTCGGATGGGTGGGTTGGCCCGTGCGGGCTAGTAGCGGTACGGATCTGCGCCTGCTTCTCTTTCCGCCTCATCCCAACACAACCGTGGCTCCGCGCCCGGGCACGTGGGTGATCCCGCGCCGTCGCATCGACTCGGGTCGCTCGTTGCCGGGCCGCACCGTGCAGCTAGCGAACAATGTGCTGAGCACGATGCGCATCTCGTATTCGGCGAATGCCGCGCCCAGGCAACGCCGGACGCCGCCGCCGAAGGGAATCCAGGTGTAGGTCCCGGCGCGCTGCTCAACAAAACGCTCAGGCCGGAATCGCTCCGGGTCGGGGTAGATATCCGGCCGCCGGTGCATCAGGTAGATCGATGGCACCACCGTCACCCCGGTCGGCAACCGGACGCCGCCGATCTCCATCGGCGCTTTGAGCCGCCGGGCGACCAGTGAGAGCACCGGCCGCAGCCGCAGCGTCTCCTTCACCACCGCGTCGCAGAACTGTTGTTCGCCCGCATGGATTTCCTCGGTCAGCCGGGCCTGGTGGTCGGGATGGCGGACAAGCCGCTCCACGACCCAGGAGAGCGCGGTCGCAGTCGTATCGTGGCCGGCCACCAGTAGGGTCACCAGCTCGTCGCGGATCTCGACGTCACTCATCGGCCGGCCGTCTTCGTGGCGGGCCTGCAACAAAATGGAGAGTACGTCGCCACGGTCATCGAGGTGGTCGGCCGCGCGTCGCTCATCGATCTCGGCATAGAGCAGGCGGTCGACCCTACGAAAAAGCTTGCGCGTCAACGTGGCCCGCACGCGCCGCGGCCCGAGGACCATCAGCAGCTGGCCGGCCGTACCCGATATCGCAGTCAGCGTCTGCACCAGTTCTGCACGCAGCTGGTCAAGGCGCGTACCCTCGGAAAGCCCGAACACTGCGCGCAGGATGACCTCCAGCGTCAATGCCTGCATCCGCGGGTGCAGGCGCACTGGCTTCCCGCGAGGCCAGCGGGCGATCTCAGCTTGGGCGACAGCGGTCATCGTGTCGGCGTAGGAGGCCAATTGGTTGCCGCGGAACGGCGGCATGAGCAGTCGACGCTGCTCCCTGTGTGCGTCATCGTCGAGCAGTAGCACCGAGTTCGCGCCGACCACCGGCAGCAGGATGCGATTGCCCTCCCCGGCGTGCAGCAGCTCGGGCGGCCCAGTAAAGACCTCTTTCACCGCATCCGGATGCGACACCATCACCCACGGGCGCTCACCGGCCAGCCTCAACGTGAACGTGTCACCGTAGCGAGCCGCACACCGCTCCATGAAATCCCACGGGCGCGCTACCCACGCGGCCGTCTGAACGAACACCGGGAGTCGAGGGCCAGGTGGTAGAAGATCGAGGGCCAAATCGGTCACCTCCGACCGGATGCTGTGGGCTGATGCCCGGGGAGCTCGGTTACGCGCCAACTCTAACACAATGCTAAGAAAAGTAAGAGGATATTAAGGTTTGAAGAGCCGCCGACGTGACGGCCCGGGTCTGCCAGGCCCGAACTTCTACACGACCTGAACGTCGGAAGGCGACCAAAACGCCCGCATGGACGTGATTCTCGCGTCCTCGTCGAACGTCATGAGCGAGACGGGCGAGATTCGGGTGCGGCTGTCGCCGGCGTCGAGCGTGAGGTGCCACAGAAATGCCGCCTCGCTGCCGGCGACCCGCAGTTCCGCGAGTTCGGTGTCCTTCTTGGCGTCTTGGAACGCTGCGTAGAACTCGCGGATCGCACCGTGGCCACGTCGGAGTTCTGATCCGACCGGATCCTCGACGATGGCGTCAGCGGCGTAAAGGGTCACGACATCGTCGGCGGTGCCCTTGGCGAGGAGCTCGAGGTAGCTATTGACGGTCTGGGAGATCGCTTCCTGGGATGGCATGGTTTCGGACGCTACACTCGTGCCGCGAGCGCCGCTTCGAGTTCGTCGCGTACCACGTGGGTCGCCAGCTCACGAGCCTGTCAGCTCGATTATTCGGCGAGCGGGACCGAAGTTGCCCGGGACTCTAGACTGTCTGCGTGTTGCGTCCTGAAAGTTGGACTGGACTAGCGGGTGGGAGTCCCGTCCCGGTAGGTACCGGAGCGCCGGGTAGCAGGCCCCGGTTCGTCGTGGAGACGCGGCGGGCTGAGCGGGGTGTCAAGAGCCTCTTCGGAGGGAGCAAGTGTGCGGGCCGTAGCGTCAAGCGAACTCTGCAGCCTCGTCACAGTCACAACGGGAGAGCCGAGCCGCTCATGTCACGGCGAAGGCCATGTCCGGCGAGCCCTGGTCCGGGGTTAGTTCGTCGGGTCTTTCCGGGGTATGGGAGACGGCACGTACACACAGTCTGGTTCGGAACAGGAGAGACCCGTCTGCCTGGCCTTCGTCGGGCAAAGACCAAGGGTATAAGCCGATGGTGAAAGTGTGTCCTGCCAAGTTGCGATGGGCTTGCCGGTGAGAGTCCGGTCCGGGTAATGACCAAGCAGCCCGGTAGCGGGTGGCCGGCGGAAGGGGAGACCCGACCGTCGAAGCGTCATGACAAAGCCGCTTTGGGCGGCGAGCAAGCAACCAGTCCGTACGATGAGGAACCTTGCAGCCTCGTAATGGTGACAATGTGGGAGCCGAGCCTCTTTTCACTGGGCGAAGGCCATGGACGGCGCGGAGATCTTGGACTTTGCAGCGCCTATGTACCCACCGGGGTAAGGAGGGCGGAACGGTTGCACAGTCCATCGCGGAACAGGAGAGATCCGTCTCGGCACCGGAGTAGCTCCATTGGGGTGATTGCGTTGCGCCACAACGTGGTTGCTGGTAAAGGCGAAGCCTATAAGCAGCTGAACTGTGAAGTGGCGGAGCGCCGAGCGGAAGTCGGAGCAGGTCATAGTAGTGATGAACGGCGGAACAACAGAACCCGCCGGAGCGAAGGGCCTGTAGCCGGGTGCGCGACACGACCGGAAGGGCTGCGGGCTTGCTGTGATGCCATTTACCCGTCCACCGCTGGTGGCCAGGCCCATGCCGGAACGATGTCGCTTGGGGCATTCGCCAACGCATTGGCACTGCGGAATGCGAGGGTTCGACTGCCCGGTGGAGAGCCGGATGAGGGAGAACTTCATGTCCGGTTCGGGGAGGGGTTGCAGGAAACGAGCCGCCGCAAGGGGTTTCGCGCCTGCTTCCTACTCCAC
>JGI12631J13338_1000487_pt1 | contig 12175 bp, 18 predicted proteins | sample BlaSpr_A8_Ref_O1_FD_13338 | JGI IMG/M metagenome (IMG submission 13338) | reverse complement strand
GGGACGGCTGGAGCGCCGCCGTTTCGGGGCGGGGCCGCGCCGGGGCACCGGCACGCCGACGGCAGCGGAGTGCAGCCGCCGGGCGGGCTCATCGATGGCGTGGATGCCGGTTACCGCCGGCGGCTCGAGGCGCGGCTCATCCCACGTGTCGTCGTCGCGTGGTTCCCCGAGCCCGGCGAGCGGGTCGGTGCGGGTGACGGCGGCACGGAATACGGCCAGGGCCGCGACAGCGTAGGTACGTGCCGCCCGGGTGGCCAGGGTGTGCAGCTCGGCGGCCTGGGCGGCGGCCAGGGCCGCACGCTGCTGTGCGGTGCCGCACCACAGCTGGTGCCGGGCCGCGGCCATCTGGGCGACGACGACGGGCAGAGCGCCCGTGTCCGGTGCGGCAGTGCTGGCTTCGGCTGCGGCGTCCTTGTGCGCGTCCCATTCGGCCTGCCATGCCATGCTCAGCTCCGTGTAGCGGCGGCGGTGCCGGGCCAGGATCTGGCCGGCGTCCGCGGGCCACGGCTCGGCGGCTGCTCCGTCGGGGTGGGGTGCGCGCACGGCCGGGTGCGCGGCGGTGTGCGCGGCGTACTGCTGCCGGTAGAAGTCCTGGCCGCGGCTGGTGATCGTGTAACCGCCGGGTACCCGCTCGGCGAGCGCCGGCACATGCTTGGCAATGAGCACGAACTCGATCGTCGCCGAGTACCCCCACTTCAGGGTCTCGCCGCGCTGCCCGGCCGCCCACAGCAGCGCGAGCACTTCCCACGCGCGTTCGCGGAGCCCCGCTTTCGGGGCGCCGCCGGGCTGGAGGGACAGCCCGGCGCGGGCGGCTGCGCGTCCTTCGCGGGTCAGCGTGACCGTGAGCATCACCCCGAGAAGCGTGCCGCGTTCCCCGCGGGTGAGCATGCCACGGTCAGCGAGCGCGGCGACCGTTGATCCGTTCCCCTGGTTATGCCAGCCCGCGGTGTCCAGGCGCAGCTGCATATCGGTCGTGGCCAGCCCGGACGGGTCGTGCGCGAAGTCGATGCGCCGCCACTCCGACGCGGGCGACGTGTCGTAGCTGCCGCTCGTGCCGCGCTGCCGCCGCCACTTCTCGTTCGCCTGGTCGATCTGGTAGATGACCCGCAGCGTTCCCTGCTGCCGGTCGTTCAGCTCCGTCCACGCCGTCAGCGCTTTAGGGGTGGCTGTCATGCCCGGTCTCCGTCCGAGAGGTACTCAGCGAGCCTGTAGCCCGGCGAGCGGTCAAGGGCGCCCCGCGACCGGTCGTACCGGCGTGTCGTCCGCGGGTCCTTGTGGCCCATGGCGTCCTGCAGGTCCCGCAGGTTCCCGCCGGCGTCAAGGTAGAGGGTGGCGAAGCTGTGCCGCATTGAGTGGGAGCCCATCCTCGCGACCAGTTCCGGGGGCAGCTTCGCGGCGCGGCCCAGGCGCCGCATGAGTTCCCACACGTCGGCCGGCCGCATCGGCTTCCCGGTGGATGTGGCGATCAGCGGCCGGTCACGTCCCCGGGTCCCGGCGATGGCGGGCAGCCGCTCGAGGTCGGCGCGTCCGGCAGTGTAGGCGTCCAGCCGCATGGTCGCCGGTGCCGGGAGCCCGAGTGCCTGCCTGCCTTCAGTGCCCTTGCGGGTGACCCACAGCACCCGGTGGCCGCGGTCCATCCCGAGGTCGGCCAGGGCGGCGCCGCAGGCCTCGCTGACCCGCGCCCCCGTGAACAGGAGGAGCGCCGTCAGCGCGGCGTTGCGGGCGGACTGCGGCCAGGGCGCATCATCGGCGGCCGCGAGCATCGCGAGTGCCTGATCCCTTGTCAGGCCGGGAGTCGTGGAGATGTCCGGGTTGACGTAGGGCCGGGGCAGGTCCTCGGCTGGGTTGGCAGCGACGTGGCCTTTTCTCTTCAGCCATGCATACCAGGACGACACTGCTGACAGCTTGCGTGCGACGGTGGCCGGGGAGAGCCCGGCCGCTTCCATGCCGCGGATCCAGACCGCGGCATGCTCCTCGAGTACCGCGCCGAGCGGATCGACGCCGGCCATCCGGCAGTAGCTGAGCCAGTCCGGTGCGCGGGCGGGGCGTGGTTCGCCGATGGTGGCCGCGCCGGGACGCAGGAGCCGCACGCCGAGATCGGCGCCGTAGCCGAACCGGGTGTTCGCGGATCTCTTGGTGGCCAGCCAGCTGAGCACGAGCCGTTCGGCCGATGGCCGCGCGTCGTCTCCGCCCGGGACGGGCCGGCAGATCTCGATTCCGGTCACGCGGTTCCACCTCCGCCTGGCGGCTATCAGCCCGGTTTTCCTGCCATCAGAACTAGACTAGGGTCGACTCCAATATAACAGTAATTATCTTTGTATGGCGGCTCGCTGCTTTCCGGATGGTTACCGCGATGCTTGCGCCCTGCTTGCGCGTTACGCTGACGCTGCCGTCGCCGCGGCGAGTGCCTTCGCATAGGCGAGGGCATGCCCGGCGGACGGGATGCTCCGGCATCGTTCCCAGCTTCCGATGGCCTGCCGGGATACCCCGGTGGCAGATGCGATCTCTGCCATGCTGATCCCGGCGGCGAGGCGTGCCTGCCGTGCGGTCCCGTTACGGAAGGAAGCCCGGAGGCGGGCGATGGCGGCGATGTCGGTGTTACGCACGATGTCAACGCTACGGGCCGGCGGCGCCAGTACCCGGCAGCCGGGCTCGTGGCGAGAGCACCGCCCCCTCCCCCGGCCGCGTGACCTTATTACTAGGGGCTGCGCCGGTGGCCGGCAGACCCCGGTTAGATTGAGGACTGAAGCAGCCGCCCCCCACTTTCAGCGAGGTACGTGATGGACACCGCCCAGCCCCGCCCTCCCGGCGATGACGGACAGCCCGGTGAACTCCGGCGTGCCGACGCCGCGGCGGTCCTCGATGACGACCTGGACGGCGACCCCGGCCCGGACGGTGCCGGCGGGACGGATCCGCGGTCATGACCGGGACCAGCCGGCTCGCCGCGAGCAACGGGGAACGGCAGCGGGCCGCTGCCGCTGAGGCCAGCGTCCGCGCTCAGGCTGCGCTGGACAGCCTCGGTGACCGGTGCCCGCCTCCGCTCGCGGCAGCCGCGAGGCTGCGGATCGAGCATCCGGACGCGTCGCTGGCCGAGCTCGGCGAGCTGGCGGGGCTGAGCAAGGATTCGGTGGCGTCGAGCCTGAGGAGACTGTTCGCCATGGCCTGGACCTGAGGGTTTGGCGCCGGGGGCTGCCGCGTAGTCTCGTGGACTGTGAGCGACACGCCAGGTACGGTCAGCACCCGGTATGACGGGCTGCCGGCTGAGGTGCGGCGGGAGAACCACGGCTGGTTCGGGCCGCCGTGGTGGTCGTATGTCTGCTATGACGAAGCCGGCCGGCTCATCGAGGAGATGCGCAAGGCATTCCCCGCAGGTGAGTCGTGCCTGTACTGCGAAGAGGTCTTCGACGAGGCCGCGGGTGACTCGGGGCAGGCGATGCCGCTGCTCGGGAAAGACGCGCCGCCTGAGATCCGTCACGTCCACAAGGAATGCCTGTTCGCGAACGTCACCGGGAGCCTCGCCCATCATGAGGGCCGGTGCCGCTGTCACGGGGGCACCGGCGGGACACCGGGCATGACGGTGCGGGAGGAAGCCGTCGAGGTGTGGCGGCGGCTGCGGGCCGGGATCCTGTACACGGGCCAGGAAGAGGAGACCGCCGGTGGCAGCGGCACGGGCTGATCAGCACCTCCCCGCCGCAGGGGTGCCCGGTGGGAGCTGAGGACCGCAGACCCGACGGCACCGGCTGGTGGCTCGGGTGGCTGTCGCCGCTGTGGCCCGTCTGGCTGTGGCACGCCCTGTCCGACGGCACCCTGGCCTGCAGGTGCCCCCACAGTGCCCAGTACCGGGGGATGAGAAGGAAGCTGCGATGATCAAGTGGACGGCGAGGAACAAGCAGGGACTGCCGGTCCTGTTCCTCGGCCTCGCCGGGGAGAACGTCACCCGGCTGGCCGCCGGGGAACCCATCCTGGTCACCGCGGCCGTGATGGCCGAGATGGGGCTGCCCGCGATGGAGATCGTGCTCCACTACGGCCGCACCGAGCAGGACATCATCAGTGAGCTGGAATCACGCGGGGTACGGATCGCTGTCCGGGGTCCGGTTGACTAGCGTGATACCGCAGCGCATCACGATGACCGGCTGCACGGCGACGCCGGCGTATCCGGAGGAATGCGAGCCGCACACCGATAGCCCCGCCGGCTACCTGCAGTGGTCCGAGTGGGCGGACCGCATGCGAGCCACCTGCACCCAGCGGCAGTGCCGCGGATGCGGACTATGGGCGGTATGGGAACCCAGAAAACCAGCCGCACCGACCGGACGGCGAGGATAAGGCATGGCCGGCAACCACTACGCCCTGTACGGGCGAGCTGATGGCGCGTGGGCGATCCTCCGGACCCCGGATGACGGGACGGTGATCCCCCCGTCATCGGCGAGCTGCGGTACCTCGGTGACGCAGCCCAGGTGATCCTGACGGTCTACTCCCGGATCCCGCGAGGTCAGGTCCGGCTCCCGGCACAGGAGATGATCGCCGCGCTCACCGGCCTGGGCCAGCAGGCCGTATCCCGGCACATCCGGGTCGGCACATCCGTGCCCGGCATGACCGATACAGGGTGGCGGCGCCTGACCCGGCTCCTGTACGCGTGGACGGAATGGCCGGGCGAGCCATGCGACGCCACGGTCGTGGAAGAGTTCCTCGCGACCGCAGAACAGGTACGGGCTGAGAACCTTCCCGGACCAGCTGAGGCACGGCAATGACAGCGGCGGCAGCGGAGAGGACGGTACGGGCCTGATGGCCGTTAACAGGGGCGATGTCGTGAAAGTGGTCCTGGACGTGGTGCCGGAAACCGTGGACGGCGAACGGTACAGCGGTATCTTCGTGCGAGGCATCTACGAGCAGGACGCTCCCGGACCTGAGCTCCTCCCGGGCGCGGCCCGGAACACGGTGGAGGTGTTCCTCGGCTGGACCCATGACCTGCCCGCGTTCCGGATATCGTGCGGACCCGAGGAACTGTGGGCATCCGATGGCGGGCGGGCCGGGTGAGCGACGGAAACGGCACGCGGGTAACCGCCGAAGACACCGGCACCGGCGACACCGAGACACGGCTGATCAAGGACGACTACAACCTGGTGACGGACGGCGACTGCTATGTGGCCGGGATCCAGTCCTACCCCAAGTCGGGTACGCACGTGATCACCATCAGGAACGTCGGCGGCAAACGGTTAAGCCGGCGGGCCGGCCGCAGTTAACCGGTAGCTTCGCGCGGGGGCGTGGCCCAGCTGCGGGACAGGCATTCTCGCCGTCCGCGCCCGTGCCTCCCCTATCCGGGTCCAGTACGGGATGAGGGCCGGATCCGCGCCGGCAGTAATGCACAGTGCCCCGGCGTTGCGGTCTGCCTCACCGGGCAGCCCGGCCGGGCTGAACCCGAGGCACAGCCCGGCGACCCGGGCGAGGAGGCCAGCCCGGCCATCCGCCAGCTGCTGGAGCTCAGCCACCGCGGCGGCTTCCTCATCCGGGGGCAGCGGCTCGAACCGTGCATGGCGGATGGCAGTGGCGAGGATCTGAACCGCGAGGATCCGGTCACCGGTAGCCGCAGCGGACTGATCCAGTGACTCGTACATGAGTTCCATTGTGCATCAGGAGTCAGGCTGCCCGCCAGTGCAGGTTCGCTACCTTCCGGAATCCTTCCTCGTCGGTGACGAGGTGCAGCATCTGGGCGATCCAGGCGTCCGCGTCGGGTAGATGATCCGGCGGGTGGGCGCAGTAGGTTGCCTGGCGTTCCTCCCCGATTTCCGGCATCAGGTCGACGTTGCCGGACTGGCCGCGGTTCCGGATCCGCCACCGTCCCCCGCGGCTCCCCCGGACCTCGAACCAGCCGTGCTCCTGGTAGGTCGCGGCCTGCTCCTCGGTGAGGAGGGCGAGGAGGAGTTCCTCCGCGCGGGCGGAAGCGACGGCCCTGGCCTGGTGGCGGCTGGCGGCCTGGGCCTGGTGCTGCTCCCTGCGGGCACGCTGTTCCGCGGACTCCCGCCAGGCGGTGTTCCACCCGGTCCAGATCGTGCTCGACGTCGTGTACCCGGCACTGAGGGTGTACAGGCTGTTGCTGCCCCAGCTGCTGGTCGTGCTGTACGTCGTATTCCAGCTGGCCCACACGATGTCGCTGGTGAACGTCGTCAGGGCCGTGCCGCCCGTGGGGGGTGTACAGCGGGCTGGGGGCCGTGAGCAGCGCGGGCACCGGTCAGCCGCCGACGTTCTGGCGGACCAGGATGATCCGTTCCGCATCGGGGTCGAACTCGCGGATGACCTCCCCGCGGGAACCGCGCCTGCCCTGCGCCCTGTAGGCGAGGTATCCCTTTGCCCGGAGCTCGTTGAACTGTGCCCTGGCGGCTTCGACCTCGTCGTCGACGTCGGGGTCCCACATGACCCGCAGGTCGCCGTGCTCCGGTTTGAGGGTGCTCATCATGCCGTGCCCGGCCGGGACTTCCACATCCTCGATCAGTGTCGTCATGGGACTGCATACTGTCACATCCGGCCCTGGCGTATCCTCAGGATCGTGACCAGCCGGCTACCAACTGGAGACGGGACTGTGCTGTGAGTGCCAGCGGGCCGCTGCCCGTCATCGACGAGATGCTGGCCGAGCGGCTCCTGACCATGATGCTCCTTGCTCCCGACTGCAAGGCTGCGGACGGCAGGCCCTCCTGTAGTACCTGCGGGAGGACGGACAATCTCGTGCTCTGGGCGCTCCCAGCGGGCGAGGTGTCCAGTTGCGGGAGCTGCGGCCGGCTAGGCGCCCTGGTGTGCAGCTCACCCGCGTTCGGGTGCCGGGACTGCCTGGAGCGCCGCCCGTGAACCCGTCAGGAGGCGTGCACCGCTGTGTCCTGTATGCCCGGCTCAGTGTCACCAAGGAAGAGTCCGTGTCGATCGACCGGCAGCTTGACGCCGGGAGGAAGTACGCCGCCGGCCGGGGCTGGGAAGTCATCGGCGAGTTCACGGACAACGGGGTGTCCGCGACTGCCAGCCGCCCCGAGGACCGCAAGGGCTGGACTGACCTCCTGGCCGCGGGCGGCTTCGAGGCCGGGTCCTCAAGGAGATCCATGCCTCTGATGGTAGGTAACGGCAGCTCCCTGGCTGCCAGTGTCATCCGCTGGCCAGGCCGTGCTCGCTGAGTGGCAGCTGCGGGAAGCCCGGCGATGGTACTGGCAGTGGCGTGCCACGGTGACACCGTGCGGGATCAGCCATGCCGACGTGTTCTGCCCGTGCCTGCCCGAGCAGGATGAGCGAGGGCTGTGGTGCGCGACGTGCGGGCTGCGGCAGCGGCTCGGGCTGGCCGCTGCCGCGGCAGCACCTATCCGGCCGTCGTCCCGGTCGTGGTAGGTGTCGGCCCGGTAGCCGACGGCGCCGGTGCGGGGCTGGCCTGTGCCTGCGCGGGCGTCTTGCTGGCCAGGCGGAGTGTGGTCGTGCTGGCGAACTCGGCGGTCGCTGTCGCGGCCGGCGGGGTGGCGCTGCTCGCCGTGTCGCACGCCCCGTTCTTCTTCGGCATGTCGCCCTGGAACGTGACCGTTGCGGTGCCGTGACCTGAGGCCCCTGCGAACACCCTGGTGCTGTCTATCCCGTCGACGGTGTACTGCACGGTTGTGGTGTACACCGTCGCGCATGTCGACTGGGACAGCAGGTCCGGCTTGCGGCCGGTCACGCTGGTGATGACGGCGGCCAGGTCCCCTGCCGCGGTCACGAAGACGTGATGCTCCCCTTTCCGGGGGCCGCCAGTCGTGGTGAACACGCCTGAGGTTGCTACCGGGCCGGTCCAGTCCAGGGGGATGGACAGGTGGCCGGCGAGGGCGGTATTCCCGGAGATGGCACCGGAGGCGTACTCGGTGACGCTGGCCTTCGTCACCCTCGACGCGCTCGCCTTGGCTGGCGGGGCCGGGGAAGGGGTGGCGGCGGGATGCTGGCTGTGGGTGCTGCCGCATCCTGCGAGGGCTGCGGCGGTGAGGGTCGTGGTGATGATCCCGGTGAGCGTCCTGTTCAACGCGGGGGTTCTCCTTCTCGTCGGTGACATGCGGCTCCCACCCGGTCACGTACGGGCGCGCCCGGAACAGGACAACAATAGCTGCACAAGGACACCGAGGCAGTAACAACGCAGCACCGGGACCAGAAGCGCCGGCCGCTGCCCAAGATGAACTGGTCTCAGCTGGATCAGGCCCTGAGCTGTGATTCCGCGAGGGTTCGTCCCGGCACGACCGCCGCCGGGCTCGCGTCGCCATCCCCCGGGCGGATGCCTGCCCTGCCGCCAACGCGACCACAGGGTGGCTGTCACAGCACAATAGGCGCTGTGCCGGAATCGCTAGGGAACCTGCCGAATCAGAAAATCCGCAGGCCGTGAGCTACCACACTCGCGCGCCAGCCCTCTCTCCATGGATCTGGTCCAGAAGGCGATCGCACTGAGCTAGCGTTCCGGGCGATGGTAACGAGACAGAGCATCAGTCTCAGCCGCGATAACCCTGAGCTGGCGTTCCGGTGGACTCGACGTAGAGCAAGGCGAGCACCGACAGGTGGTCTCAGAACCGATCGCCCTGAGCGGTCGTTCCGGCGCGAGCACCTCCGCCTGGTGGACGGCGGGCTGTGGGCGTCTCAGCAGCAACGGCACTGAGCTAGCGTTCCGGCAGGAAACTACTGACATCATCGTTGACGCATCAATCACCGTCTCAGTTGCATCGCCCTGAGCGGGCGGGTTCGGCGAATGGGTCCAGGCCGCACTCACGCAACCCGGCTATGTCTCAGTCGCGTAAGCCCTGAGCGGGCGTTCCGGCCCGCGCCTCAAGCGGGTAGTCGTCGGTATCGAAGGAGTCTCAGGCACGCCGCCCTGAGCTGGCATTCCGTCGATGGCCTGCGGTCAAAGTGGACGAGCAGGGTAGCGTCTCAGCCTTATTCGCACTGAGCCGGCCTTCCGGCGTCCGTACGTCTTGAACGCTTCCTTCACGCGGTCCCGTCTCAGAAGCGTCGCCCTGAGCTGGCGTCCCCGACCGGCCTGCTCGCGGACTTGAGGACTGACGACTACGGTGTCTCAGTCACTCTCGCCTTGAGCTGGCGTTCCGGCCCGGGCTGCCGTGTGCGACCTCGACCACATGCGAGCGGTCTCAGTCACCATCACCCCGAGCGGGCGTTCCGGCGCCTTTCACCGGGCCGGTGTAGTAGCCGTCGCATTCGTCTCACAAGCATTCGCCCTGAGCTGGCGTTACGGCCAGGCGTCTAGGAGGGGTGCCTGAGCTGGCTCAAAGGTCTCAGTCATCTTCCGGGCTGACGTTCCGGCCGGGGGGTGGTCCCCGCTCCGGATCTTCCGATCTGCTCTGTCTCAGTGTCGCTCGCCCTGAGCGGACGTTCCGGCGATCGCCGAGCAGATCGTTCCCGGCGATGACCGAGCGGTCTCAGCGGCCGTCGCCCTGAGCTGGCGTCCCGGCCCGCGGCTGCCAGGCACCCTGAGCACGTAGAGGCGTTTGTCTCAGCCATCCTCGTTTGCCCTGAGCAGGCGTCCGGACAGCAACACCGCGCCGGTCGTCCCACGCGTGGCAGAGGTCCCAGTCACCTTCGCCCTGAGCAGGCGTCCCGGCACCGTCAGCCACCAGGCCGTGCACTCGCGTCTAACGTCTCAGCAGAGTTCTCTCCGAGGTGGCGTTCCGGTCATTGCCATTCCAGGCACCGGCCTCGGGAGGTCGCAGTCTCAGTTGCATCCGCCCTAGGACTGACCGACAAGATCGGGTCTCAGCCACTTTCGCCCTGAGCAGGCGGTCCGGCGGCGAAGGGTTCCGGAATGGCCCGTCTCAGTCACCTCTCGCCCCGAGCGGGCGTTTTCCGGCCAGTACCGTTCCGCCTGTAACGGACAACGATGATGACGTCTCCCTCGAACTCGCCTTGGAGCTGGCGTTTCGGCGACTGGTAGCCCAAACCCAGCGCAGCTTGCCGTCGACTCTGCCTCAGTCACAGTAGCCTTGAGCTGGCGTTCCGATGCGGGTCGGCCTCCCGCTTACGGATCCAAGTATCCCGTCTCAGTCACACTCGCCCCGAGCGGGCGTTCCGGCGGGGAGGCCGCTGGCGCTCTTCGGCCGTGCAGTACCGCGTGTCTCAGCAACACTCGCCCCGAGCGAGCGGGCGTTCCGGCGACGCCTACGGGAGGACCTTCCATGCAGCCGTCTATCAGGTCTCAGTAACACCAGCCCCGAGCCGACGTCCCGGTCAGGCCCTGAGGACGGATCAAGGACTGTGATGGCCCGGTCTCAGTCACAGTCCTTGAGCGGGAGTTCCGACGGGTTCGGCAGCGGCACGTCGCGCAGTTCCCTTATGTCTCAGCGACGAGCAGGCATTTCGACCTGGCGTTCCGTCGTGCAATATGCCATGGAGGTACCAGTCTCAGTAACCCTCGCCCCGAGCTGGCGTTTCGACGTGCCGGGGTTAGGAAGCGAGGTCAGCAAACCGAGGCCGTCTCAGAAGTGATCTCCCTGAGCTGGCGTTCCGGCGCGCTGCGTGCGATGGAGCGGCGGACTCACCGGACTGCGTCCCAGAATCGTCCGCCCTGAGCTGGCGTTTCGACCTGGGCGGCCTGGGTGTGCGCTGGTGGCCACGCGTGCGTCTCGGAAACCGTTGCCCCGAGCAGGCGCTTCGACCCGTGTCAGCCTCATCGCTCCACATGAACTCTAGGGCACCGTCTCGGAAACCGTTGCCCCGAGCAGGCGTTTCGACGGTGAACGTGAGAGCGAATGAGTGACGCCGGTCCTCATCGTCTCGGAAACCGTCGCCCTGAGCTGGCGTTTCGACCTGGCCAGAGCGGCGGGTAGCAGGGCGGGATTACGGGTGTCTCGGGAACCGTTGCCCCGAGCAGGCGTTTCGACGCTTGCGCATGTTCCGGTCCAAGTCTTTAACGTCAAGTCTCGGAAACCGTTGCCCCGAGCAGGCGTTTCGACTTGCTCCTTATAACGAGGAGATCGCCAAGCTCTGGGGTCTCGGAAACCGCTACCCCGAGCAGGCGTTTCGACGCGCAGTAATCCGATCCAGGTCGCTCTGTCGAAGGGCGGTCTCGGAAACCGTTGCCCCGAGCAGGCGTTTTGACCCCGGCAGTCGCATAGCGCAGTCCAGGTGAGAGGGTCCGAGTCTCGGAAACCGTTGCCCCGAGCAGGCGTTTCGACCGGTGCCTAGCAAGGTCAGCGCTGCCGCAACCGGGATGTCTCAGAAACCCTCGCCCTGAGCTGGCGTTTCGACCCCGTGGCGGGAGGTTTCGGGCAACCATAGAACTCTTGTCTCAGAAACCCTCGCCCTGAGCTGGCGTTTCGACATGCCATCGGGATACCGTCCCCTGCCCAACGTGGGTGTCTCAGAAACCGTCGCCCTGAGCTGGCGTTTCGACACCCAGCCGACAGGGGTCTTAACCTGCGAACGGTCCTGTCTCAGAAACCGTCGCCCTGAGCTGGCGTTTCGACACGGGCTGCCGTGTGCGGCCTCGACCACATGAGACCGGTCTCAGAAACCGTCGCCCTGAGCTGGCGTTTCGACCACCAAAAGTGGTACCCACTCGGCCGAGTGGGTACCAGGTCTCAGAAACCATCGCCCTGAGCTGGCGTTTCGACATGGCGGCATCAGCTCTCGATCCGCAGCTTGACCTTCGTCTCAGAAACCGTCGCCCTGAGCTGGCGTTTCGACGCGGAACTGGGGGAGAACCTGGGCTGCGTAGAGCCTGGTCTCAGAAACCCCTCGCCCTGAGCTGGCGTTTCGACCAGTGATAAAAGTGGCCACCAGTGACCTACGTCGACGTCTCAGAAACCGTCGCCCTGAGCTGGCGTTTCGACCCCGGCGACATGGCGCGGCCTGCTCGCACACACCACGTCTCAGAAACCCTCGCCCTGAGCTGGCGTTTCGACATGCCATCGGGATACCGTCCCCTGCCCAACGTGGGTGTCTCAGAAAACCGTCGCCCTGAGCTGGCGTTTCGACCTGGAAGCTGCCGAGCAGGATACGTCGGTCTGCGAGTCTCAGAAACCGTCGCCCTGAGCTGGCGTTTCGACTACGGGAACGACGTTGCGCGCATCATCAAGATTGACGTCTCAGAAACCGTCGCCCTGAGCTGGCGTTTCGACAAGCCGAAAGACGCGCTCGTGAGCGCGCCTTTCGCCGTCTCAGAAACCGTCGCCCTGAGCTGGCG
>JGI12631J13338_1000480_pt1 | contig 12330 bp, 9 predicted proteins | sample BlaSpr_A8_Ref_O1_FD_13338 | JGI IMG/M metagenome (IMG submission 13338) | reverse complement strand
CGGTCTGAGTGGCTGCAAATTGGGACGCCTGGACGCAGGGTGTTGGATCGGCAATAGATCCCGGTCCGTTGGACTGACAACTGGAAGGCACGTTGGCATTGGGTTCCAGATTGAGTGCGGGAAGGAATCCGAGGGTTAGCGACCCGTCAGACCAAGGACCAAAGGTCTCAGGTGTCCAAGGCAGGCCGCTGTGGGCAAAGAACGTGCCCGCGACGGTCCACCCGCCGATAGTCTCGTTCAGGAGCCTGTTTGCAGACTTAAACGGAATATCCCAAACGTAGTTGGCGGTCAGATTATGTCGCGCATCACCGTCTCCATTGCCGTAGTTCTGGCATTGCAAGCAGTTCGGATTGCTCTGGTACACCTGCGCGTCGAACAGATTGAAGGGCGTTCCGGGGTTAGTTGTAGTCAGATCGTCTAATGCGTGGGACCAAGTGTAGTTCACACTACCTTGGAAGCCATGACTAAACCTGCGAGTAAAGGTGGTCACCAAGCCATCATAGTTTGAGATACCGTTGCTATTCAGCTGTCGCACCGCGCCGAAGCGCTGATCCGTACCTGCCAGACCGCTTGCAGTGCACGCAGGCAGTCCCGAAAAACCTCCACCGGGTACGCAAGCGTTCAGGTTGCCGTTCTGAATCAGGGTGTCGTATCCATGGGTCCCTACGTAATCAATGTTCAAGGACATTTTGGCGCCAAGGGCCTGCTGAACTTCAAAATTCCATTCGACGTACTTGGGATTGTTGACCTCATTGGCGATCGAGGTATAGTTCGGCGGCGTAAAGAAAGGATTAACCGCCGCGATCTGTGCTTCAGTGAGACCGGCCTTAAATCCTGCCAAGAGCGAAGCATTTGAATTCGCCCCCAACTGCTGTACGCCGCCAGCAGTGCCTGGTGCTAAAGGCGCGCCGCCCGTATAGCAGGTCGGAGTGGTAGTGGGGCAAATCGCTGGGTTGACAGCGGGAGTGATGGTGAAGCCGTTGGTAAGAGGTGAGTTCCCGATCAACTCGTCCATGAGGATGCCCTGATAAAGATCGGAGAAGATACCGACACCGCCGCGAAGCACGGTAGTGCTGCGTCCACCCGGACTCCAGGTAAACCCGACGCGGGGCTGCCATGCGACCTTCTCCACCGACGGGAATGCGCTGTGCGTTCCAGCATTGATAGCCTGGTTATAGGGAATGTTCGGATCGTGCGAAATCTCCGTAAACGGGGAGGCCAAGCGCGAGAAGCAATTGCTTGAGCAAACCGGGTTCGAATTCCGGTCGCCGCGAATAGCGAGGGTCAATTTCAGGTTAGGCTTGACCCGGTATTCATCCTGGAAATACAGCCCCAGGCTGTAGAAACCAAAGCGGACATCGCCGTTGGTCGTATAAGCCTGGCTAAGGTTATCGCCGTTAGCGCCAATTACGTTGCCATTTACGAAGTCCTGGAACGTATTGAACGTCACGCCGCCGCCGGTGCCGCTTTGGGCGTCGTAGTCGATGAGGACATCCCGCCGCGCGTTCACTCCCATCTTGAAAGTGTGATTGCCACGAGTGATCGATAGATCGTCAGTCAACTGCGCCATAGACGAATTCCGACCCTGGGGAAAGTCATTATCGGAGGTGCTGGTGCCGCCGAGATTGCTCAACTCCGAGTCAGCGAATCCCACGTTACTAAACCCGAGCGTGGAAAGCACTGCTTCCTGGCCGCTATCCGGCAGGAAGATCGCGCTGTACCACAGGCCAGAGAGAATGAAATTGTTGACTATGTTCGCCGAGAAGACGTGAGTTTCATTGATCTGACCCTCATATTCGGGCTGGTTGCTATCGGTGCTAAATACTTTGGGAAGAATCAGGTCCGTGCTGGTTGGCTGCTCACCGTGATCCGCTTTGAAGCGGCCAAAGAGTTTGTCCGAATTGCTGATGTTGTAGTCAATACGCTCAGTCAGCAACCACTCTTTGTTGTGGTTCACGCCAGAGGCTGTAACAAGTCCGGCGCAAGGCAGGCCGCCAGTGCCAAACGTGGTACCGGCAGCTACTATCGTGTCGCCGGAGCAAAACCCAGTCTGATTAGTCATTGCCGCAGCGTAGTAAGGCGAACCCTGATAGAGACCGAACATCTTCTGATAGTAGGGCAATTCCGCGGCGGTGTTAGGGTTGCCGGAGATGTTGCTCTCGACTGCCGTAATGAACGTCGGAGTGGGCAGCGTGACGGTTTGGACGCTAGGCAGAGCGTAGTACAGGCCCTCCTGATCCACAAAGAAGAACAGTTTGTTCTTTACGATGGGGCCGCTGACAGAACCCGCCCACATGTGGTTGACGGCAAACGGCTGTTGGTTTGGAGTCCCGCCGGCGATCTCAGCTTGTTTCTGGAACCAATCATTGGCGTTGAAGCCGCTGCTGTTGTACCAAAACGCCGCATCTCCGTGGAACGCATTTCCACCTGACTTGGTCGTGTAATCGACCTGCACCCCGGCCTGACGGCCATATTGGGCGGTATAACCATTGCTGACCACGGCGACTTCCTGCACTTCATTCTGGCCCAGCAACAGGTTGCTGGAGCCGGAGTTGTTCAGGTTTAGGAACGGGTCGTTTTCATCGTTGCCGTTCAGGGTGAACAGGTTCGAGGTTGCCGGCAATCCAAAAGCGCTAAAGTTGCCATAAGTCCCACCGGTATTCATCAGCACGCCGGGAGCAGTCTGGGCGTAGCTGGTGATGTCACCACCGGGAGCAGGGAGGTCTTTGATCTGAGTCTCAGAAAATGTCGTACTAATGTTGGCGTCTTCGGTTTGAAGCAGGGGCGCCGCGCCCGTTACTTCAACCGTTTCTGACGCGTTGCCCACGGAGAGCTTCAGATTCGCTTCAGTGATCTGGGCAAGTTGCACGTCAACGCTTTCATCTACCGAGCGAAACCCGCTCTGGCTGATGGTCACAGAGTANGGCCCCGGCTTCAATAGCGAGAAACTGTATACACCGCTGGCATTCGAAGTGGTTTTCTGGGTTTCGCCGCTGTTCTTGTTCTTCAGGTTAACCTTAGCGCCGGGCACCACAGCACCGCTGGGATCGGTGACGGTACCGGATATTCCGCCAGTCACGATATTTTGGGCCATGGACACGCCGGCAAGCAAAAAGGCGAACGCGAACAGCAATCCCGCCAACAGGGTGAAAGACTTAAATCGCATAATTTATTCTCCGCTGATTGATCTCGAAAATACTTCGCTACATCTCTTAGGACCGAAACTTGAAATCATCGCCTAGAGTGAGCGCACTGCAAAAATCCAGAAAGTCTCGTTCGGTGCCGGCGCGCCAAGAGCGCGCTATGCGGCTCGTCACACAATAGGCATCACACAACTGCCCCTCGACCATAGTGCAACTCAAGAACCAGCTTCAGCAATGATGTAACCCCCTGTGTTTTCAATAAATCAATTGGTAAAAGTTACTGGAAAATATCAAAATACATACAGTCAGGCGACGTTTGATATGAATTTCAATAGGACTAAAGTTGTGGTCGCGCTAAGACATTGTAGACAAGGAAGCACAAATTCCACTGCTACAATGTATGGTCTGATGACTGGATCTCCCGCAAAGTTTAAGCCGGACCTAACCCTGCAGGAGGAGCCTGCGTCGCCAGGTCCATCCGTCCCTATCCTCGACTTGCGGCGGCAATACGTTCAATTGCGGGAAGAAGTGTTGGCCGCAATCGAGCGAGTCTGTGCGTCTCAGCATTACGTTCTGGGGCCGGAAGTGGAAGCCTTTGAGCGCGAGATGGCGGGTTTTTGCGGCACCAGTGATGCCGTGGGCTGTGCTTCGGGCACGGACGCACTATGGCTTGCCTTGCTAGCGGCCGGAGTGCAGCCCGGAGATCAGGTTCTCACTACCCCGTTCAGTTTTTTCGCTTCGGCCAGCGCCATTGTGCGGGCGGGAGCTCGTCCGGTATTTGCCGATATCGATCCGCAAACCTTTAATCTCGATCCCGAGAAAGTTGAAAGCTTCCTGCGCAGCCGCAAGCGCGACAAACTTCGCGCGCTGCTTCCGGTTCATCTTTATGGCCAGTGCGGCGATATGGACCGCTTTCGACAATGCGCGGAAGAATTTCAATTCTCGCTGATCGAAGATGCCGCGCAGGCGGTGGGCGCGCGCTGGGGCGAGAAGCAGGCAGGGTCGATGGGTGNATGCGCCGCCTTCAGCTTTTATCCCACAAAAAATCTCAGCGCATATGGCGAGGCAGGATTAGTTACCACGAATAGTCCCGAGATCGCGGCGCATGTCCGGCGTCTGCGCAACCATGGGAGCCCGCAGCGCTACGTTCATGAAGAGTTTGGCTGGAACTGCCGTCTGGACGCGATTCAGGCGGCGATCTTGCGAGTGAAACTGAAATATGTCGGACAATGGAACGAGGCTCGGCGTCAGCGCGCGGCAACCTATGACCGCTTGTTCGCAGAGAATGGACTGGCAAGCGCGCGGTCTCAATCGAAAACCGCCGACCGGCAGTCAATAACCCCCGACGATTTCCCCATACATCTGCCGCGAACCGCGCCCCCGGCTCATCATGTTTTCCATCAGTATGTGGTCCGCGCCTACCGCCGGGACGAATTGCGGGAGTTCCTCAGCGCGCGAAAAATCGGAACGGAAGTCTACTACCCGATTCCGCTGCACCTGCAACCTTGTTTTGTTTACCTCGGATATCGCGAAGGCGACTTCCCCGAGTCCGAACGTGCTGCGAAAGAAGTGCTCGCTCTGCCGATGTTTCCGGAACTCACCGAGGAAGAGCAGCGCTGGGTGGTAAAAAGCATCGCGGACTTCTATTGCTGAGCGCAAGTACTGACCGGAATTTCCGCTTTACCGCCTCTTGCGATTTTTAGATACCGCCTTCGGCGTCTCCTTTGTCTCTCCCTGAGCCAGCACCCGGCGCACAATGGGCGTGTTCAGCTTATATTTGCGTTCGATGACGCTGCCCCTGTCGTCCTTTACATGCAGGATGAAGACTGGCAACAGGCCTTCTTTATCGAAGTTTTCCTTGCTCACGGCAATCGGCAGGAACCCGTTCAGGCCGTGCTCGCGGTAAGCGGTTTCATAGCGATGTTTTCTGATGTTCCAGGTGAATACCCGAATCTGATCGTAGTCGTAAGGTAATCCATCGTGCGGTTCGGTCAGCGCGCACAGATACTGCGAAACATTTTTGTCGGGTCCGTCTTTGCCTGGATCCTGGACTTGATCCAGCGCAAAGAAAGCGACAAAACGCTGCCCCTCGGCGTACTGCGCAACCTCGAGCGGAACATCCAAGTCCACCATGCGTGCCAGAACCCAACCCACGCGGCCCTCCGCATCGCGCACCAGCCACCAATCTTCGAGCGCAGGTCCGGACGGAGCCTTCGCGCCGGCAGATTTAATTTGAGCTTTGGCGGGAACCACAATGGCGCCAGGCTGCTTCTCTGCCGTGGCTCTTTTCAACAAGGAAACCTTCGCACCCGCCGATAACTGATAAAGGTGTTCGGTCTCGCGCCCCGGCGTCACGTGCATGTTGACTTCATTGCGCAGTACGCCTGGCGCTTGCACCGGGTCGCCCAGATTGTCTTTGGTCAACTTCTGCAGGCCATCGTAGGTTTGCTGGTTGACCAGGTAGCGATCTTCGATCCATCCCTCGAGTCCGCTGGGCGTGCGCACGCGCGAGAACCGTTTTTCATGCTCCAGCACTTCGACCCGCTCTCCATTCTTCACGACGCCTACGCGGTTGTAGATGGTAGCCACCTGATCGCGCAGCATGGCCTGGGGCGCGGAAACATAGTTGATCTCAAGCGCGCGGTGTCCCCTGCGGTTGCATCCCGGCAAAGCCAACAGAACAATCACGCCAAGGCCGAGCGGCAGAGCGCGCTGATAAAGCCTTGACGATGACAAATAAGATGAACGGAAAAAATTCACGATGCTCACAACGTCTGCCTGGGCACAATTCCACTATAGCGCGTCCCAAGAGCGGTCTTGACCCGTCCGGATTTACCTACCTTGCACCTGCAAAGAATTTCCGGGACGAACTTCCAGCCGAACACCGCTTCAGTTAACATAAAGACAGCCGGCAGCCACCGTACGCTGCTCGCGTCTGACTTCCAGCAAAACAAATTTTCATGAGCAATCGAGCCATCAACAATATTTCCGTGAACTTGTTCCCTGCCAGGGTGCTGCTGGCAGGACTGATTTTTTTCTTTGCCGGCAGCGCCTCTGCTCAGGAGACGGTGAATCCAGTGCTGCGTCCGCCGAAGGGCTCCCAGGTGGCCATCGTCGTATTTGAGGACTTGCAGTGCCCCGATTGCCGCCGCGCCGCTCCGCTCGAGGAAGAGGCCTCGAAAACTTACAAGATTCCTCTCGTGATCCACGACTTCCCTCTGCCTTTTCACAGTTGGTCTTTCCAGGCGGCGGTAATGGCGCGTTATTTCGACGCCCACTCGAAAGCGCTGGGTAACGAGTTCCGCGATTACATTTTCGCCAATCAACTGGAAATCACTCCGCAGAACCTGCGCGGGTACGCGGAGAAGTTTGCGACTGACCATAAAGTCGATTTGCCCTTCGTCGTCGATCCCGATGGCAAACTTGCCGCCCTGGTAAATGCCGACAAAGAACTGGGAAAAGAGATCAACATTCTGCACACGCCGACTCTGTATGTGGTGAGCAACCGCCACTCCGGCAAACCCTTTGTCGAGGTCGTGGATCGCAGCCAGTTGTATGCGCTGATTGACGCTATGATGAAGGAGTAGTGGTCGGTGGTCAGTAGTCAGTTGACCGCTTTTTCCTCAATCTCCAAACCCAATGCCAATCGCCCGAGCCGTGCGAACGATCTCTCCATTCGGATTTACGGACTTCAAATGACCGATCGCGTGCGCCACATCCACGGAGACAATCGAGTCACCGCGCAGCGCGACCATCATGCCGAAACCTCCCGCATCGATTAGATCCACAGCGGCCACGCCAAAGCGCGTGCCCAGAATGCGATCGAAAGGCGTCGGTGTCCCTCCGCGTTGAATGTGGCCTAGAACGCTGACCCGCACCTCTTTTCCAGAGGCCTGTCCAATCGCCCCGCCGATTAAATTTCCCACAGCGCTCATGCGGCGATTCTCTTTCAACTCGGGCGGTAGCTTCACGCCTTCCGCCATAACCACAATGGTGAACTCCTTACCTTGTTTGGCGCGTTCTTTGATGATCCGGCAAATGTGCTGAATGGTGAATGGAATTTCAGGAATCAGGATGACGTGAGCTCCGCCCGCGATGCCCGCCTCGAGCGCAATCCAGCCACAGTCGCGGCCCATCACCTCCACCACCATCACGCGATGATGCGACTCGGCCGTGGTATGGATCTTGTCGACGGCGTCGGTCACGGTGTGCAGGGCGGTATCGAAGCCGAAAGTGACATCGGTCGCGGAAAGATCGTTGTCAATCGTCTTGGGAACGCCGACGACCTTCATCCCTTTTTTAAAGAGTTCGTAAGCAATCTTCTGCGACCCATCGCCGCCAATGCTGATGATGGCGTCGATGCCCAGCTTGGCCGCATTGGCGATCACCTTTGCGGAAATGTCGCGATGAACCTCTTTCCCGTTTTCGACTTTTTTATAGTGGAATGGATCGCCCCGGTTTGTGGTGCCGAGAATCGTTCCCCCGCGCGGCAGAATCCCGCTGACTTCCTTCAACGTAAGCTCGAACGATTTCTCCGGCCAAATGAGTCCATCAAAACCGTCGGGAATGCCGATAACCTTCCAACCATACTTAAGAATGGCTGCCTTGGTCGCAGCGCGAATAACAGCGTTCAGGCCGGGTGCGTCCCCGCCTCCAGTGGCGATACCGATGCAGCGAATTTCAGGCATAGAAATCTTGCGGTCTTTTCGTGTGTATTTCTAAGCTATTTTTAATCTACGGAAGGCGGGACGAAAGCAGCGCGACCGCTCCTGTGGCTAATATCATCTGCGCTTTGATGAGAAGCAACTTACGAGTGGCCGTAGCCAGGAAGGACTTCGGTTACCCATTGAGTTCCCCCAGGATTTGATCGAGCAAGAAACTATCGAACCCAGTCTTCCCGGAAGTTACTCGAGCCAGACAGTCTCGAAGGTCGGATTGAGGTGAATATCGATTTGGCGAAGCGGACCGTCACCAATGTTAACGAACTTATGAGGTTCGCCAGCATGAACGATCAACACATCGCCGGCTGTGGCGTCCTTCACATCTCCATCGACAGTCCATTGGGAGCGGCCCTCGATGACATAAACGATCTCATCATAATCATGCTTGTGCAGCCTGACCGCACGGCCTGCAGGGGCGTTCACCAGGAAGAAAGAGACCGGCTCATTCTGCTGCTTGCCTATGAACTCGTACGACATTCCAACAAACGGCAGCTTTGACTGATGGATATGCTCCATATTAGGTCTCCTTGGGCAATTGGATTCCGAGTTATTAGGATGCAATTCTCGCCCGGCGACAACTATTCGCCCTTCACTTTGCTCTTAACTCTCTCGCATACCCTCTCCCTGCATCCCCTGAGACGGCGTAACATCTAATGAGGCGGATAGAAAAGCTATGGGAAATGCATTTAAAACCGCGTTTTTACTGACGGCATTAACCCTGCTGCTGATGTTGATAGGCCGTGCCTTTGGCGGACAGAATGGGATGCTGCTGGCGCTGGNGTTCGCGGCCGTGATGAATTTCGTCTCATATTTTTATTCGGACAANATTGCATTGGCGGCNTACCGGGCGCAACCTGTAACGCGCGAAGAACTGCCGCGAGCCTATGCGGCGGTCGAGCGGCTAACTCAGAAAACCGGCTTGCCGATGCCGAAAATTTATGTGATCCCGACCGAATCCCCGAATGCGTTTGCCACGGGAAGAAATCCCAAGCACGCCTCGGTTGCGGTAACCCACGGAATTTTGGGTTTGCTGAATGACGAAGAACTGGAAGGCGTACTCGCCCATGAACTCGGCCATGTGGGCAATCGCGATATTTTGATCAGCTCAGTCACGGCAACGATTGCCGGCGCGATCACCATGCTGGCCAGCATGGGCCGCTTTGCCATGATTTTTGGCGGCATGGGCGGTGGCGACCGGGAAGAGCGTGGCGGCGGAGGTCTTGCCGCGCTATTCATGCTGATTGTGGCTCCCATTGCGGCGGCGCTGATTCAAATGGCAGTGTCGCGGTCGCGCGAATATCAAGCTGATGCGACGGGCGCGCACACCACGGGAAATCCGTACGCACTGGCGAGCGCCCTGCAAAAACTGGACGCCTACTCCCGCCGCGTCCCCATGGCGGCATCCCCGTCTACGGCGCACTTGTTCATCATCCAACCCCTCTTGGGAGTGAACTTTGGAAATCTGTTTTCAACCCACCCTCCGATCGCTAAGCGAATCGAACGCCTGACCGGACGCCCGGCGGAGTTTATGCAGTAACAAGCTGTTAGCTCACAGCCGTCAGCTTTCGGCTCTATGCTAAACATTCGCAAGATTTGGCATGTCTCCACGTTCTCTTTAATGTGTTTCGCATCTCTTGGGCTGAACCTCGGATGAGAGTTGATGGCTATGAGCTAAGACCTAAGGGCTGAAATCCTGTGACAAAGGTAACTCTGCTCCAAGCGCACCCGATAGTAGAATCCATTCAATGTCTCCTGAGACCGCCATCGCCGTATCCCACAAAGCTGCCGAGCTGGAAAAAACTCTTCGCCGCGTCATTCGTGGCAAGGACGAGGTCGTGCGTCTGGCGCTGGTCAGCATTTTTGCGCGCGGGCATCTATTGATTGAGGGTGTACCGGGTGTTGGGAAAACTACGCTTGGCCAGGCGCTCGCCCGCGCCATCGATTGCACTTTTCAGCGGGTGCAGTTCACCAGCGACATGCTGCCTTCCGACGTGGTCGGAATTTCGATTTATTCGGCGCTCGAGCAGGAGTTTGAGTTCAAGCGCGGCCCGGTATTTACCAATGTTCTGCTGGCGGATGAAATCAACCGCACCACGCCGAAGACGCAATCCGCGCTGCTCGAAGCCATGAACGAAGGCCAGGTCACGGTAGACGCGCACTCCTACCCCTTGCCACTGCCGTTTCTGGTGATCGCGACGCAGAATCCGGTGGAACATCACGGCACGTATCCTCTGCCGGAGTCGCAACTGGATCGATTTTTGATGCGGGTACGCATGGGATATCCCGACGCCGCAGCCGAGCGCGTAATTTTGCGCTCCGAGGCGGGCGCGGCGCATTTGCAGGAGATGCGCCCCGTGTTGACTGGCGCCGACGTGCTCGAAATGCAGGAAGCGGTGAAGTTGATCCGCGTCGAGGAATCGCTGGTGACCTATGCGCTTGAAATCGTTCGGCGCACGCGGGAGTCGGAATACTTGTCGCTGGGAGTATCGCCCCGCGGGGCGCAGGCGCTCTACCGCGCGGCACAGGCTATGGCATTTTTAGATGGCCGCAGCTTCTGCACTCCAGAAGATTTCAAACCCTTGGCTGTTCCTGTTTTCGCGCACCGCGTCGTGGTGAATGGAAACTACGCCTCCACGTCGAAGAAATCCGAGCAAGCCGATCAGGTGATGAAAGAGATTGTGGAGAGTGTTGCGGTGCCGGTGTGAGGCGTGTTGTCATCCCGAGCGGAGCGAGGGACCATCGTTTTTGCCGCGTCGCGAAAATAATTGTCGATGACAACATATAATTCTCCGTCATGTCATTCCTTCGCTTTCTCATGCTTCTGTCGCTCATCGTCTGGATTGGCGGCCTGATCTTTTTTGCGTTCGTCCTCGCGCCTACGGCGTTTTCTATTCCAGAGGTCCTGCCAAACACTCATTTAGCGGGCAATGTCGTCGGGCGGGCGCTTGGCAAGCTGCATTGGATTGGCCTTTTTTCCGGAGTGGTTTTTCTGGCGAGTTCCCTGCTGCATAGTCGCCTTACCAATGGGACGGCGCATGTGTTCGCAGCGCGGCACGTGCTGCTCTGTCTGATGCTGGCGCTCACGTTGATCTCGCAGTTCGGCATCATCCCTCGCATGGATGTGTTGCGGGCTTCGTTGGGGGATGTGCGAGTGCGAGCCGCGCCACTCGATAACCCCGAGCGGATGCAATTCGACGCCCTGCATATATGGTCGACGCGCGTGGAAGGCGCAGTGCTTCTGCTGGGACTAGTAGTGGTGTACTTAACAGCTACTGGCTTCTAGCCTGAGGCTCGCCGCGCGCACTCGGCATTCTCTGCCCAGATCATTTATCCTAAAAGGTTGTCCGACGATTGCTGGAACACCTTGTGCAGTTCCACTCAGATTCGAACCAGCGTCGCATCCGCTAAACGCTAGGAGCTGGAAGCTAGAAGCTTTCTCTTATGAAAACCGGCATTATTGGCCTGCCGCAGGTGGGCAAGACATCGTTGTTTCGCATTCTGACCAAGGCGCATCTTTCCGATTCGGCGCGGGCTAATCCGCGCGAGGCGCATATTGGCGTGGCCAAGGTTCCCGATGACCGACTCGACCGGCTGGCCGCGCTCTATAACCCGAAGAAGCTGACGCATACTTCGGTCGAGTATGTGGACGTTGGAGCGATTGGGCAGGAAGCGCTGAAGGACAGCGCCTACGCGGCGCATCTGCGCAACGTGGATGCGTTGGCCCATGTGGTGCGGGTGTTTGACGATCCTTCGGTGCCGCATGCGGGCGAGATCGATCCGTTAAGAGACATCAAGAATGTTGAATTCGATTTACTGGTCAGCGATCTTGGACAGATCGAGAAGCGGCTCGAGCGCCTGGAAAAAGATCTGAAGAAGATGAAAACGCCGGAGCTCGAGAAGGAATTCGAGCTGCTGAAGCGGGCGAAAATTCAGGTGGAATCCGACAAGCCGCTGCGCGAGATGGAGATGTCTGCCGAAGACAAGAAACGCATCAAGGGCTTCATGTTCCTTAGTGAGAAGCCGATTTTTTACGTGCTGAACATCGGCGAGTCAACGGAACTGGGAAAAGAGTTGGAAGAAGCGGTGAGTAAGTATGGACTGACTGAAATTGCTTCCCGCACGAACGCTGCGGCCACCGCCATCTGCGGCAAGGTGGAAGCCGAGCTTGCCGAGATGACCGACGCGGACGCAGCCGAATTTTTGTCGAGCTACGGACTGACCGAAAGCGGTCTGTCGCGGCTGATTCGCACGACTTATAAACTGCTCGGCCTGATTTCATTCTTCACCGCCGGCGAGGATGAATGCCGTGCCTGGCAGGTGCCGGCAAAGTCCCGCGCGCAGGAAGCCGCGGGTGCGATTCATTCCGATCTGGAAAAACATTTCATCCGCGCCGAGACGATTCGCTGGGACCAACTGCTGGAGGCCGGCTCCGAAGCCAACGCGCGCGCGAAGGGAACGCTGCGACT
>JGI12631J13338_1000479_pt1 | contig 12340 bp, 10 predicted proteins | sample BlaSpr_A8_Ref_O1_FD_13338 | JGI IMG/M metagenome (IMG submission 13338) | reverse complement strand
GGACTCTTTTGTCGCAACCTTCGCGTCCCCGATCCTCAAAGAGGTTCATAAAGGGGCGCCCGCAATCACCCTGCGCTTCGTCGCTCAGGGGGCAGCAGAGATTGGTCCCCTACGTGAGGGAATCATCGATCTGGATGTGGGGCACATTAGACTCAGAGGTCCAGAGATTAAGGTGCAGAGTCTGTTTATTGACAAGTTTATGGGCGTGGTCCGTGCCGACCATCCGTTGTCACGAGCAACGGTGACAGCAAAACACTATGTCGGCTATGAACATATCAGCGCGTCACGCCGTGGATTGCAGTCGGGACCAATTGATGATGCGCTCGCCAAACTCGGATTGAAGAGAAATGTCACACTGGTCGTGCCCACTTTTTTAAGCGCACTGATGGCCGCGGCGACGTCGGACATGGTGGCAACAGTGCAGGAACATGAAAACCGCTCCACGGCTTCTCTGTGCGGACTCTATGTGTTTCCGCTTCCTCTGGCAACCAATGCACTTCGTATCTCGCAGGCATGGCATCCCCGCTTCGACGCCGACCCGGTTCACCGATTCGTGCGCGAATGCGTTCTGCGAATATGCAAGATCAAAGCCCGATAGCGCACGAACAAATAGCCGATTTGCTCAGACCTCATCTTCAAACAGATTGATATCGAAGGGCATCGATTTCTATACCGTCACAAATGTTGACGCAGTGCGTGGGCCTGCGTTTATGGGCAGGCAAATCCAAGGCATCATCAACCTTGTCAGTGAACAGCCGTTCTTCGATAAGGCCAGCGTTCGTGGAACTGGCTCTCCCGTGAAGGGATATTCGAGTCGGTCACGACGTGGTGCCGGATCGATCTGGGCATCGATCCACTACGTGGGCTAATTCTCAGAGCGTTTCTTGAGATTGCTCAGCCAGAGATCATGTGCCTCATGCATAGCCTGAGGTCGATTCTTGCGTAATTCAACTGCACCTGGCCCTTTCGCAACTTCTTCCGTCATGATACGGCAGCCTCCGTTTATCTTCGACAGAAGGTACGTGTGATAGCCATTCGACTTTGGAGTATCGCCGAACCACCCAATGCGGCTGTTTGGCACGAACTCGTCCACGCGGCTCTCAACGTGGTGACCATTGGTGTCCCACGAAAACCGCGTTCCTTGATGGAGCTTGCCATCGGGGCTGTTCAGCAGTTTGACATTTTGGGAATTCGGATACCACGAAGGCCACGCCTGAGCGTCAGCCATATTGGCGAAGACCTTCTCGCAAGATGCGTCAATAACTATTTCGTTGTGAACAAAAAGGTCTGCCTCCTCTGGAAGGAAGCCGACCGGCCAATGAATGTCTTTGGAGCGCTGTGCTCCATCAGAGTTGAAACTCAGAGCCTCATTCGATAGCTTCAATCGCGGCGTTTGAGCGTGAGCCATAGCGACGGTTCCCGTTATCACGAGAAGCGACATCACAGCTCTCCATCCATTCCATACTGACATTTTCTTTCCTCCTTGTTGTTTGGCGAAGAGCGAACTGAACAATGGCTATGTTTCGTTCTGCCTAGACCTATACATTTGACTAAGCGCCTAATGAGGAAACGTCAACGTTCTACGCAGCGCCATTCGAAAACATTGGCACTATTCTGCCAAAATATTGTTTTTATGCAAAACAATTGTCTACCTCCTCCGCTAATGTTCAATATGCGGAAGACGACGGAGTAGTTGAGTCTTCCTACAGTACAAGACAAACGTCGCGGTATTGACGCATCTGTTCCAGGTGTAACTAACGCCGTCAGGAGGAAGACTTCTATGAAAGTCGGTTTTATTGGTGTCGGCAGTATGGGGTCCGTGATGGTCCCCCATCTCGTGAAGGCCGGACACACGGTCAGCGTTTGGAACCTCACGCCGGAAGAGGTTCGCCGGATTAAAGGTGTTCAGCAGTTACAGAACCCGAGGGACGCCTTTCGCAATGATGTGGTTCTCACCATGCTCGCCAACGACGAGGCTGTTCGCTCGGTCATCTTGGATTCTGGAGCTCTCGAAGCGCCAAGTCATGATTGCGTTCATGTCATCATGGCGACCATTTCACCCCAGTTCGTCGACGAGTTACAACAAGCGCATAAGAAGGCGAATGTACCATTCGCAACTGCCCCGGTGTTTGGAATCCCAGCTGTAGCCGCGAAAGGCGAACTCAACATCATGACGGCCGGTGATCCGGACGCCCTTAAGAAGGCGCAGCCGCTGTTCGATGTGCTCGGAAAGAAAACTTGGTCTCTTGGTACGGATCCGAAACAAGCCAATGTGGCAAAGCTCGCGGGCAACATGATGATTGCGCTCGCGATTGAGTCGCTTGCCGAGGCATTCGCACTCACAAGGCAATACGGCTTGAACGACAGCGCTTTTCTTGAATTAGTTACCAGCACGATTTTCGAATGCTCGTACTACAAACACTATGGCTCAAATATCGTGGGCGACTCTTACGAGCCGGGTTTCCAGCTGACATTGGGCCTAAAGGACATCAAGCTCGCCCTGAACGCCGCTTCGTTTAGAGATAGGGTTCTGCCATCGGTCGAGATTGTTCGGCAGAGCATGGAAGCGGCCGTTCAAAGTGGTGAAGGCACCCGTGACTGGTCCGCGCTTGCAAAAGGCGCGTTACGGAACCTCACTCGTCTTGATCCTTCAGCAACCCGCTCGTAATACCGACCGACGTTGCAAAGGGTCTCCCATATCGCGACCTCCATCGCGAGAACGAACCGTTGCGACCACGTATGCGGCGATAGCAAAAGGACCATCTGCTCACAGGAAGTGAAAGGAGATGCAGTCATGAAGTACCCAACGAAGATGTTAATCAATGGCTTGCTGGTAGATGGTGATCGAACGCTGGAGGTGAAGAACCCAGCTACTGGCAAGACATTCGTAACGGTGGCGTGCGGCTCGGAAAGACAGGTAGATGAAGCCCTGCAGGCAGCGAAGGCTGCACAACCGGCTTGGGAGGCTCTTGGCTGGTCCCAGAGGAAGGCAATGCTGTTGGCGGTCGCTGATGCGATCGAGGCGCGTGCAGACGAAGCCGCGGAGCTCGTCGTTCAGGAGAACGGGAAGCCACTGGCCGAGGCAAAAGAAGAGGTGGACGCTGCCCTTGCTTGGATACGCTTCAATGCGAATTATGAGCTGAAGCCCGACGTACTCCGCGACACAGCCGAACAGAAGGTTGTCGTATCACGCAAGGCGCTCGGAGTCGTCCTGGCAATCGTGCCTTGGAATTTCACGATTCTCACTCCGTGCTATAAGCTCGGCCCCATTCTCATTACGGGTAATACATTGGTTCTCAAACCCGCGGCAACGTCGCCACTGTCTTCATTAATCGTCGGCGAGATTGCTGCGTCCATTCTGCCAGCTGGCGTGCTGAATATCGTGACGGACCAGAACGACCTCGGACAGATGATGACCAGTCACGCTCTCGTGGACATGGTTTCATTCACCGGTTCGACCGCAACCGGACTTAAGGTCGTGCAGAATAGCCCGAGGCGCATAAAGCGTGTCGCCCTCGAACTCGGTGACAACGGTGCGGCGATCGTCCTGCGCGACGTCGATGTACAGAAGGCGGCTGACGGAGTTTGCTTTGGAGCATTTCACAATGCCGGCCAGGCCTGCCTCGCCATCAAGCGCGTCTATGTCGAGGAGTCAATCTATGACAAATTCTGCGATGCCGTGGCGCAGCGAGTTCACACTATGGTCGTCGGCGATGGAATGCAGCCCGGCACTACGATTGGTCCATTGCAGAACGAGGTGCAGTTCTCAAAGGCTCGCCACTATCTCGACATCGCTCGCCAGGATGGCAAGGTGATCGCTGGCGGTTCAGTCATCAACGGCCCTGGATATTTCGTTCAGCCGACGGTGGTGCGGGATATTGAGGACGGCAGCGAGCTGGTCGATCAAGAGCAGTTCTCGCCGATTCTTCCAATCATTCGGGTCACTGATGCGGAAGACGCCTTGCAGCGCGTCAACAGCACGGAATATGGCCTCTGCGGGTCGGTTTGGTCGAGTGACATGTACCGCGCTCGCGCGCTTGCGGCCCGTATTCAGGCGGGCACAGTCTGGATCAACCAACACCAGAACATTGGGCCGGATATCCCAACCTCAGGAGCCAAGCAGTCGGGCACCGGTGTGGAGTGGGGCGTTTACGGACTGGAAGAGTACACGCAGATCAGCGTCGTGAACGAGAAGCTCTCGGCGTAACGGGCAGATGTGCCGATCTGTGGTCCCGCTACCTCGGGCAAACACACCGCGGCAGCGGATTCTCTCTACCGACCTAAAGGAGGTCACCGTGCAACTTGATGGATGGATCGATGTACACGCCCACTTCTATATACCTGAGAGCGAAGAAAAGCGTCAAGCAAATTTGAAGGCGATGCAACAGGCCTGCTGGTGCACGAAGCAGCCGCCTAGTTGGGATCCCAACGAGATCCTTGCGTACATGGACAGGCGTGGCGTCCAACTGCAGTTGCTCAGCAACATCACACCGGATGCCAAAACGCTTGACGACGTTCGTCGCGTGAACGAGTACGCGGCAAGTCTCGTTCGGCAACATCCAACACGCTTTGGCATGTTGGCGTTCCTACCGACGGATGATCCAGAAGCGTGCCTGAGTGAGATCCCGCGGGCGGCTGACAAGTTCGCCGCCGACGGCTTCGCGGTCACCTGTCGCTATAACGGCGTCCACCTGAGCGACCGCACGCTCGATCCAGTCTGGGCTGAGCTGGACCGGAGACGTGTCACCGTGTTCGCTCATCCCTCGCCTTCCGGCCCCTGTTCGTTTGGACGACCAAACACGTTGATTGACGTCGCGTTTGAGACCGCGCAAACTGTCACCGAGATGATCTACTCCGGTCTTTTCCGTCGCTTCCCGAACATCCGGTTCATTATTGCCCATTGCGGCGGGGCCTTTCCGGCGCTTTCGGGTCGACTGCTGACGCTTGGACTTGAAAACTGGGTGGCCAACCCAAACCAGGTCACGCCTGTTGAAATGCGGCAGTACATGCGACGGCTTTACCTTGATACGGCCGCAACCATGCCGACGAATCTTGCGGCCGCTCTGTCCATGACGACGCTCGACAAGATCGTTTATGGGTCCGATTGTGGCGTTCCGTGTACGACGGAAACGACAATGGATGCCAATCTGGACGCGCTCTTTCATCAAACAGGTCTCACGGATGAGCAACTTAGTTTCATCGGCCATAACGCCTTGAAGTTGTTCCCCGGTGTCGCTCGACGGCTTAAAGACGAGCTTCCGAAAATGGATGCGGCCCTCAAGTCGGGCACGGAACGAGTTGAACATTTGAGCGCTTGATTAAGCGAGTGCTCGCGGTTCGCCGCTGAGCGAAATCGCGAGCACTCCACTCGCCAGATCGACACTGACGCTCATAGCTCTGGGCGTAAGCGCAAGCTTTGAGGTTCTGCGAATGAAGATAAGCAAGATGCACAGAATCTGGCACCAGACTCATGATTTTCATTGGATAATAGTTGTTTAGAACTCTCGGACGGCCTGGATCAAACGCCCATTTTTGGGTGAAGCAAGCCGGAGGAAATTCTGATGAACACAGTATCAGCAGACTCGTCCCTTTCGCGTGAGACCAGCGACGTCAGCAAGGGGCGAGGCGCATCGGAGCGATTCGGGTTAGTTCTGCAGAACCCACCGCCGCTGGTTCTCGATGAACTCCGCGGCGGGACACGACTGACCCAGCGCTGGAAGCACGGTGCCGTACACTACCGCAAGGCCAGCAGGCCGGATCATGTCATCATGACCTACTACGGCGCCGGTGACCACGAGATGGTCGTGAGCGCAGGAGCAGGTGACACCCAACGCATCACCTCAAGGACACGTCCGGGAACTATCACGATCATTCCGAGCGGCCACGAAGCGCGCTGGGATATCGCCGGCTCCATCGAGGTGTCGCATATTTATCTGACCCAGTCTCGATTCCAGAACTGCGCCGATATATTGGCGAAGGGGCAGCGGTTTGAGTTGCTGGATCGAGTCGGTTTTGAGGATCTCGCCACGGCGCGCATCATGGAGCTGCTCAGCGACGAAGCCAAGATCGATGAGCCATCCGCGCGCCTCTTTGTGGAGCAGGCGATCGATCTGCTATGCATTCAACTGCTTCGCAAACACGCCGCTGTAACCATCCCCGCCATACGGCCCCCCTCTGGGCTCACACCTTGGCAGGTGAAACGGGTCACAACATACATGCTCGAACACGCCAGCGAATCGCTGACACTGGATGAGTTGGCTGGCGTCATTCATCTTAGCCGCTTCCACTTCTGCACGGCGTTTCGCCTCGCCACCGGCAAGACCCCGCATGAATGGCTCGTGATTCAGCGGATCGGCATGGCCAGGAAGCTTTTGGAAGACGGGGCGCTGAACATTACCGAGGTCGCCCTGGCGGTAGGCTATGGCACGCCTTCTGCTTTCACCGCCGCGTTTCGCAAGATTGTAGGCTGCACCCCGACCGATTTCCGCCGCCGATTGTAATCGTCGCAATCCAGCGATAGCCGCCGCAATCCTTGAACGGCGGCACTCTCCATTTGCCTTTAGGCTTGGGCCAGAATTCATCATCGAAATGAAACATGTAACGACGATCAGCCAAGAAGGCGGAGAACGTTCTTCTAGAGTTGATAAACGGGCGAATTCGATTCGGCTGTAGCAGCGTGTTTACGCAGCACGTATTGAATGAACTACCTCGGCGCGCAAGTAGGAATCTGAGGATACCGTCAGGCGATTGAACGGCTCAATTTCAACTTCAGGAAAGGAAGGACTCGATATTCAGGTCGCGAGGACTTTCGCAAGGATTGAGGAAAACAGGATGCAAAACACAAATGCATACGCCAGGAGTGACGAACGCGATGAAATTCCAAGGAAAGAAAGGGCTCAACAGTTGGATCAGGTCCTGACTAACGGCCTGCAGCCGCTGTACAGAAGGGCATACCACCTCCTGGGCAACGCAGCTGATGCAGAGGACGCGGTTCAGGATGCTCTTCTAGCTGCCGATACGCACTTGGACCAGTTCAGAGGACAGGCACAGGTTTCTACTTGGCTGACCACCATCGTGCTTAACTGCGCTCGAATGCAATTACGCCGGCGGCGAAGACAGGTGCACGTGTCCCTCGACGAATCTATCGAGAAACTGCAAACAGTTTCAGTGTCGGAGCGGCTGGCAGATCACCGGCCCAATCCCGAAGATGAATGCAGAGGGTCTGAGCTAAAAGCTCGCCTGACCCATTTGCATAGTCAGCTTTCGCCAACTCTGCGTGGGACATTTCAACTGCGCGACCTTAAAGGTTTATCGCTCCGCGAAACGGCGCGAATTTCGGGAGTACCAACCGGAACTGTGAGGGCCCGATCAGCACGAGCCCGCAAGAGGCTCAAAGAATTGATGCGGCGTACGCTCAGCCAGCAAACTCGCAGGCTACCAACTTGATTGTTGCAAACAAGGAGGAAACAAAATGTCAGTGTGGAATGGATGGAGAGTTGTGATGTCGTTCCTAGTGGTAACGGGAGCCGTCACTATGGGTCACGCCCAAGCGGCGCGATCGAAGCCAGCGAATGAGGCTCTGACTTTCAACGCAGACGGAGCACTGCGCTCCCAGAACATCCATTGGCCTGATGGCTTTGATCCGGAACAGGCAGACCTGTTTGCCCACAACGAAATTGTTATTCACGCATCTTGCGAGAAGGTCTTCGCCAATATGGCTGACGCTCAAGCGTGGCCTTCCTGGTATCCGAATTCTCAGAATGTCANGNTGCTGAACAGTCCCGATGGAAAGCTCCATGAGGGAACGCNGTTTTCGTGGGACACCTTCGGACTCCACTTTGAGAGCCGCGTGCATGAGTTCGTGCCAAACAGCCGCATCGGGTGGTTTGGCAATAGTCCAACGACGAATGGCTATCACACTTATCTTCTGTCGAAAACAAACGGAGGCTGCCACGTGGTAACGGAAGAAGTTGTGAAAGGACCCGGTGCGGTGGAACTACGCAAGAACAGACCGCAGGCCATGCACGAGGGACATGATCTCTGGTTGAGCAATCTCAAGCAGCGCTCTGAGACTTAACCCGCGTCGTAGGTCGATGCCCAGATCCCGATGAACGCCTCCGGGATTACAGCGTCAGTGTGCTCCTCGTGCGGATAAACCATGGAATGGAGAAACGAATGCAGAAGAAAACACCTCAGCAACGTACGTTGTTCAAGGGTGGCACCGTCCTGACCCTGGATGTGTCGATCGGTGACTTCACGATTGCCGACGTGCTGGTCGAAGGTTCGCGCATTATCGCTGTGGGTCCTAACCTCAGCGCCGACGATGCGCGGGTTATCGACGCGACCGGTAACATCGTCATGCCCGGTTTTGTGAATCCGCACCAGCATGCATGGCTCGGTCTGCTTCGTGGGCTGCTGCCGAACGTCGAGACGCTTGATGAGTACTTTAATGCGATTCCGTTTGCGATCGGGCGTTACTACCGCCCGCAGGACATGCACCTGGCCACCCTGCTAACAAGTCTGTCGTGCCTCGACGCCGGGATCACGACTATTCTGGACGCGGCCCATAACAGCCTCACACCCGAGCACACGGACGCCGCGCTCGAGGCTTTCGATCGGGCTGGCCTTCGCGCGATCCATATGGTCGGCAAGCCGGTGGGTATGACGGTGAAGCATTGGCCCGGTGAGATTCAACGTCTGAAGAGGTCGGAGGATGCCCTCGCGAACGTTGGTCTGTTCGCCCTGATTCCTGATGCGAATCACTGGGCGGTTGCGCGTGAATTCGGGTGTCGCATTCTGACCGAGTTCGGAGGTTGGGACCGTGGGCCATCACCGCTGCCCGATCTACACGCCAGGGGGATGCTGCGTTCGGACAACATCTTCAATCACTGTTGCCGCTTGAGCGGCGATGACTGGCGAATCCTTGCGGATGCGGGAGTAAACGTCACAGTGAACCCGCGCTCGGATTCGTTGTTCGGGCTGGAAACCGATGGCTTCCCTTATCAGACGGCGCTTGATTACGGTCTGCGTCCCGCGCTGGGAATCGATATTGACACGTCCCAGGGTGGAGACATGTTCGGCGAGATGCATGTCGCGTTTGCGCAGCAACGCACGTTCGCGCAGAGGCGACGTGCGGCCGGTGATAAGTCTGCGCCCGCACCAATCCATGTACAGGCGATTTTGGAGGCCGCAACAATTGACGGTGCACGCGTCATGGGGCTCGAGAGCAACGCAGGAAGCCTGACGCCGGGCAAGCAGGCGGATCTGATCATGATCCGTACGGATGGCATCGCCATGTTTCCGTCGCACAACGCAGTTGGCAATGTCGTCCACCTGGCCAACCGGAGTGATGTCCGGACTGTCATGGTTGCGGGTTGGCTCCGAAAGCATGAGGGGCAACTGGTTGATGTCGACTTGGCAAGTGTCCGACGCGCAGCCGAGGCCTCGCGCGAATACCTGTTCGGCGCGGCTGGCTACCAGCCGGATGCGCTCGAAGAGGAGTTTCCACATCTGCAACCGGCTGCCTAACTATCGAAGTGGTGCACCCACCGTTTCACTGGATAACATCATGTCCTCACTTCCCAATACGCAAGTTTCGTTGCCATTAGGCACACGTACTGCGAGTCCATACCGTGCGATGGCACCTATCGCGGCTGGACTGTTCTTTGGATACATCTCAGTGGGGCTACCCCTTCCGATTGTCCCTTTATTTGTCCATCAGGTGCTTGGGTACGGTGATGCCATCGTGGGTGGTACCGTCGGACTGCAGTTTCTCGCGACGGTTCTCACGCGCAGTTACGCGGGCAGGGTCGCAGACGCACATGGTGGGAAGCGGTCGATGATTCGCGGCGGGGTGGCCTGTGCCCTTGCCGGCGTTCTCTATATTCTCCCTTCCGCCTTGCCGTTACCGTCGGTCACGGCCTTGGTCGTATTACTCGCGGGACGGGTGGTCGCTGGCTTTGGCGAGGGTCAACTGGTTACGGGATCCGTGACCTGGATGATCGCAGCAGGGGGTTCGCAAAATGCGGGCGAGGCAATGTCGTTGACGGGAATGGCTATGTACGGGTCGGTTGCGCTCGGCGCTCCCTTGGGCATGCTCATCTACCGGCACTCCGGCTTTTCAATGGCGATGTCGTTGATCATCATCGCGCCACTGCTTGCGTGTGGGATTGGAGCTCGGGTTCCAGCCGCGTTTGCGCCAAGTGGAACGCGAGTTCCCATGATCCGCGTGCTCGGAATGATCTGGCGTAGCGGGCTCATCCTCTCGCTGCAAGGTATCGGATTTGCCATAATCAGCGCCTTTGCCTCGCTTTTTTTCGCGTCCCGCGGATGGTCACACGCGGCGTTGGCAATGACATTCTTTGGTGGAGCTTATGCCTTCATCCGCGTGTGCTTCGGACATCTGCCGGATCGTATTGGCGGGTACCTCATAGCGATCGCATCTTTGGGTATCGAGGGGATCGGTCAGGCGCTTCTGTGGTTGTCCCCGAGCGAGACGGTGGCACTGTTCGGCGCCCTCTTGTCCGGAATGGGCTGCTCGCTGCTATTGCCGGCGCTTGGCGTCGAGATCCTCAAGCACATTCCCCCGCAGAGTCGAGGAACTGCATTAGGAGGATTCGTGGCGTTCCAGGATATAGCGTACGGGATAACCGGCCCTATAACAGGCCTACTTGCCGCCCGTAGCGGATACGCATCGGTCTTCCTCGTCGGGGCAGTGGCAACGCTGGTCGGAATCGGGTTTGTTCTTTCCGAGCGTGCGAATTCGAAGACGCTGATGTCAGACTGGTGTGGGGATGCATCGCAGGCGAAGAGGGGTGCGTGAAACCAACGATTGTCAACACATCCGATCTTGCGGCGGTTTCTCCTTATATGTGCGACGTTGTTCTGGCTGAGGGACTGAAGGCCGTCTGTTTAATTCCACTTGTTAATCGAGGTCGGGCCATCGGATTCCTGATGATTGGACGGACGAGCGAGGCTAGTTTCACGTCAGAGGACATTGAATTCCTCAGCCAAGCTGCGGGGCAGATTGCGATCGCAATTGCAAACGCGCTGACGTTCGAAGAAGTTTGCAAATTACGAGACAAGCTCGCCCAGGAGAAGCTGTACCTGGAAGAAGGGATCCGCAGCGAGATGAATTTCGAGAACATCATCGGTACCAGCCCGGCGTTAAAACGTGTTCTGGAACTGGTGGAAACGGTTGCGGCCAGCGATTCCACGGTCCTGTTGCTGGGGGAGACCGGAACCGGAAAGGAGTTGATCGCTCGCGCCATTCACGACCGCAGCCGGCGGAAAGATCGCACGTTTGTCAGGCTGAATTGTGCCGCCATTCCGACCGGTCTGCTGGAGAGCGAACTGTTTGGAAATGAAAAGGGAGCTTTCACCGGTGCGATTACTCAAAAAGTCGGACGCATGGAATTGGCGGATCAAGGCACTTTGTTCCTGGACGAAGTAGGGGACATTCCGATTGAGATCCAGCCGAAGTTATTGCGCGCCTTGCAAGAGCGCGAATTTGAACGGCTGGGGAGCACGCACACACGGAGAGTGAATATTCGCCTGGTGGCGGCCACGAATCGTGATCTCGAAGGGATGATTGCGGCGCGGGAATTTCGAAGCGATTTGTACTACCGCTTGCACGTATTTCCCATCCGGATACCGCCTCTGCGCGAACGCAAGGAAGACATTCCACAACTGGTGAGTTATTTTGTGCAGAAGTTTGCCAAGCAAATGCAGAAGAAGGTCGACGCCATTTCTCCGGCCGTCATGAAGGGTCTCATAGCGTGGGAATGGCCGGGCAATATTCGTGAGCTGGAGAATTTCATCGAGCGCGCAGTGATCCTGACGCGCGGCGAATCGCTCGATGCGCCGCTCGAAGAACTCCGTAGATCGAACACGGTAAAGTTCCCGCGTGCCAACCAGCAGGAAATCGGTCAATCCGCTGGAGAACTAACAACTTCGCGAAGCGACAAAATCAGCGTTGTTGATGAATACGAAAGGAAGCAGCACGATGAGATCATACAGGCGCTCACTGCCTGCAAGGGGCGCGTCGGTGGTGCCGATGGTGCTGCCGCAAGCCTGGCGATGCATCGTACTACTTTCCTTTCTCGAATGAAGAAATTTGGCATCTACGCGAAGCAGTATGCTTGATCTCCAGCCCGGCTGTCTATCCTAGCTCTTCCCCGTAGCTTCGACAGTTTCGACGCTTTCAACTCCTTCGACCTCGATCGTTCGAGTTTTGTGTGATTCTAAGCCGAAACATCTCTGTTAGGAAATGATTTTAGACGCGGGCTCTTAGAGGCATGCCTGGTACGCCGACGTAAAAATAACGACACCCGCCACTATT